>Ga0078972_1006454_pt1 | contig 27785 bp, 27 predicted proteins | sample YelNatPaOPGAMG01_FD_67568 | JGI IMG/M metagenome (GOLD analysis project Ga0078972, IMG submission 67568) | Hot spring thermophilic microbial communities from Obsidian Pool, Yellowstone National Park, USA - OP-RAMG-01 (SPADES assembly) (version 2) | ecosystem: Environmental > Aquatic > Thermal...
ATGCACGTACATCGTCCTGAACGCATCTATGGGAATCGTGCAGCATCGATTCCTGCACTTGCTTGGTGCTGTCGCTGAGGGCACAGGATTAGACTCTTGCGGTGGTTCACAGCCGCCGTAGACATAGGCTACCACAACGCGACGCGAGTAATCGGTCATTTCCTTGCTGGGAGCCCCCAGAGGGCTTTGGTGAATGCACGCATCTTGCCTCTGTAGAACCGGAGCCCGTCAGGGGCGTCAGTGCAGTCGCATGTGCTGCTCATACAGGTCCTTCGCATGAGCCATGTGGACGCCTTCGTACTACATGGAGCTTACATCATGTCCCGCCAGTTCCATTCTTCTGTGTCAGAATTGCTAGGGCACGACGGGTACGATCCACAGAGGGTGCGTCACAGGAAGCGCTCGGCATTGACCCGCAGGAGCTATTTGAGGTTGTTTTCAACTTATCATTGACGCTCGCGCCTTAGATTTGGTGATCGCTGACGTTGCTCGGCGTTGTGCCAAACTATACAGGGAAGCCTGTATAAAGATTTCGGATCAAAAGATCAGTCCGTCAGACGTCTTCTATCCCGATCATCTGTTGTCCTGCGTTGCGAAGGTGAGATCGAAAGATATCCAGAGAAATATGGATAGATGGCAGCGCTGCGTCCGGATTTCATGCGATCAGTTGCTTGACGATGTGGGCCAAAGCGGGAGAAGCAGGCGAGCGTTCCTCAAATGAGAAGCCACGCGATCTTTCCTAGCGTCCATCAGCTCGCGTAAGAAAGGTGAACCCGCAGATGCGTTTTCGTAGGGAGGCCATGCCAACGGTTTCAGGTTGATCTCTCAGTCCCGATAGGTTTTCTTTCTGGTTCCTCGTCGTCCTGCGTTCTGTACAAAGTTGCTGCTTTTGCCCCATGAGTCCTGCACCTTCTACTTCTCCGCGTTCGCCCATACTTGGTGGAGAATCATGAACGTATACCCATACTCCATAACCGTTCGTTTTTCTTGGGATTCTGATGCGCCGTAAGGGCGGAGTCATTGAAGCGCCACTGCTCTATTGATGTATTTACGGTCCCGTAACTACTTTTTCGTGATCCCCGTTCCGACCGTGTCCACAAACCGCAGCGCGCTTGTCCTCTGCCTCGCGCATACGACGAGCAACACTGCAGATCCGGGCTGGTCAGGGCAGCGAACAACTCGACCAAGAAGGATGCCATGGATGTGTTCGAGTCGTCCGTTGATCCGTAAGCGTCGAAACGGTCTCTGACAACAGAGAAGACGCCTGCGACTCGATTCAACCCAGGAGCATACACTGGCACCGAGAGCACTTCAACTCGAACCGCAACTGCATGCACCGTTCCCGCTTGTGTGAGTGATAGAAAGCGGCGTTATGTAAGAGCAGGCGAGAGGCGTATGGAAGGAAAAGTCCTGAAGTGCTTCGACGAAGCGTGAGGTGATGAACGATCTTACCCGATTGGCGATTTGGCGGCAACTATACGATAGCTACGACGCTATGACTGTTTTTTTAGTTACGGTCGCTCGTTTCACCTCTGCAAACAGCGGTTTGTTCCTTGTTGAGAACACGTGCACAAGTCTGCGATTTCCCTGGGACGAGGTCCCTTCGAGTGAGACGGAGAACCGTCTCAGATATAGGAAGCATTCGCGTTTCTGTACGAAATCGATGGCGTGCTTTTCAGCACGGGACCGTCCCGTACGGAAGCACGCTCTTTCATCATGTCCATGTGTTTCTCTCGATAAGCATTGGTATCAGCGGTGTGGAAACTCCACACGCTTTGGCTTCTTTGGAAGAAGTTCGTTGAGAATGTTTGGAGTGAATTGGGTTGACGAGGAGACAGGCGCGAAAATAGAGTTTCATAGGTTCTGTGTTTTGGGTACACGACGCGTAGGATAGAGGACTACCAGGAAGGTGGTTCCTCCACCTGCTCATCGTTCAATGAAAGACTCGCACATGTAAGACCTTTTTTCGCAATCTAGCAGTCGCAGCATCAATTAGCTCCAAGACCTTCCTCCGATCTACACGATGCATTGTTTTTGTGAAACATGCTCGGGTGATACAGAAACATACACAAAATGGACGTCATTGTATATGCGTCCCCGAAGGCACTGCTCGATTCGGAGCATACCAGAAGCGCGTCGTTCTACCAGAATCGACTCGGCCATATGGGGGTTTCCTCTGAACACTCCATATATTACAGCATTGGCCTTGGATCAATACAGTCGATGCTGCGGCTAGCGCGCGTACACGCTGCAACCTTCGCTCGCGAACAGCGTTGCGACCGATCCACCGTCGGTATCATCGCATGCACGCAAACCGATTGGCTTTGAATGGAATACACTACGAGAGACTGAACTGACTCGCCTGGATATGCAAACGCTTCTGGTTAGCGGCGCTCCGACTTGCCCAGGAATGTGTGGTCTTATCGAAACTTTGTCGGCTGAGAGCACTGCACGTCCCGGAGAAAGCGCTTCAATCGATTCAATTTTTTATTCATTGACAGAACGTTTCCTTAGGCCAGCGTTCTCCGATTATGCGCATTTTTCTTCTCTTACTTTTTTTGTGTTTTTTCAGTGCGAGGTGTGGTATCCATCAGCTCCCTACCTCCATGTTACATTACCTATACTTCTTCTCGGATATTCTGGTCGTTTCATACGTCCTATCGAGTGTGTGCCTAGTGCCTGCCGAAAGCGACCGCACCGGCGCCTAAAGCGCCGGTGCGTCAATCGATGCAATACTGGCATTCGCGCCCTGGCCCCGATCGATGACCCGAAGATCCGCCGCCCGCGACATCCGGACGCACCCGCTATCGGTGCGCGCATGCATCATCGGCGCATATCGAGACGTGAACCCTATATATATCAATTCTAGTGCCCGATTGAACGAAACGGGGTGCTGGTCTATCGTTACAGGGGATCTGGTGGTATGATTTGCCGTTAGGGAATTCTCCAACATCGGCAAGGTCCCGGGTTCAATTCCCGGGCACCCCCATTTTTGCCCGTCTTGAACAAGTCGGTCTTAATATCGATACGCGACCTCCTTGAGCTTGTCCCGAAGCGTGCGTCTGAGAACCGTGCTTCTGCTGCTGCACGAGTGCTGCGCACAACGGAGCTGTGCATCTGGGCTGCTGCTGTGCGCGTGCATCGCTCCTGAAAAGCTGCTTGACTGGGCGCCTCGAACAGGCGACTGTAGACTCGCGGGTCAGTGCGAAGCCGGAGGACCAAGGAATCTGGTGCGGGACGCGCCGCTGCTGGAAAGCGACGCTGCAGTCCTGCGCCGAACGCGTGCGGAACACTGGTCGTTGTTCACGTGGTCGTCCGGTCGCGAGGAGCGCGCGCTGAAGTTTGATTTGACGCCACCGCACGGCAAACGCCGTTTCGGCTCGACCTAGCTTAGGTCGTAGACGGGGCAGCGCCGGCATTGAGCCCCCGGAACCGACGCAAGGTGCACAGAACCGAGTCGTCCGAGTTGACGTCAGTCCAGTGTCTGCAACTGGCGAGTCTTGTGCGACTTGCTCGCAACGCTCTCCAAAGATGCCCTCGCTGGTTTCTATTCCTGAACCGCAACGCACTGGGAGTGAAGCTTCGGATAAGGCGTGGTCCGCAACGAGCTCCCTGGTGGACTACGTTTGTCGTCTGGATGAACGCAGCATCGACATGCTATTCACGGCCTGCGATTTGACGGTGTTCGGAATCCTCCGGGCTTTGCCTCCGCTTGCGAAAATTATCTTGTTCCGTTTTCTCGCACTGAGCGACTATGTGCAAGAAATACCTGCACATATTGTGACTGCCTGGATCGCGGACCCTCGCACCGAGGAGCGCAACGACCCCGTCTGGGGCCATACATCGAGAACTAGTGCCAAATCAACGTCTGCCTTCCCCGACTCGGAGCGCGAACGAAACCTAATCGTATCCCGTATCCTGCACGTCCTTACCAGGCTGCGTTTTCTGCGCCGAACGGTGCAGGAGCAACCATCGAACGGCACATCCCAGGAGCTCGTGACCTATGCCTTAACACCAGCAATCCGTGAACATCTCCTGAGGTACCTCTGGGCAACCACAAATTCGCAAGAGAATCTCGAGGGGGCATGCACGCCCCGGAGAAGCAGTGCCAGCTCTGTTGATGCCTCAACACGCGCATCATGGATTCGCCTTCTCGAGCCGTTTCAGCGCATAGCGAACGCCAGCGATGGTCGAATACCAACAAGGCTCACAGCACCGCAACTCCGAGAGTACACTCGTCATGCATGGGAGCACGTTTTACACTTTGTGATTGGCATCCCCGTGGCGGAGCCTGAAATCAGGCAACCCACGGGTCCTGAACACACCCCAGAACACGTCATGGAGCCGCCGTCTGACGAAGTCATCGAAGCACTGCTGAGTTTGGGAGTCAGCGAGCAAGTCGGCTCCGATGGGATGCGCATCACTGAACGAGGTTTCTCGTACCTTCTCCTCGATATTCATGCACAGTTGTGGGCCCTGCTCGAAGCATACATGGAAAACTGGGATGAAGCGCGTGGTGATCGTCTCGAACTCTTCGATCTGTTGTTCCGTCTGGGTTTCTCTGTGCCCGGACACATCTACGATGGCGGCGATCCGAGCCTGTCCGCAGCACAGTGCCGAATGCTCGGCTTTCTTGCGGAAATCGGCCTCGTATACCTCATGGAAACAGAGCAAAGCAGACAAGATGGCGACAACGATGAACAGCTCGTGATTCGCAGGCGCCGCCCGGGCCGGCCCCTGTACCTGCACGCCACGTCAACGAAAGACAGTCGTCGCAGCCCGGATGGACAGGCACGCTTCACATCGTCGCCGCTGCAACCACTTGGCAGCCTGATGGATGCCAACGACCGGGTGGCAACCAACATCAGTGCGGCTGTGCCCGGGAAAAACGATTTGACCTTCGATCGTCGGGTGGCTGCGCTCTTGAAGAAGCACTCGTCCAGGGTGCTGTTTTCGCCAACTCCGCTGGGTACACAGCTCATGATGGGGCCCGCCCTCGATCCTGTGGTCGCTCGTGAGCAGCCTGATGCAGTGCCCCGGCATGCTGAGATCCTCATCGAATCCGAACCTGTACTTGCAACTCCATCTGCAGGCAGGAGACCAAGCTTGGGGCGGTCCATCCTGAGCGGATCGCCATTCCAAATCATTGTGGAGACGAACTTCCGCCTATATGCCTATGCTGCTTCCTCGTTCCAGGTGGCATTGCTTTCGCTCTTCACGCGGATCCTCTATCGCATGCCGGGCGTTGCCATTGGGGTCATCACGCGAGACTCAGTGCGACGCGCTCTCAAGTGCGGCATCACCGCCAAACAGCTGCTGCACTTTCTAGGTATCCATTCCATGGAGGGCAAAAGCGTCCCTTTTAACGTGCATGACCAAATCCTGCTCTGGGAATTGGAGCGCAAACGGATCCAGGCGTATCCTGGGGTCCTCCTGGAGGGCTTCGAGCCAACCTCCGACGGTCGCGCCTTTTTCGACCAACTCCAGGAGTACACGGTAGAACTTGGAGCCCAACAGTGGTGTGATCGAGTGCGCCAGTTGTTGGTTGCAGACGCGTCGTCCTTTGAAAGGCTACGAGAGTGGATTCGGAGGCAGGCGCAGACGCTTTCTTGAAACAGCGTCTTTCGGCTGCCGATTATTTGATCCGCGCCTCTGTTCCTGCCTGGTGCAAGCAGGTCGACGTAACCGACTGGATGCACAGATGCGGAACCCAGCGAGCGACGCGGGTGTCTTGCAGCGCCCGGCCGTTGCTCAGACAAGATGATCGGCAGCGGGGCGTACTCGAGCGCCAGTGTACAGATATTGCAAGCGCAGGTTCTGCGGGAAAGTATGGGTCATGGCGGGCGGTACCTGGACGCAGAGCGCTGACTGAAGGTCATTTTCTGTGTTGCCGATATCCTCCCGTGCACTCGGGATGCTCCTGTCAGTGTCGAGGTTCACTGGTGGAACCTGGATGTCGAACGCTGAATGAAGGACGTTCTCCCAGTTGCCGATATCCTATCGCGCGCACTCGGGACTCTCTTGTCAGTGTTAATGTTCTGTCGAGAAAAACGTCGCGAGTGCAGTGCTTGAACTCAGCAATCCTTGGTGTGGCCTTGTCTTGGATGCACACGGTTAGCGCAGCCTGCGTCGCGCCTCCTATCTCCAGTACTTAGCGTATGGGCGCAGTCTGCATGATCGTTGAACAGTTGTGCTCGGCGTAATGTCGTCGCCGCAGAAATACACGCGGTACAGCGGGTCTGATTCGTAGAACATAGGCCGCAGAAGAATCGCCTGCAGGAGGTCAAGCATCCAGCGTTTCGTCTCATGAAATCACCGATCGGTTGACTCGTGACCCCGTCGGGCTTCCTGTGATCCGGTGCTGGTACTATGACGGAACGTGTGCGGAAGCGGTGACGCTGAGGCCTCGACAACCCCAAGCGTCTGTGTACCCGGGCGAGTCGGGCAAGTTCCATCAAGCAAGTATCATGATAATAGAGTTGCACGGGCACGCTCCAGTGCCGCCGCTTCCGTTGCGCGAAACATCAGCCTATATCCATGTAAGCATATCATCGAACGGCTCCATCCGGCTAACTCGTATGTACTCTCTAAACATAAGGTATCGTTTTACGGTTGTCAACACCAGGCTGTGCGGGCTTGTTCTTCGACTGCTTCGTTTCCCCGTCCGGTATCTGCGGCTTGAAGCGCGCTGGCCGCCAATATCCCCGGAACTCCGTGGCCAGCAGTTGACAGAGGTTGATGGCAGCGTCCAAGTCCCGATGATATTGCTTTACGCTGTTTCCAACGTATGTCATGCACACGGGATAGTCACGCGCTACGCTGGGCTTGACATTTTCACCATTTTGTTTGTGTAAAGCATTGGTGCGCCCGTCGCAGTGGTTGCACTTGACACTGGCCAGGTGTTCTCGCGTGTCGACCACAGCGCTCCCGGCGAGCGGCGCCTTGTCGTGCTTCAATACAAGCTTCATTGCCTGGAAGATACCCATAACGGTACAGAGGGCTCCTGCGGATGACTTCTTCCGTTTCTGTGCCAAGAGTCCTGACGTGTGACCATGAGGTTTTTCTCCGCGTTCCGATCGGCGAGTTCCGTGCCCGCTGCGTATGTAACTGGACGATGTTCCGTTCTACAAAGGATTCGTGGAGCGCAGTTTCGTCCATGATGAAATTAGCACGCTATGGAGAATCCAGACTGGGATACAAGTCGAGATATCTCGATCCGTCTACGCTCGCCCTGGGGCTAGCGGCAACTCATGATCGAGTCCAATGCCCCACTTTCCATGCAAACAGAAGCGAAAAGGGAGCCCCAGAACGCATATCCCACGAGAGGTATCCCGCTTCTGTCGGATATCGTTTCTTTGCTGTTTACAAAGAGAGTAGATTTTGTGTTTCGAACGGAATCGAACAATTTTGCGTGAGCGATTCCAAGTACTTTTGGTATGAGCTCGTGAACAAGTCGTCAAAGGACGATGACGACGATCTTTTCTTGTCGTGGATCCAGCAGCGCGAAGCGTTGCGTGCACGAGTTGCGTCGGGACCGGAAGATCGAGACCTTGAAGAATGCGAGATTTGAGCATGCTCCACGTAAACAATGGAGAAGCGCGGAGGCTGGTTCGTATGAAATGGATAACGGTTTCAGATATCTTACGAACCCGTGTCGGATGACTTTGCAAATCATCTTGATTCCGGTGACGAAACGAATTCCATAGCCAAAGCATCGAAGGAGATTCTCCGAGACCATGCCCAGAAATCCCAAAACTCCGTATGAATCCAAACGCCCCTCTTCCTGCACCTGGAATCTCGAGGCTATGCGTCTAAACAAGCTCGCAAACAATCGCAAGGCAGGGGCAGATCTAACACTTCATAATTCCATTTTTATCTGGCACGGATCATGTGCGCATGAAACCTGGAATCACGCCATGGTCGACAGACGGCACGTTCGTCGTCTCCTAGAGAGCGGCTCGTTCACCACAGTGCTTGTCGAAGACCGCTGTTATTTGGATGAGAAGCGCGTCCAGTAACGCTTTGCGCAGATGCTATGACGCTGGGCACCTGCACAGCATCAAGAAACTATTCTGTGCATATCGTCCCAGTCGCTGTGAATGCTCGATGCGCACTATCCGTCGTGAGATATGCGTGAAAAAAGGGACCTCGAGGGAAGCGCAACGATCCGTTATCGGGTACGTTGCTGTGTACTTTGGGTCCGCCAAGGCATGCACCAGCATCCGCAGTGCCCCGTACAACTGCGATGCCTCTCATGGGAGAGTGATGCGTCTGCCGCGGCTCGCCTGCAAACAGGTTGCCGCAAAGTCATTTTGACCCTCCTCAGTCTCGGTAGATGATGGCGTCGCGGCCGGGTCCGACGCCAATGAACCGCACTGGAACGCCAACCAGCTCTTCGATGCGCTTGACATAGGCCTGGGCGTTTCGTGGCAAGTCCGCAAAGTCGCGTATCTCAGAAAGCGATTGCTCGTGCCAGCCGGGCATCTGCTCGTATTCGACTTCGCATTCAGCGAGCTCTCGCAGCGAGGCTGGCATGCCCTGCAATTTTTTTCCGCGATACCAGTACTGGACACCGATCTGGATCTCATGAAAACAACTGAGCACATCGAGTTTCGTTAAACAGAGCGCCGTGAAACCATTCAAGCGGCAAGTATAACGCAGGAGGAAGGTGTCAAGCCAACCGCAGCGGCGCGGTCGCTGCGTCGTCGTCCCGTACTCTTGACCAAGCTGTTGAAGCTGAATTCCGCGGGCGTCCAGTAACTCCGTTGGAAATGGCCCAGCACCGACCCGCGTCGTGTACGCTTTCACAACGCCAATGACCTGCCGAATGTATGCGAGAGGAATCCCGAGGCCGGTCAGGCAGCCGCCGATCGTGCAGTTGCTCGAGGTCACATAGGGATACGTACCAAAATCGATATCCAACATTGCAGCGTTTGCCCCCTCAACGAGTATCGAGTGTTGGCCATTTGCGAGCATGTCGTAGAGCAAAGTAAACGAGTCTCCGATCATCGGCTCAAGACGTCGCGCGTACTCGTAGTAACGAGCCACTTCAGCGCGAATATCGTAGTGTTTAAGCGCCTGCTCCGCTGCCGAGCCGAAACGCTTTCGCAAGTCTTCCACTGCCGATTGTATGTGAGCCTCAAATTCGATACCTCGAAATTCCCGAAGGTCTGCGATTCGCAGGTTTCTGCGATATGCTTTGTCCGCATAACAGGGACCTATTCCGCGTCGGGTCGTGCCTATACTGCCACCGGCAGTTCCCGCTCGCTCCGTCTCTAGCAGACCATCTGCAATCTGATGGTAATCAAAGAGGATGTGCGCTCGATCGCTAACGCAAACTCTAGCGGAGACGTTCGGTACGCCCTGCTTCTCTAATTGGTCGATTTCCGCGAACAGGGTCGGCAAGTGCACCACCACTCCGTTTCCAATGACCACGAGGACTTTGGGGTTTAATATCCCGCTTGGCAACAAATGCAAAGCGTACTTGGTACCATTCACGACGATGGTATGTCCGGCGTTGCTGCCTCCCTGACAACGGGCGACAACGTCAGCGCGCTGGGCCAGAAGGTCCACCAGTTTGCCCTTGCCCTCGTCGCCCCACTGTGCCCCGAGCACGACGGTGGCGCCACCTGGTAAATCCGAAGCCATTCGACCACGCGCTTGGGCATGCACAGAGCCAGGAGACCTGGACCACACGGGTGCTCCCTGGCGTAAAGTCGAAACACAGATATTGTGTCACTGGTACGAGGCCGTAGCTTATATGTCGCTGGGTATGCTTCGGAAGCCGGCGGCTGCGTGTCGCGTTGGACGTCGTTGTTCATCATGGACAATATTGGTCAATACGGCCGTTGAAGGAGCGGCTTTCCCATACGCGAAATACGCCTCTATACCCATCGTATGCAGCATTCAAATCATGAATAAAACTAGCCAATACGCTCACTGGATGAGCGGCCTGTCAATGGACGATACGCGCCAATACGCCTACGGAATGCACATGGTCAATTAGGAACAGAACTAGATCATACGCCCATGCAAAGAGCGATGCAGAACTGGCGCCACGACGATGCGACGGATCCGCCGCCCAAGCGTCCAACCTAGGGCAGGTGCGACTGTGCCCTCGAGCATCGAGACGGCCTACTTCGCCCGTGGCAACTCTCAAACGGGATTTCAAACCGATTATACCGCTGATTCCTGTTGCTATCGCACATTCGGGAACCACTGTCAGGATCATGAATCATGCATGAAAATATTGCGCTGGATCCGAACCGGCAGGGAAGCCCTGCATGAGCTTTTCCGCAGTCTCTGCATCTACATGCCCGAAAGGCACCTTGGACGAAGGAATCGGGAGAGCTCCTTGCCAGTATGCGCCTTTCGGGAACGTTCGTTCGCAGGTACCACGGCCTGCGTGTGCGCCTCATGATCCTGTCTGTGGTGAATGCCTGCGCTTGGACCCGCATCCGCAGTTGCCGAGACCATTGCGTTCGTCCATGCACGCATCGAACTGGCATCGCTTTCACTGGACGATGGACAGGCAGTACGTTCCAGTGAACGACATGCTCAATGATGATTGCGATCGGGTGCACGCGGCGCGCCAACGGCACATCTCCATACACACCCCATCGAGTGCCGAGCCCGGCGAGCGCACTCGCGATCATACCAGTAACGTCGGGCGCTGCGGCAGCGAAACGACGCCCCAGGTCGTGACTTGGCGCACGCCCTGGTGCGTGCGTCACCCGTAGCGGCGCTATTCGTGTGTCATCGTAGGCGCTTACGGTAGGCTTGGCATTCCCAGTATCATAGAAACGAACCACTAAAACCGAAAAACGGAATACGTAGTGCTTCATGGATCTTGAACGAGCTGAAATGCAGAACCATGGTTGCTTCCTCGAATGCGTATCGTGATCGTGGCAACAGGGATCCTCGGTTCATGCGAGAACGTTCCTGCAGCGACCGAAAAACTCCGGGACACTGCTCGGTGCACCGTGCAGTGTTCCGACTGCAGCGCCTGCGCTCCTGCCGGAAGCAAGCCTGGGTGCTGGTGTTTGCCGGAATCCCGAGCTCGAATACGGCACGACGGATGCTTCCCCTGATGCCAATAGCCATCGGGTACCTGAGGATCCCTGGTTCGATACAACGATAACATTTCATTCGAGAAAACTTGAGCGCCTGGCGCACACTGGCACTCTGCCTGGCGGGATCCGCACGACAAGCGGAGCAACTGTATCGGTGCTGGAAGCGCCCATCGACCCGGCATGATCCCAAGCCCGTGACTTTGCAAGCGGACGAGCTGCTTCGCTCAGGCCTGCAAGATTGGAAACCATGCAGCCGCGGACATAGAACGTTGATAGGCATTCAGTCGCCCCGGTCCGAGGTTGATCTACTAAAAACTCGTTTCCTCATCAAAGAAATCACCCAATTATATTCCTTGACGCGTGGACGTTTCGGTTTCCGATGGATACGCTACACTGGAGACAAGCGTTCGACCGATGCGTCCCGCAGGCGCGCCACCGGTATCGCCGCCTCCAGCGCTCAGCAGCAGCGCTGCACTAGAAGCAGAGCTGCAGAGCGACAGCATCGCTCTGTTTGCGCTTTTCCTGTAGCGTGCTCGTCGTCCGGTATGAACCGAAACGATCAAGCAGTCGCACAAGTGGCAGCACTCAAAAACCTAATCGAACAAGTACGAAGTAAAGAGGATCAATGGACAAAGCAAGTTGCACGAAAACGGTCGTTGTTGGCACAGCTACAAGAGAACGAGTTCGTGCGAGAGGAGCTGACGCTCGTCGAGCGCGACCCCGGTGCGCGACTCTACAAACTCCACGGCCCGTGTCTTTTACCAAAGCGGCGAGCCGACGTTGCTGACAACGTGAAGCAACGCCAGGACCTGTTGCTCGGCGAGATAAGACGGGTAGATGGCGTGATCTCGAACCTTGAGCGCGAACTGCAGGAACTGCAGCAACGCTTGCGGGAAGCCCAGCGTCAGCTGACCACGCCGGCGACAACAACAGCCTAAGTTTTACCCAGTCGATCCCGGGGGAAGTGAGGTACACGCTTGTTTTACGTCGCCTGGGTACTACCTGGGGTACTGTCACCAGCGGCGGTGACGGTTAGTGCGCTCGCTGCGAAGCGCTCTTCGTTGTGCAAGGCCCATGTGCCGTAGTCGGTACTTGAGCTATGCGGAGCTCACATGCTCCAATGCCCCCGTATCGATTCCATGTCGTCTACAGAGCCGAATGCCTATCGCGTATTTCCAGGGAGAGCAAGTCCACCGAGGCATGCCCCCTCGTTTTCTGCGATGTATCGACCTGGGGATCCGTTGCCTTCCTTCAGACTCCGCGTGCTCATGTTCAAAAACAGCACGTACGGAGCATGGTGACACCAGCAGCTGTGCCTCTGCGACGTATTCAGGGCTCGAGGACGACTGAGCACCGCGGTTGCGTGCATCAACAGGATGCACACGATATTCGCGGGGAGGACGCATCCAGTCCCATGCACCGCATGAACAGCTGCCACGACAGCTGCAATCCAAGTCATCAGTGTCGTCCAGATAGGTTTCCATTCAGCGCTGTGAGTGGAGGATGCATGGAAGCGCGCCCTGTTTCTCGCTGGCGTGCAAGCGGCCTATGCACGACAACTGCAGCACGTGTCGATAAGGTTACAGGGGTACAAGCGCTTTCGCTCGCAAAGCGCCGGTCTCCAGTGGGCGTCTGTTTTCTTTTTTGGTCGACGTAACATTCATACTGACCGAGGATGCCCGTCTACTGGATGATTACCGGTATGCAGGAAAGCATACCGCGTTACTGTCACGTTCTTTTTTATCGACGGAAAGCGTACACTGACCAGGGATCCTCGTCTTCCCGATATTTATCGGTACCTGATTCCCGTTGGAATTTCGTGCCACGGTTGCCGCACTCTCTGCTGCAGAGCGAAAGGAAAGCACGGCGTTTCGCTTCCACAAGACTATACACGACGCGAATCGATGTACTCGCAAAACTTGCACGATAAACAGACGCCAGCTTATTTCAAGTTGTACAACGGTGCCCTCTAGTACGTCTCCAGTACTGGATACAGATTTGCATTCTCGTGTACGTCCGGGAGCACAGGAGAGATCCAGTCGCTCTGCTGCAAAATGCGACAGAGCTCTACGAGCGTTCGCGGCCGCTGCGACCCCAGTAGTTGCCGCAGCAATCCGAGTTTTCCTTCAGCTGCGCCTGCAATCACAACGAGATCTAGTTTTTCACAAACGGAATCGTCCCAACGTCTCTGTGAGGCACGATCTAGATAGATATTCGACGCCGTCGTGTTCCATACAGTCTCGGGCGATGCACCATCGCTCGGTTTTGCATAGAGACCCAACATGACCAGCGGCGGCAGGTTTGTATGTGCAGCAGCTGAAGAACGGATGCGCTGGATCAGGCCTTCGAGGCGCGTAAACCAGCCATCCGGAAACGCTAGCGCATACTCGGCAAAGAGAGGTCGCTGGTGCTGTAGGAATATGAGAATCTTCTCCGATGCAATCGGAGTCGATGGACTCCTCACAACGGCTTCGACACACGCCGCAGCATCCGGGTGCATGCTCATGACCTGATGATGGGCAATCGGCCCTGAATCGTCACCCACAAAGTAGATACGCTCCAGGCGGTCTAGTGTGGTCGCACCGTCAGCCCATGCCGCCGCCAGAAGCGACGACAGTGAAGCGTAGCGAGCTATCGGCCGCGATACGATTTCCTCCGTCTCCGTCGCGGGATCATCCATTACGACCAACTCAAACCTGACGGGTTGCTTGGGCGCTCGCTCTACTCGGTTCAAGTCCGAGGCGGTGACCAGAGGCGGGCTCCGTTTGGTCCCGCTCCATACGCGGGAACGGACAGCTTGTACAGTGGTTCCAGCGGTGAGCCGCTCCAGCGAGTATACCAGCTCGCACGGCGTCCAGGTTCGCGAGCGATGTAAACCGGCCCCGAGACCCGTCGACGCACAGCCGCTGTGCTCAAAAGCAGAGCGTGCCAGTCCGAAAAATGGAAAGTCCAAGTCATGCAGATGAAGATCGTACTTGGGGATCAGGAACGGATCCTGCGTCTGCGTGATACCGCGCAGATAGTGTTCGACCATCCGACGACGTGTCCCCGCTGGATAGACCAAAGCTTGGGTTCCATAGATCCGCGAGTGTTCTAAGAACGCGTACGGCCATCCCAGCCGCGGGTCATGCCATTTCTCCGGTACATAGAGCTGCGCAGCGTAGCTCGTATTCGGCGGGAAGGAGTATCTCCGGTTCGGCGCCTGTGCCAAACTGTCCAGATCGTGCTCAATGGAGCGCAGCGTGTGAAGCATATTCACCCAGGCGTCGTCGGCAGCTTTGACATCATCCTCTAGTAGGACCAGGTCGCGCTCTGGTGATGCAAAAAGATCAAGTCCTCGTAGAGCAGCATAGTAGTTCACGGTACCGATTGCGTGCCGGCTTTGCTGAATACGCTCGAGCGGCATTGCCCCCGACGTTTCAAGATGATCCCGAAACGCCTCATCCCATCGATGAATGTTGATTCTCGTGGGATTGTGGCGGAACACGCGCAGATACTCGTCATCGGGCGGGTAGTTGCTTGCAAACAAGTGCAGTTTGTCGATGAACTCGTGTTCCGGAGAGAGGCTCGGCATCCCCGCTGCATCAACAGATAAAGCAGCAGCAGAAGCAGCAGCAGCAGTCGGCATGTACACCGGATCGCGCCAAAAGCTCAGGATCACGGAAGCCACGGTGGCGTACACGCCTCCACAGGTGACGTTCCGCAGTGGGCACGGAAGCAGTTTCCGTTGCGTCTCGGTATCGAGACAGAGTTCATGGCTCAGCGCTGTGTAGATGCGTTGCCCGTCCCGGTTCCAGACTTGGTGCTGACCATCCGGATCATCATGCTTCGACTCGCACGGCAGCAGGTCTACCGTGCGGTCCGCGAGGCTCGTCACCGAGAGACAGAGCGTTCGGTTCTTTCGTTCAACCTTGGTTTCTACATAGTGTCCGGCAAGCGTCTGATGCTGGGATGAAACATTTGATGCCGGTGCTGGGTACCGAATCGTTCGGTCTTTCGGATCCACTGGGGGCATGCGCTCCGGCGGAAAGCGAGTTCGCTGGAGATCCTCAGGCGTGTACCGTGACAGCGGTACATAGCGCCGCACGGTTACCATGCCAATGGTGGATCGATGACGCTCCCGAAACGCCGGTGAGATAGCGGCCAATACATCCAGTCGGGGGGCGTCCAGTGCCAGCAACAGCGCTTTCGTGGAGCGCCCAGTTCTCGACTCGAGCCGCACCGTCTGCGCTCCAAGTGGCCAAGGCAGCACTTCAGGAACCTCCTTGAACGCACTGGGTAAATTTGCGGATGCGACATTGTTCGACCGCTTGTTGCGCAGGCTCTTGGCTCGCAGGCGATCCAGTCGAAGGAGCGGTGCTTGCAGTTCCAGACGGATCTGACCGGCAGAGAGGGTTCCTTTTTCCCGTTCATCCCAAACGATGCAGTTCTCCAGGCCTAGCACAAGTTGCCACGTTTTGGTATCGACGCCAAGGCACTCACCGGATCCGACACGCCGCCAGATGCTTTCCTGTGGGCTCGAGCGCAACGAGTGACGCCACAGCTCCAACGACTCGTACTCAGAACTCGTTTCAGCAAGTGCCTCGCTTGTGGTCACTTTTTCCTCGTCAGCAGGACAGACTCGCACGTAAACTGGTTGCGGAGCTGCGTTCGCTGTAGAAGTGTCCGTTTTCCGTACAGCGAAACAGCCTTGAAAGAGCTCCTGCACCTGCCCACGCTGGTCGTGAAAACGAGCAATCACGACTCCCAAGGAGCCGGTTGTTGGAAGCACCTCTATAAGGTGACCCGTATGACCCGGCCGCACAAGGTTATTCAGTTTTCCCACGACCCGTAGCTTTTCGGGTTCAGTGGAACCGGGAGAAGCCCGCAGCGGACCTCGCCCAAGCCACCTGCTCAGTAGCAGAACCAGCACCAGTAAAAACCCGCCAGCAAGTAACCGCTTGCGAATTATGCCGCGCTTTTTGCGGCACTGACTAAAGCAGCGACGGGAATGAGAACGCAGGTGCATGTTCTGGTGCTAGAGCAAACCCCAACAGGCATTCTAGGCAAGGCACAAACAATACATCCAGTTCTGGGAGAGTCCTGCGCTGGCGTGGCGCTACGATCGCCGCCATCAGGACGCGTGTCCAAGCTTTTAAATTTCTCTTCTACAGCATGTTCCATCATGACATCCAGTAGCCTCCAGGAGTGGCTTCAGGAACCCTCTAAACGCCTTCAGATCGAAGCAGACACAAACTGCTGCAAGAGCAAACCCGAAGTTGCGCTCTTAAACGATGCTGTTGTGAGTACGTCTGCTCTATTGGAGGCTGTAGGCCGGGGCGGCACCACAGGAAGCGAAACGGTCGGAGCTACCAGGGCCAAACTGGAGAAGCGTGTTTACTTCCAGATCGCGCAGTGTGCGAGTCTTGGTCCAGACTCGCCCGTAGCGGTCGTTGCGAAAGCACTGCGTTTTTACGAGGTCGAGGAGTTGGATACGCTCTTTCAGCGGTGCCTGCAAGAGCTTGCTCGGTTACCGCTCCGCGAAGGGCGCACTCCCGCATACGTGGCGTGCGTGCGTGACTGGTTAGAGGCGTTACAGTCGTACGCACAACGTTATCGTGAGGGTGCTTGCTCACGACTAGTACCCGAAGACGTATCGACGCCAAACACGCAACCGGAAACGGCAACTGAGCAGTCGGGGGAGACGCTGTCGTTTGCGGCACCGACGCCGCCACCGACACCAGCGGCTGGTGAAGGACAAAGTTCCAGACTCTCGCTTGAGAAAATGGCGCCTGGTACAGTTTCGACTACAGCTGCGAACAGGGAAGCGCTTCTTTCCCAGATAGAAGCAGCGGGGGACGCGATCACCACCGTGTTGCGACCGACGCGTGCAGTACCGGCAAAAGCCCCCGCCGCCACGGAACCTGTTCGCTGTGAGCCAGCTCCGCCCGTCACGACGGTACCCACTCAACAGAAGTCACATGAGTCAGGCGAGACACCGCTTCTACTCTTCGAGCGCACCGCAAACCGCTGGCGAATTGAACACTTTCGGGCGCTCTCTGCGGAGCCGCTGCAGGTGTCGATCTGTCACCCCCGCGAAACCGTCTACGTTTACCGATGCGAAAAACAGAGTATCAAAATTAGAAACAAATGCAATACGCTTATGCTGGACGCTTGTCGCGACGTGGTGGTGCTTTTCGAGAGTGTTGTTTCAGCTGTCGAGGTTGTCCGATGCAGCAAGTGCAGACTGCACTTTACCGGCTGCGTACCGTCCATCTCGATCGACAACTGCGAAAGCATCGTATTGTACGGAATGCCGGGCCAAGTCATCACATGCTGCGCAACGGCAGTGACGATCGTCGAGCCAGACGGTGACACCGAGCGGGAGACGCCGATCCCCCAGCAGTTCATCACCCGTCGGCAGAGTGAGGAGGCGGCTGCGGCTGCTCGTACGGAAACGGCGCACCGGTGGGTCACGGAGCCGCTCAAACATTCGGGCGCTGAATGAAACCACGATCAAAGGGGCCCCACAATCGCCCCAGCCACGTACCTTCTGTCTCCTGTACTCGGAGGCAGGATACTGGTAAAGTGAGGGCTTTTTTCAGCTTCGAGACGTAAGCTCGACGATGAAAGTTATCAAAGTCGTTCTCTTCGATCGCATCCAGAATTTGACGGTACATGTCGAGAGATGCCCGAATCGGCAGTCGCGCGCTTGGGTGCAGCTTCGCGATCCCGCACTCCGCAGTTCGATAATAGGCTCGCACGCGAGCGATCTGGAACTTTATCAGTTCCTGATATCGATCGTTGACAACGCTGGCGAAGAGTTCATCTTCCGTATAGCCAAAGTAGCGCATTTCTTCTTGAGGTAAGTAGACGCGTCCGCGGAGTGCATCCTCTCCGACGTCACGGAGGATATTGGTGAGTTGTAAGGCGATACCAAGCGCGAGGGCTGATTCCACGGCCTCGGCTTCGCTCTTGCAGCGCTCTGGATCGACACCGAGGATGGGCAGCGCCATGAGTCCTACGGTGCCTGCGACTCGGTAGCAATAGAGGTAAAGCTCGTCAAACGTCTCGTAGCGGGCGCGATCAACGTCCATAAGCATGCCCTGAATCATGTCTCGGAACGGGTCTATGCGGAGGCCGGGATAGTTCCGCACAGTGTCTGCTAGAGCGAGATCCAGAGCATCCTGCGGATAGCCGGCCCAAACCTGCTCCAACCGGCTCTCCCATTCGCTGAGCTTCTGTCGCAGACTGGCATCACGCTGTCGCACTCGAGGTCCATCGACGAGGTCATCTGTTCGCCGACACCATACATACACGGCCCAGATGGCATCTCGTTTGCGTTTCGGGAGAAATAGCGTGCCCAGATAAAATGTCTTGGCGAAGATGGATGTGATTCGGCCGCATTCTTTGTACGCCTGCTGTAAAAGTCTTTGTCTTCTTCGGTAGAAAGCCACCTGTCGCTCAAAATGCGATAGACCGATTACTCCAGTGGTCGTGTCCCAGGGAAACACGCGCTTCGGTGTCGTTTGCGGCAGCGTCAGGAAACTGCTGCCCATCGAGGCGTCATTGGCCAGGAGCGCGTCGGCCGCGTCTAGCCCCTCGTTAGTCGGTGACGACAAGGGAGGCGTTTCCCACGCGCCTGGCTGCTTCGCGAAAACTTCGTCAACGGTGTCCTGCGCTCGAGATCCTGCAGGTTCGCTAGTACGAAACGAGCGCACCGCTCGTTCAAGAATCCCGTACGGATGAAGAGCTTCACCAGACCAGGTCTTGGGCGCGCCCCGCGACGCACCGTTCGCAACTGAGTTGCAGTCGTCCGACTGACTCTGGCCCGCGTTTTCCGCTTTAGATGCGTCTCGACCAGCACTGGAACGCCATTCCCCTTTGAGCTGCCTAGGATCACTGGTCTGTCCGGAGGACGGCTTCCAGTCACTGTCTCGCGCCGAACGTGCCTCGAGGTGGGCAGTCCACACCCGTCGACAGTACATAGGGTGACGCGCCCTCTGAAGCGCCCTCCGACGTCTGGTCGCCTTTTCCACTCCTTGCGTACAGCACCCTTCTTCGACGGGTGACGATGACCTTGAAATATGTGGATCCAGGCATAATTGCCACATCTGCAACGCTTTCCGACACCAGAACGGCTCACAGCAGCGGCGGCAGCAGCAGCAGCAGCAGTAGCGTACGCTTTGGCGAAGCGCACCGGCGCAATCGGCCGTGCGGCACTGGTGGCGGCGTCTGCTTCGCGCATGTCCCTGCACTGTTGACGATGAAAGTGATACACGGAAGTGCTGGCTCTCTTCCTGGGTATCGACGTTTTCCGAAAGTCATTTTAGGTGCAGGTCTCGGATATACAAAGCGCAGCAATAAGTGGTTGCGGATTCATGCGTGCTTTGGGAGTCTCGGTTGGGGTTTCGGAGCGGTGTTGTTCGCTCATTGCCGATCGAGCTTGGTACATCACCGGAATCAAAGTGATTCGCTTAGCAACCAAACGAGGGCTGGTAAAATAATTGGTATCATCATTTCATTTGTACATATGATCATCCACTCTTCTGGTTTCCGTACGTGTAGCGTGTTCCAATCACGCATTCTTCTGGTTTTCGGTCGTGCTGTTTCAGGGCAACTCGTGGGCGCTGTGATTCGCGCCTGTGGATTGACAAGGAATGATACGCGATCTTGTTTCCTGAGGAACGGTGCAGAGGCTTCTGCTGAAAGATCACTGAGCTCTTCATGTCATATAGGTATCGAGATTCCACTAAAGGAAGGATATTCCTCTCCTTGTTTCTATATCGACGACGATACTGGATTCGACACCAGCATAATCCCATTTACGGAATATGCTCCCCGAGACGAGAGTGTCTTGTGTTTGCGTGCAACTGGTGTTGTATTCTGACTTGAGCCACTGCAGCAATCGCTTTAGTAAAGCATGCGTCACGGATGTGCGCGAAGGGAGCGTAGACAGATCGAAATATCTCGACTTGTTCTCCAGCCTGGATTTCGCGTCTGTTATTTGATTCGTCATAGAGAACATCGTATTCCGCAAATCCTCTATCGAATGGGACAGCGTGTGCTTGCACGTGCAACGGACGGCGCACTCGCAAAGGGTATCGCCCAGAACAAGCCCCGTGATCGTAGAGTACGGTACCGGGCAAGGAACGAGAGATGGGCATCGAGGGAAGCCTTCTGTACGCGTCACGGGCACGTAACGAAAGATGAAGCAAGCGTTGACGCGCCTCGGTGCAACGCTCGTTGGAGGTAGCGGTGTGGCGGCCGTTTAGGAAAGCCAGGCCATATTCAAAACTCACTGCTGCACAGGACGCACCGAAGCTTTGTACAAATAGGATAGTGAAAATGGCAACTGCAGTGCAGATCGCTACTACCGCATCTGCATGAAATACGTTGACAACAGCCGAAAGCAACATAAGCGGGACGAAACTGCTGCCATCAACACCCTTCGACTGTTGGAAACGGAGCTGGACGGGCACGCGAGACCGACGCGTTTGAAGCCAGGGAGAACGGAGTGGAAAAGGAAGCAGTCTCAGCAAATGCGGTCAAAGGCTGGCGTCGATGGCAATCTGAACAGGGCCAAACTTTGGAGTCCACGCCCGTATCCCATGACATGTTCCATTTTGTTCTGTTATTTGGAGTAGCGTGGGACAGCGTGACGCGAAGCGTCGTTTGGGAGCTTCCAGGTATTTCGCAACTGCAAATGCGAAGGTAAAGACGTTCAGGTCCCGATCGATGGCGTCCGAGTTCTTGTCACTGCTGACGAATACGTCTACGAGACCCTGAGGGCAAGCGCGTCCTTCGCGGCTGGGGGCCTTTTTCAGAGGACAGCGCAGTGTTTGCCCCATTGGCTACTGGTATGCGGTTTCTTGGTAGTCTCTCTTGCAGGCTTCCAACTTGTAGAGCTACCCCATTGGACCTCCTTTACAGCTTCAGAACTGACAAGCAGGCTGGAAAAAACATCTAGCCGGTGCGTCGATGATTCAACCGTCGAAACGCAATGCAAAGCTTTGTATGGTACATTGAATCCTGAATAGATTGGAATCACTTTCCTTTTTCGGTCCAGATATGTAGTGCGACATCCTCCGTTCACGCGCTGTCGACTTTTGCCATGTGAGTGATCAGGTCTACAACTCGATTGCTGTATCCCCATTCATTATCGTACCAGCTTACGAGCTTGACAAATGTCGGAGACAACATGATGCCCGCTTCAGCGTCGAACACGGAAGAGAACGAACTATGAACCAGATCCGCGGAGACCACGGGGTCTTCGGTGTACGCGAAGATTCCCTTGTACTTGGGACTTGCGGCCGCCTCCTTCATGACTTTCTTAATTTCTTCGTAGGTCGTGGGCGTTTTCAGATTCGCCGTCAAGTCCACAACTGACACATCCGCAACGGGTACCCGGAAAGACATCCCCGTTAATTTGCCGTTGAGCTTGGGGTAGACCTTGCCGACGGCTTTGGCCGCGCCAGTGCTGCTCGGTATGATAGACTGGAAGGCGCCGCGTCCGCCGCGCCAGTCCTTGTTGCTCGGACCGTCCACGGTTTTTTGGGTGGCGGTTACGGCATGTATTGTGCTCATGAGGCCGTTCTCGATACCAAACGCCTCATCCAGAATTTTGACAAGCGGTGCCAGGCAGTTCGTCGTGCAAGAGGCGTTGGATACTACGTTCACATCCTTGGAGTAGGTGTCGTGGTTGACGCCCATGACAAACATGGGCGCGTCCTTCGAAGGTGCCGAAATAACCACCTTTTTCGCACCGCCTTTCAGATGCAGGGACGCCTTCTCCGTTACCGTAAACACGCCAGTGGACTCGACGACGTACTCGGCGCCGGTCGACCCCCACGGAATTTCGGCGGGATCGCGGATAGCAAAACACGTTATCTTCTTCCCGTTGACAACCAGATGTTCGCCATCGGTTCCGATCTCGCCCGGGAAGGCGCCGTGCGTGGAGTCGTACTTGAGCATGTACGCAGCGTAACCGGCGTCGGGGAAAATAAACGGATCATTAACCGCAACGACTTCCACTGTGCCTTTCTCTACCGCCGCACGTAGAACAAGGCGGCCGATCCGGCCCAGTCCGTTGATGCCAACCTTTGGAATCGCCATTTCAAAGTTGATATTGACGTGTACTGTGTACCTTTTCCCGCAAAAACGCGGAGCGCAACGTGACGCGAAAAATGACTCGCGACGCTACGCACTCGCCGCGCGGCGAATGCCGTCCAATCGATGTACGATTTTTTTCCTGACAAAACGTTTACGTAGGCCAGCGTTCTCCAATTATGCGCATATTTCTTTTCTTTCTTTTTTTGTGCTCTTTTTTCAGTGCGCAGTGAAGTATCCATCAAACGCCCTACCTCCATGTTACATTACCTATACTTTTTCTCGGATATTCTGGTCGTTTCATACGTCCAATCGTGTGCGCCTAGTACCTGCCCAAATCATCCGTCTTTGCGCTTGAACCGCTGGGGCAGATAGTTCATAGAACTAGAACGGTTTTTCTACAGCACAGAGGGCGTCGGCTCGAGGCGTGCTTTACCCGACGTAGAATCGGGTCTCGTCGTCTGTTTGTGCTCAGACAGTCTGCGGATGCAGGCTTGCCTTCGCTGCACGACACGCTGGAGAAACTTGGCTGTTCGGATATATCCTGGGAGCCGCCTCTCTCCTTCGTGATCATGTGTGGGATGCGTTGTTGTCGGTTGGCAACCCGGGTGTAAATCGGCGTACGATGCTGCGGTTGGAAGTACAGTAGCGGCGGTGAACGCGCCTTAGACAAAACGTCTCCAACCGACGTGCAGACGCCTCCACGTCTTTCTCGGCTGGCCACCGAATACTGCTTCCAACTTTTTCTCACATAATACCACCTTGAGAGGTTGTTCAACAAAATTCCCTCTTGTGAAGTCTGGAGGCCTTGTCTCCAGCACCGCACATCTCCTTGTATTGATAGCGGCGTTAGAGTCTCTGTTCACAAACTCCATACATTTCTTTCCATCACTGGTTGTACTTACTAACGCAGGCAATCCACGAACTTTCGCTCTCCTTTCCACTTGCTGTTCCGTCAGCGCACCGTACTTTTTTCTATCCTCAGGGCTCCGCTGACGCTTTTCCATATCGACCCTCTGGAGTGTATAGGACGTTCGGGACTCATCTACAGGTATCGTAACGAAACGCCGTGCACACTTCTTGTACGTTCTTGTCGTTGGAGCTGGTGTACACCCTTTTCGGGTCTTCCAGCGCCCTGCTCCATACGCTACTGCGGGCCTCTAGCTCTCATTCTCCTTGAGGGCGCTCAATTGATTGAAAAAGTTGGCGAATGCGCGCTGCTTACCACAGTATAGATTCATTCGCAGACGAGCCCAGCGGGGCTTTGTATACTCCTCCCACAGCGCCTCCCAATGAGCAACACGAACTTTCACGAATTTCCGAAAAGCTTGAAAGTCTGCTCCGCGGCTCGTCACCTCGCCCGAAGCTTCTGGGTGATCCTTCATTCCTGCGTTCCACGTGTCAATTTTCTTCCTTGTATTCATGATTCCCGATTCTCGATAGTACCTTGCTCTCGGGAATCTCAACAGAAGCATATCTTTCTGAAGCAAGTTACCGTCAGTACCATCTTCCGCACGTTTGGGTTTTGCGATAGGAATGATATTTGTGTTTCAGGGTCCGCGCCAACGACAAAGTCGTTATCCTGCACTTTCTGCAACGCAGGTTCCGCCTCCTCCTTCTCTTCATCCTTCGTCACGTCAACGACAAGGTCGTTATCCTGCACTTTCTGCGTCGCAGGATCCTCCTCCTTCTCATCTTCATCCTTCGTCACGGGCGATGCCAAAGGCGAACCAGTACGATCTTTCTTCAACCGCCGATAGTGTACATACACGGCTACTCCATCGGTTTCGATCAACCCAGTGAATACCCTTTTTCTGCTCACTCTCAGACGTTTGGAATCGAAGATATTCTTCCAGTGGGTCTCCCGGTTTTCGCCAGTGAAGTCCTCCCTGCTGACATTGACCTCCGGACTGATCTCCCTCATGATGCCGAAAAGGACTCTGGAGTCGATACTCACAAAAAATGTGAATTGATGGTGCACATTGGAACCACGTTGAAGCGCTTCCCCATTAGGAAAGCCTTCCGTCTCTCCCATTCTTCATTTTTTTCCTCACTCAGCTTCATCTCCGGTTTGACTTCGAGCTTTCGGTCCAGAAACACGAAACAGCGCAGGACGAGGCGATTGTATCTTTCCTTATCTTTTTTCAACTCTGATATCTTGTCTGTTGGATTCGCCAACCCCAGTACCGCACGGTGCTCTCGTATAGCCGCACGGATCGCAGCAGCTTTATTCGTGCTCCTGCGTAACGCCTTCTTGTGGACGAATTCGACCTCATCTTCATGCTTGCGATCGTTCGTGATGCCATTGATAATCGCCCATATTCCTTTGCGAGAGATGCCCGGGTACAGCGCAAACACGGCGCGTCTCATGAAACGTTCGAGGTTCATTGTCAAATGGTTCTTCAGGTTCGTGATGTACATCATCGCTCCGTGTATGTAAATATTCGAGTCACCCTTGCATCGAGTACCCTCGAAGCGGAATTCCGTGAAGTTTTCGTGGAGGGTATGCACTAGCACATTTTCTCTCCGCGCTTCCCCTGTACCAAAGATGAGGTGACGAACAAAGGTCTTCGCGAGGATCTCGTCTGGAATCTCGACTGTTTTGATGTCCGTCACGTCGCGATACATCTCCGTCGCCATATGCATTAGTCCTGACGACGTCTTTAGAATAGTCTTGGAGTACGAATCGACACGGTTTCTGATGGCGTCTCCCAACTTTTCCTTGTTCGGGTCCTTGATATGTTTAAAAAGAGCGGCTTCCACCACCATCTCGTCGTACTGGCGTCTTTCTTGCGGTCGTTGACGTCGGGCCCCCTGCATTTGCTTCTTGGTCTTCTCCTGTTCCTCTTTGCTCGGCACTGTTTTTTATCCGCCAGCCGGCGACACTGTGCGTCCGTGGTCCTCCACTTGCATTTCTATGATTTTATATTTTTGAAAACGGACCCGCTTCGAACACTTCTGGTATATACACCGAAAAATCACTTGAATATACTTGCTTCAGGCTTGAAATACTATTGGACAGAGATTTATACTTTGCTACGACTTCGACGCAAATACATCTTGCCCGATACAGCAACAGTTCAACTAGTGGTCAGGATCGTGTTTCCCTTCAACGTCGAGATGCATGCCGTACCCCATGCATGCTAGATATGGAGGTACACGTATCGACAACGCTATAGAAGAAAAAGAAAAGAACGAACCGCTAGCTAGCAACCAGATGACAATTTCTTCCCCCCTATGCTAAACCTAAAAGGCGGCAAAAAGTTTTCCGTATTTTCGAAAGCTTACCTTCTAGGCAGAAGGTCACGCGTGCCAGCCGGATCTGCTTCGCTAGCGCGTCATGCTCTTCCCAGTGGTGGGTGCTGAGGCGCGACTTGGGCAACTCGCCCGCAACGCGGTTTACTCTGCCACTCGGAGCGAGTATGCTGTGTCTGGCCGTCGCACTGGGAGCAATAGTGCCCTAATATATCGCTTCACGCTTTAATGGGAAGTATGTCTGTCTGCGCGGTTTGCAGGCTCCCGGAATGATAATTTATCCTGATTCCGCCTCGGATGAACGGTGCCTCGAGGTGGCGCCCCCAGTGATATAGCAAAGCCTTTCTGTCTCTATGATGCATCTGCACCAGCGGTATACGCGTTACGGCTGGTGCTCTCTACAGGTTCGACGCACAATGGATTGTAGAAAACGATCAGTACGCCCGAGAAGGAGTCCAGGTTATGGAACCTAGAAGTAAGGGGATCGATGGATGCTCCACCGCGCGCTTATACCAGGCGCACAGTCGGGGAACACAGCCCAGAGTCACGGAGCTGTCAATTAGAACAAGGCATCGAACGCGGCCGGCGGCGGTTGGGCGCGCTCGAAATGCATTGGCCTCAACTAGCATGAATGGGGAACGTACGTTTGTCCGTGAAAACCTCGTTACTGGGATAGGATGTTGGTGATCTCGTAGAGTGCCTTGGAATCCACAAGTGAAATGCTGCGTTATTCACAAAAAAACTATTGTCGTTCTGTTTAGTTTGAGTCTGTGAGCTGGAATGGACGCCCAAAAGGTGACCGCGTCGGCGCCGTACGCCTCTCGGCTTGATCCGCGCACAGCAGGCATCTCTTTTCCGGAACAAGGCGATGTACAGAGCCCTGCAGAGAACGAGGGCTCCGCAGTGTGCCCACCGCGCCAGACCTCGCTCGGTACGAAGGGCCTGGGAGCGAATATCTTGTTTGGCGGCTTGGCCGGTGTGACTGGTACCACGATAATTTTTCCGCTGTACACACTGAAGACCCACTTGATGACTGATACGGGCTCGCGCGAGTGCAGAGGATCATCGGAGTCTGCGGCTGTTTATAGCACAGCGAGCAAAGCAGAGCCCGTTAGGGGTAACGCGGTCTCAACCGGGACCGCGAATCCAACCAGTAGTACAGGACCCGCCCTGGCTACCGAAGCGGCCAAGCATACATCAACGTTAGCCGTTAAGGATACGGCTTGTACAGATAGCCATGCTAAGTTACCAACAGTGGAAGCTGCTGCCCCGGCCAGATCATCCAAAGTCGCATCGAACGGGTGCAGAGGCCCAGCTGCCGCTTCGCAAAGCACGCTCGCGTCGACTCCGCAGACGAATGCCTTGAAAGCTGCCTCGCTTTTGAAGCGACGACCGCGGCTGGTCGAAACGCTCCAGCAGATTCTTCGCTCTCAGGGAGTACGCGGCCTCTACCGTGGCCTGACGCCGGTACTCATTGGGGTCGCGCCTGAGAAGGCGATCAAACTTGCCGCGAATGATTTTTTCGTGAGCGAGTTTAAGGAGCGGTCACCGAATCCGCATGGACCCCTATCTGTGAAGCAAGGCATGCTGGCCGGTGCAGGTGCCGGTCTGTGTCAAGTGATAGCGACCAATCCCATGGAAGTGTTGATGATTACGATGCAGACTCGTGCGGCGCATGGCCATCCGCAACACAGCGTCACGGATACGATTCGTATGCTGGGTTTGCGCGGTCTCTACCGTGGGGTCAGCGCCACACTCACACGAGATATCCCTTTTAGTATGGTCTTTTTCGGAATGAATACTAGTTTGAAGGAGCGACTTTCACTGCATTACCAAGGGGGTCTGCCGATGCGGATTGTTTTCGGCGTAGGGATCCTGTCAGGTGTGACGGCAGCTGCGCTCAGCACGCCATTTGATGTTGTGAAAACTCGGATACAGAGCGGCGTTCGGGACAGACATGGTAGATCGTATCATTCGGTAGTGAACACGCTCGTACGGGTGGTTCGAGAGGAGGGTTTTCGGGCTCTCTGGAGTGGCGCTGTTCCGCGCGTCATGATTGTTGGCCCTTTGTTTGGGATTACGCTACTTTTTTATGAACTTCAGCAGAGATTGGCACAGTCGGCACATCAGCGAACTTGAATACTCGTGCTCGGCACTCGTGAATGACACGCAGCTGTCCACCGTTGCCGGCATGCAGACGATGCATTGATGACGAGGCTGCTGGTACAGCGAGCCATTGCTGTGCGGACTGGATGCAATTCGCATTGCTGTCACAACGGTGGCGCATGCGTGACGCCTACGTGTCCATAGCAATGCGTGCTGGTGCATGGACCCGTGCCACGCACGCACTCGATCTGTGCGTGCACATGC
>Ga0078972_1006455_pt1 | contig 27784 bp, 19 predicted proteins | sample YelNatPaOPGAMG01_FD_67568 | JGI IMG/M metagenome (GOLD analysis project Ga0078972, IMG submission 67568) | Hot spring thermophilic microbial communities from Obsidian Pool, Yellowstone National Park, USA - OP-RAMG-01 (SPADES assembly) (version 2) | ecosystem: Environmental > Aquatic > Thermal...
ATATTTGTGGCAATCTTTATTTTTGGCGCGGTGATTAATTCTTTTTCCGGCGGGTCGGCAATCAAGGTTGCTTCCGCCCAAAACGTTTTTCAGCCGGATGAAATTCCGCGATTTGTTTTTGTTTACAAAAACCAGACAAATATTTTTGTCCGGTTTTTTAATAATGTTATCCATCTTTTTGGCGGCAAAAACAGGGAATTGACCGCCGCGGTAAAAATTTTAAATGCCGACGGCAAAGAGGTTGACGGCTTAAACCCGCAAATCAAAAATTCGGGCGGAAAAATCAGCGTAGAGTTGGACCATTCCAGATTTCAGCAGGAGCTACGGCCGGGAAAATATAAAATAGAGCTGGCAGTAAATGACGGTGAAAATACCTATACCCAAGAGCAGGATTTTAGGTGGGGCGTTTTGGCAATTAATACCAACAAATCAATCTACTTGCCGGGCGAAACCGTTTATTTGCAGATGGCAGTTTTGAAAGATGACGGACATACGATATGTGATGCGAAACTTGAACTCAAGATACAAGATACAAGAAACAAGATACAAACCCTATCAACCGAGGACGGGTCGATAGAATATAGCGGAAAGTGCAAGGGGGACAATGTGACCGATGTGCCGGATTATTTTGCCTATTATCAGGCGGGCGAACCGGGTAAATACCAAATGAAACTAACCAATCTTGATAACGGCTATGAGATTATTGATTATTTTGAAGTTAGGGAATCCGCGCCTTTTGACATTGAAAGAATCGGGCCGACCAGAATTTATCCTCCGGCAAAATACGAAATGAAAATCAAAATTAAAGCGAATCAGAATTTTGAAGGAGAAATTGTTGAAACCGTGCCAATGACTTTTGCAGTTACTCCCGCAGACGGAACAAATTCCAAACAAGAGCCGAGCATAGACAATTATACAAAAACAATTATCTGGAACAGCGAAATTAAAAAAGGAGAAAGCAAAGAAATTGTTTATACTTTTGACGCTCCGGATATCAGCCCGTACTTTTACCTCATCGGCCCGTTACAATTTTATCAGCGTGAATCAGCTTATCCCGAAGGGCAAAATCAGCGTCAATCCGCGATTTTTACGGAGCAAAGGCAATGGCAGATTGCGGCGGACGACACTACCGAATTTCAAGAAGTGTGCACAAGCAATCCCACAGTAGCACTTACCAGTTCAACAGCCATCACCGTCGGCACGTCTTGGAGTTCGCGGATAACGCTCTACGGATCCCCCGCCATAACCATAAACTCCGGAACAGACACAAATACAAGGTGCGCTTCCAGCGGAGATGCAGCCGTAGGAATCGGTTATACCATGACCCCTGCTCCTTCCACTAATGTATATTATGTAGATTATTACTGGTACGATACCGGAACCGTGGGAACAACCGACTCAATTGGCGCATTGGTTAATTATATAGACGCCAACAATTATTATGGTTGTGAAACGCAAGATGATGCTACGCCCGACGCGGTTATTATCAAGGTTAGCGGCGGTGTGGGTTCGGTGTTGAAGGAAAATATCGATCAGACCATCGCCTCCGGGGCTCAATTAAAGTGCAGCATTGATTACAGCGGCACTAACCCGGTCATAACGCTGACCAATGTTTCAACTTCTACTGTTTTGGCTACTGCGACCGATTCCTCAAGTCCCTTGACGAGAACAAGAAAGGCGGGCGTGTATTGCGGCGCTACTCCCGCTTTAACAAGCGACCAATGCGATAATAATATCCCGATTGACGAGGTTCGGTTAGTGACGGTTCCTTCCACGATTTCCGGCACTTGTAAGCAAAATGACCAGTCAACCAATTGCAGCGATTGCACCGGCTGTATTAAAGCAGCGGTTAACGGAACATTAGATTCTGCCAGCGGAAACATTTCCGGCGGTTCTTGGTCAATTACTTTGGCAAGCACCACCCCTTCAGCCGGCAATCCGATTACGATTTTTAAAGACGGGGTAAATGATATTAATGAAGCAGTGGCAGTAACCAAATGGGTTTCCGGATATGATTTGACCGGAGTGGTTTTGTATGAAAATCATTTAAATATCGGACACACCGACGGCAGTCAAACCATTACCAATGCCAATTTGGCAGCTTATGACAATTCCGTTTCTTCTGACGAGGATGTGTTTTTTGAAGCCAGCAACACGAGTTTACAAACCTGCTATGTTTCCGGTTGCGAGTCCGCGGAATTGTATATATTGCCGGGAAATACCTATCAGCCCAATTCCGGCGGAAGCTCTTATGTAGAAACCCACGATATTGAAATTGACGGCACTTTTGATATGACCGGAGCGGGAAATTACGCTTCTATTTCCGGTTCTTGGAATAATGACGGCATTTTTACGCCCAATAGCTCCACGATATTTTTTGTTGCTTCTGACAGCGCGGAAATTGTTTCTGCTTCAGCCGGAACTACCAATAGTTTTTACAATCTGCAATTCGGCGACAGCGCCACAACTTCTTATACGGGCCAGTGGACTTTAAACGGAAACGAAACAACTTTTGATGTAAATAATAACCTAACCATTGATGCCGGAACCTTAATTAACAGCGGCACGAAAAATATAACTCTTGCCGGAAACTTATCTATTGCCACAAACGGAAATTACACCAAAGGCAGCGGGAATTTCACTTTTGACGGTTCGGGCAAAACCTGGACCGACAACCGCGCTGCCCCGGCTGATATGGGCGCGGTGGTCATTGATGGCGGAGGAACGATTTCTCTGGGCTCTTCGGTCAAAGCCACGAGTATTAATATTACATCCGGAGACACCTTCAGCCTTAACGGTTATAATACTCTTAGATTAGTTGGAACCGGCGCATCGGTTTTGGTGAATAGCAATGTTTTTAATGAATCAACGGGCACGGTTTCTTTTGAGGGAAACGGCGCAACCACCATTCCCGGCACAAATACAAATATTAGTTATTATGGTCTAAGTATCGGTGCTGCCAATTCTGCAAACAACACTTATTCTGCCGGAGGAAATCTGACCGTGAAGCATGAACTATCCTTGCAATCAGCTGCTTCCGGATATACCAACACCTTAGACATGGGCACTTATAGCTTTAATACCGGTGCATGGTTTGGCGATGGCTTTCTTGGGATATCGGTTCCCATTCGGACGGCCTATACTCAATCAGGCGGAACAACTCAAGTTTATGGTATTAATGCCACGGTCGGAGGAGAGGGGACCACAACTTTTTATAATTTTTCCACCGGCTATAATGGATACGATTCCACAATAAACGTTACATTAAATGGAGAAGTGGGCGTTTCCGGGAGCTATACGGCTTTGGGCGGGGGCAATGGTATTCAAACGCTCATTCTTTCCAGCTATACCATGTTTGTCTGGGGCGATTGGACCGTTTTTGCGCCGGCAAGCATTAGCGCCAACACAAGTACGGTTGTTTTTAGCGGTTCAGCCGACACCACATACACCAATTCGGGAAGCACAGAATTCTATAATCTAACCATAAATAAAACCGGGACCGATGCCAACGACGATTTAAACCTTGCTTCAAATCTGATTGTCAGGAACACATTAACCATAACAGATGGCGAATTAATTCAATCAACCTATAATGTAAATGCCGAAGGAAGTTCGGCAGTATCCGTCGGCGCAGGTGGTGAATGGAGCAATATTTCCACCGGTGATTTGGTGTTGGGCGGAACATTTACTAATGCCGGCTCGGTTTCTTTTTCTACTAACGATATTAGTTGTGAAGAGGGGGGGACAACGGACGATATTTCAATCAGTTCAACTGACGGAACCTTGAAAACCTGGACAAATACCGGAACGCTTAATCTTTACAATATTACTGCCAGTTATCAGGCAGATTCTTCAATTACCTGCATTTCCTGTACCAATTCCGGAGGCACGAGCACCTGGACCTTTGCCAATTGTCCTTCATCTTATCTTTCCCAGGCGCATTTTCGCTGGCGAAACGATGATGGCAATGAGACCGGAGCAACCTGGAAAAGGGCAGAAGACAATGCCCATTCCGGACAAAAGCGTTTAGAAAATGTCAGATTGAGATTTGTGATTGCCAATACCGGCGGTTCCGCAACCACGAGCAGAAACTATGTTTTGCAGGTTGCTCCGCAGGGGGGATATTTTACTTGCGAAAGCGTGCCATCGGCAAGTTATTCCGACGTGCCGACAACAACCGGAGGTTGCGGTTCATCTGTTGCTTGTATGACCACTTCCACTTATTTTGCTGACGGAGATTCCACCACTAACCAGCTTACTGCTGAAGGCACTTTTGTTTCGGGAAAAATGGTTGAAGATCCTTCAAGCGAAACCCAGGGCATTATCATTAACGGCAATTACTTTACGGAAGTAGAATATAATTTTCAGTTTACTTCTAATGCTGCTTATGGCGCGAACTACTGTTTTCGCGTTACCAAAAACGGCATTCCGCTTGATGCATATACTAAAGTGGCGCAAATCACCGTTGAAAGCGCCGGCATTGAGGGGTTTTTAAATAGATTAAAAGGTGGCTTTAGAATAAAGGGAGGGATGAGGATAAAATAATATAAATGCAAAAATCAAAAATCAAAATGCAAAATGATAAAGAAAAATTTAAAATTCAAAAAGAATAAAACAATTTTGCATTGTGCAGTTTAGATTTCGAAATAAATTACAGTTGATTCGTAATGACTTCTAATAATGCCTAAATCTAGACGAAGACAATCAATAACTAAAAGAATTCCCTGGTCCTGGAAAAGAAAAAGAAAGAAATTGATGATTTTCTTTATTTTGGTATTTTTCGCGATTGCGATTGTTGGCTTTTTTGCCATTAGAGGCAAATGGTTTGCCGTTGGTGAGATAGATGCCAAGAAAGTTATTCCCGAATTTTACAACCAGTCGCTGGAAGTGAGTTTGGGAAACAAAAAACTGACCGTTACTCCCATGGCAGGAAATCCGGTAAGGGTTGTAAAAAAGGATGTCAGACACATTTACGAGGGCGCTTATAAGAACACGGATGTAGTCCAGAGCGAATATCCATATAAAATTAAGGAAGAGCTGATTTTTTACGACAAGGGTCATCCTTTGGAATTTAGATACAGATTGGGCAATGTTGATAGATTTATTGTTGAAAAAGACGAAGAAGGTAATATTATATTTTATGACCGGGAAGAAAAGGAAAAACGAGGGACTTTAAGCCGAATTTTTACCATTCCCGCGCCGTTTATTGAAGACAAGATTACCAAGCGTTCTTTTTCTGCGGTAAAAAGCGCAATCGAAGGCGATGTCTTGGTTATTTCCATTGACCCGGATTGGATGGAAAACGCGACCTACCCCGTAATTCTCGACCCGACCATTGAAATTAATATTATTGATGTGCATTCCAGCCCGGAAACCGGCGAGAATTGGGAGGTGAGATTTACAACCCGGGGCAAGGCGGATTTAAAAATTATCCCTGATGACCAGGCAACAATTGAAGAAGATGAATTTGTTGGATTGTATTGCGACAATATTAAGATGGATGCCCAGATTTTGCCCGGGGATGTGATTTATTATCCCAAGTGGTCTTGCGAAGGAACCGGCTTAGTAATTCATAAAACTCTGCGCGTCGGCAAACACACTTTGCGTTTTGAATACGGTGGAGCAGTTGCTTATGCCTATAATAATCCCTACGTGACAATTGATAACACCATCAGCACCCAGTCGGCCAGACATTTGGGCGCTTCGCCAACCATTGTTTTTACTGACGACAGCACTGCTTATGCTTTTTATGTTGATTCAACCACGGGCTGCGTTTACAGAAAAAGCACCGACGGTGGCACAACTTGGGGCTCCACAAATACGGCTGATACCATAAATACCGAGACCTGCGAAGGAATCGCGGTTTGGTATGACCAGTGGACACCCGGAATTTCCGGCACGCTAATTCATATTGCCACATTTGCTTCAGTAAGCAGTGATTTGTATTATACCGAGCTTAATACTTCCGGCGATGTTTTGTCTACAACTATTGAAGTAACCACCGGCCAGGGCGCTAGTTTGGTTTACGGCACGAATCAGGTTTCCATTACCAAGGCAACCGACGGAACCCTATATCTTGGCACGGTTGATTCCAGCGATTCGTTTGTTTTTAAATGCAGTTCCAACTGCACCACTTATGCCAATTGGTCAGAAGCAGGAACCAACCCCTTTACCAACGGCGATGATTGGATAATTTTAATGCCCCAGGACAACGGTAACATTATGGCAATCTGGTGGGATACTTCGGCTGATGATATTCTTTCCAAGCGTTATGAACCGGCCAGCAGTTCTTGGCAGGAAAGCTGGACCACTATCAACAGTGACGCTGATGATAACACCACCTATGATGCCGCTTTTTCCGCCACTATTGATAAAGACACTTACAATATCTATCTTGCTTTTGTTGATGACGCTTCTACTCTCGGAGCGGAAAACGACGATATCAAAACCTATGTTTACACCAATTCCACAAAAACCTGGTCTGCGAAAACCGATGTCTTGACCAATGACACCAGAGGCATTACCGGAGTGGCAATTGCTTTTGACGAAAACAATGACGATGTTTATGTTGCTTACAGCGCCAGAAACTCTCCTTATTTATCTGTCACCGCCAATGTTTATTGGAAAAAATCAATTGACGGCATGAGTACCTGGATTGGCGAAGAGGGCCCTTTGGTTTCTACTGACCACGGCGATATCTACGGATTAAGAACGAATTTTTCTTCAATTTATAAAATTTATGTTACTTGGTACGAAGCGGCACTTGATGATCTTTTCGGCGATACGTTAGTTGATACAACCACATCTGTTGATGTAATTTCCGTGGGCGCGAGCGGAACCCAGCCCGCAGAAGTTTATGTTCCGGCAACTAACGAGCATATCGGCACTTTTACCTTTATCAGGGACAGCGGCAGCGCCGATGTGACGCAAATTATTTTTAATGAAGAGGGTTCGGTTAATGCCAATTCTTATGTTTCCAATTTAGATGTTTATTACGAAACAGCTGACACCTGCTCTTATGACGGAGGCGAGACACTTTTTGGCACGGCTTCCACTTTCAATGTTTCAGACCAGGCAACGGTTACCGGCACAATGTCGGTTGGCACCAGCCAGGTTTGCGTTTATGTTTTAGTGGATATAAGTTCATCGGCAGCAAGCAAAATTTTAAGAATAGAGATTTCCGACCCGCCGAACGATATTACCATCTCTGCCGGATCCATTACCCAAAAATCGCGGATACTTGCGCACGGAGGAAGCATTCTCCGCGGAGAAGAATATGATGAGCCGGTTACCATAGACGCTGCGGTGAGCGCAAATGGTTACGCCCAGATAAACAATTCCACAAATTCGGTGTTTGTTGACCGAAATGTTGGCTACGTATTTTATGTTGATGCTGACGGCACGGCAAAATATTCTAAAACCTCCGATGGCGGTCAAACCTGGGGAGCCGGGGTAACGGTTGATTCCCAAACCGATGTTCAGGGTATTGCGATTTGGTATGACAAATGGACGCCCAGAGATACCGGAGATTATATTCATATTGCTACTTTTGACAGCGGTAATGACGATTCTTGGTACGCAAGATTGGATACGAGCACTGATACGGTAAATACCGCTGTCCAGGTTCCTGCGGCGGGAAATGCCGGTTCTCTTGCCGCTGGAAGCAATAATGTTTCTATTGTAAAAGCAACTGACGGAACGTTGTATATCGGAATGTCCGACAATTCCGACCACTGGGTAGTTAAATGTACTACTACTTGTACGACAGCCGCCAATTGGTCGGAAATAACCAGTCCTTTTGACGCTGACGCTGATTTTACTTTTATGGTTCCCTCGCGAGACGGTGATATTATGATTATTCGTTATGATATTTCCGGAAACGATTATGATTATCGAAAGTGGGACGGTGCGAATTGGAGCGCGTCTTGGACAACCATTGTTACTACTTCCGGGGAAAACAGTTATTATGACCCGCATTTCGGAGTGGCTTTAAATGTTTTGACTTACGATATTTACCTGGCTTATGTTGATGATTCAGCTACCCTCGGCACAAATGACGATATTGAAACTTATGTTTGCGCCAGCGGTTCCTGGAGCGCAAAATCCAATGTTTTGACTGACGACACAAGGGGAGTAATGAATGTGGCTTTGGGCATGGACCAGAATACAGGTACGATTTACGCGGCTTATTCGGTTCGAGACACTGTCGGACTTTCCGAAACCGGGCATGTCTATTATAAAGAATCAACTGACAAAATGGGTACCTGGAGCAGCGAATTGGAGCCGCTTAATAATGCCGAAGTATCAATTATTGGTTTGGGAATGAATATGGCGCCGCGAGAAAGAATTTATCTTGTCTGGTATGATGACAATTATAATCAATTGGTCGGTACTACTGTTTTTACCGTTGGCGGCGGTCCGCCAATCCGCATTAAAGGCAATACCCGCATTAAAGGAGGGACGAGGTTGAATTTGGAAGATTCACAACAGAATTTGTAATTCTGAATTTCGAATTTCGAATCAATTTTAAATTATTTAAATTCGAAACTCGTTTTCAAAATTAAGTAATTAAGTCATTCAATCAAAATTCAAAATTTAAAATTCGAAATTAAAGACAGGCGATTCACGCCTGTTTTAAAATTATGGTAGAATATATTCATGCCCCGTACCGCAGAAAAAATAGAAAAATTTTTATTTTATCTTTTTCTTTTTTTAATTCCCTTTCAGATTAGATTCATTTGGATTCCGCCGGTTGGCGGAGAGTGGGATTCAATATTTTTGTATTTGACCGACATTTTGCTGGCTGCGGTTTTGTTTTTGGGCATTATCAATGCCAAAACAAGAGGTTTGCGGTTTAAAAAAATAGACCTCTTTTTATTTTTGTTTTTGGCCGTTGCGGTTATATCGGTTTTTGTTTCCGCCGATAAGACCGTCAGCATTTTTCGCTGGGTTAAATTGCTGGAATTTGTGCTGTTATACATATATATAAGCGCTCAATTCAAAATTCAAAATTCAAAATTCAAAATTACGACCGTCCTTTCGGTGATTTTTTATTCCGGGATGCTGCAGGCAATTTTGGCAATAGTCCAATTTTATAAACAATCAAGTTTGGGTTTAAAATTTATTGAGGCGGGGAAATATCTTCCCGGAGATCCGGGGGTCGCAACCTTTATTTCCGGCACGGAAAAAGTAATGCGCGCTTACGGCAGCTTTCCGCATCCCAATGTTTTGTCCGCATTTCTTTTATTGGCGATTTTTTGCCTTTATGCGCTTTGGTTAAACAAAACAAAAATCGGCCCGATAGAACCCATAGGACTGATGTTGTTGATTTTTGCGCTTTTTCTGACCTTTTCCCGCGGCACAATTTTGGTTTTTCTTTTTATCAGTTTTATATTTTTAATTGCGAGATTTTTCCAATTACGCGAACTTTATCATACGGAGGAAAGACTGGCAATGGGAAAACGGATGATGGCTTTGGCCCTGCTTTTTGTGCTTTTTTCTACCATTTCCGCGCTTTTGGTTTTGCCCTATTTCAAAACCCGTTTTTTAAAGATTTCTTTACAGGAAGAAGCAATTGATTTGCGCTTTTTTTACACCAAAATTGCGCTCTCCATTATAAAGGAAAAGCCGTTTTTGGGAATTGGCATTGGCGAATTTGCCGATTTTTCCCGCCATTACCCCGCATTTTTAAGGGCGGCAAATAAATTTTATCATTATGGAGATATGACCGGACAGGAAATTCCCGAATGGCTTTACCAGCCGGCGCATAATCTTTATTTGTTAATTGCCTCGGAGATTGGAATTTTCGGCGCATTGCTTTTTTTGCTTTTTGTGCTGATAAAATTCATAAAGTCAATCGGCAGGATTAAACCGCAGGAATTATCGGATTTAATCGGCCCGATGATTTTTCTTTTTGGCGGATTTCTTATTCTCGGTTTTAATGACCATTATTTTTGGACCCTTCAATCCGGCGGGATAATGTTTTGGCTGGCGCTTGCGTTAATGGAAAAATCAAATATCAAAATGCAAAATGACAATGTAAAATTAAAAACTCTTTAATTTTGATTTTTGATTTTTAAATTTTAAATTAATTTATGCAATTTATCGCCGATCTTCACATTCATTCTAAATATTCTCGTGCCACATCCAAAGACACGAATATTGAAAACCTAAACAAGTGGGCACACATTAAGGGCGTGCATATTTTGGCAACCGGAGATTTTACCCATCCCTTGTGGCTTAAGGAATTAAAGGAGAATTTGGAACCTGCGGAAAACGGGCTATACAAGCTAAAAAATCAAAAATCAAAAATCAAAAATCAAAATAAGTTTTTGCTAAACGGAAATTATAATCATGTTTTTGAAACAAGGTTTTTGCTGACCACGGAAATCTCGAGCATTTATTCCAAAAACGGAAAAACGCGCAAGGTGCATAATTTGGTTTTTGTGCCGTCTTTTGAAGTTGCGGAAAAAATTAATACGCATTTGGGCTGGCTGGGGAATTTAAAATCGGACGGCAGGCCGATTTTGGGATTGGATTGCAAGGAATTGGCAAAAATCGTTTTTAACATTTCGCCGGAGGCGATGATTATTCCCGCGCATGCCTGGACTCCCTGGTTTTCCATTTTTGGTTCTTTTTCGGGCTTTGATTCTATTGAAGAATGCTTTGAAGAATATGCAAAAGAGATTTTTGCCATTGAAACCGGCCTTTCCAGCGATCCGGAAATGAATTGGCGCGTTTCAAAATTGGATAGAATTACTTTAATTTCCAATTCCGATGCGCATAGTCCGTCAAAAATCGGCAGAGAAGCAAATATTTTTGAAGGAGAAGACATAAATTATGCCTTGATTAAAGATGCAATTAAGCAGGGCGCGTATGCAGATGATAATTTAAAATTACGGTTAATTAAGACCATTGAATTTTTTCCCGAAGAAGGAAAATATCATTTTGACGGTCACAGAAATTGCGATGTGTGTCTTGAACCGGAAGAGTCTTTAAAGTACAATAACCTTTGTCCGCGCTGCGGAAAACCATTAACCATTGGCGTGATGAACAGGGTCTGCCAACTGGCGGACAGAAAAAAAGGCGAGAAACCGGAAAAAACCATTCCCTTTGAAAGAATGATTCCCTTGGAAGAAATTATTGCCGATGTGTTGAATATGGGGGTAGGCACAAAGGCGGTAAGCGAATATTACCGTAATTTAATCAGGGCAATCGGCAACGAGTTTAAGGTTTTGTTAAGCGCGCCCAAAGCAGAAATTACTGCCTTAAGCACGCCGGATATCGCCGAAGGAATAGAAAGAGTTAGACAAGGAATGGTTCATATTCAACCGGGATACGACGGAGAATTTGGGAAAATCAGCATTTTTGGAGAAAACGAAGAAAGGCCGAAAACAAAAGGAGGACAAGCAACGTTGTTTTAGTGAATCTTTAATCTCAAAAGAATTAATCTCTAATCTCTAAAACGGTTTTGGATTTTGGTTTTTTGAATTTTGAATTTGTTTAAGATTTAGAGATTGGGGTTTAGAGATTTTCAGGATATGAATCATATTGACAACACAATTTTAGGGCTTTTATACGAACATCGTTATATTTTCGCTTTTTTAGGCGCGCTTTTTGAGGGTACCTATATTATGCTTTTATCCGGAGTATTGTTGAAATTTGGATATTTTAATTTTTGGGGGCTAATTGCGGTTTTATTTGCGGGATATTTTTTAAACGGAATTGGCTGGTATTTGATCGGTCGCGCAGGGGGGTATACGATTTTGGAAAAATGGGGCAAGCGTTTTAATTTAACAAAAAGATTAATTGAAAAGCTGGAGCATTATTTTAAAAAACACAGAATAAAGACCATTTTTATCACCCGTATTACCTACGGTTTTAGTATGCCAACTTTAATTATCGCCGGAAGTTTGAAAATGAAATGGAAAGAGCTGCTTTCTATTACCTTCTTTGCCACCATTTTTTGGATAGCAATGATGATGGGGTTGGGTTATGCTTTTGGTTTGGGTTTTGCCATGATGGGAAGGGTAATGCAGACAATTGCCAAGGGATTGACGATTTTAATTTTTATTTTAATTGCCCTAACGATTGTAATGGCGATTTATTTTCTTACCAATTTTGCGAGAAAAAAGTTTTTTAGTGACGTAGAAAAAGAGGAAAATTCATTTTTGGAGAAGGCCGAAGCGGTGTTTAATCATTTATTTAAAGATAAAAAAGATTAAGCGCAAAATTTATGATAAAATTTAAAATCAATAAAGTTATTAAAACGCTAATCGGAACGGATTTGGTTTTCTTGTCCGCCTTGGGTTTAATTGCTCCAATTTTTGCGGTTTTTATTACCGACAGGATTAAAGGCGGAAATGTGGAGGTAGCGGGTTTTGCCGCGGCAATTTACTGGATTGGCAGATCAATTTTTGAAATTCCGATTGCCAAATTTTTAGATAAAACCAAAGGAGAAAAAGATGATTTGATATTTTTGATTGCGGGTTATGCGATTATTGCCTTGGCGCATTTTGGATATATTTTTAGTTCTTTGCCCCGGCATGTTTATATTTTGCAAGGGGTTTACGCCGTGGGCGCAGCCCTGTCTTGGCCTGCGTGGAGCGCGCTTTTTACGCGCCACATTGATAAGGGAAAGGAGGGATTTGAATGGAGCGTGGAGCATGTTTCATTTAGTTTGGGCACCGGAATCACCGGCGCAATTGGCGGAATAATGGTTGTAAATTTTGGCTTTGAGGTTGTTTTTATCCTTACGGGAATTTTTGCCTTAATCGGCGCTTTGCTTCCAATAGTAATTTTTAAAGATATAAAAAGGGGCGACAACGGATTTTTTAATTTTTTAAAGAAATAATTATTAATTAAATTCAATAAAATGCCGGAAGGTAAAATCAATAAAGAAATGAAAATTGAAGAGATTTTAGCAAAACATCCGGAAACAGTGGAGGTGTTTTTGAAATACGATTTTCATTGCCTGGGTTGCGCTGCGGCAAGCTTTGAAAATCTTGAAGAGGGGGCAAAAGCCCACGGAATTGATGTAGATAAGATAGTTAAGGAACTAAATAACGCAATTAAGGCCTAGAAGCATTAAAGTTTTTGAGCACAAACTGCAAAATGCAGAATGCAGAGCGCCATATTAAAATCAAAAATCAAAAATCAAAATGCAAAATGAAAATGTAAAATTAAAAATTACTTAATTTTGATTTTTGATTTTTAAATTTTAATTTTATGACCAATCAAGAAATTGCCAAAACCTTATATGAAATTTCAGAATATTTGGCAATGGAAGATGTTCCGTTTAAACCCGTTGCCTACGAAAAAGCAGCAACGGCAATTGAGGCGCTGGAAGAAGAGGTTTCCCAAATTTATCAAAGAGGAGGCAAAAAAGCATTAGAGGAAATTTCCGGAGTGGGCAAAAGCATTGCCGAGGTCATTGAGGAATTGCTGATAAAAGGCAAATCCAGGGTTCATCAGGAACTTAAGAAAAAAACGCCGGTTGATTTAAGCGGATTGACTACGGTAGAAGGAGTCGGACCAAAAACAATTTTAAAACTTTATCGGGAATTGGGAATTAAAAATGTTGATGATTTGGAAAAGGCGGCAAAAGCGGGAAAAATCAGGAACCTGGAAGGCTTTGGCGAAAGAAGCGAACAAAATATTTTACTGGCCATCGGGTTTTTAAAAGGGGGAAGCGGAAGGTTTCCTCTGGGCTATGTTTTAGGCGACGTCAGGCGCATTGAGGAAAAAATCGGGCGCTTGCCGGGAGTAAAAAAAGCAATAGTTGCCGGTTCGATTCGCCGCAGAAAAGAAACGGTGGGAGACGCGGATTTATTGGTTAGCGTTTCCTCTCCGGTTGTAGCAAAAAAGGTGATGGACTATTTTATCAATATGCCCGAGGTCGCGCACGTATATAGTCACGGACCAACCCGTTCCTCGGTAAAATTGAAAAATTACCTTGATTGCGATTTAAGGGTTGTTCCGGAAGAAAGTTTTGGCGCTGCATTGCAATATTTTACCGGCAACAAAGAACACAATATTGAATTGAGAAAAATTGCCATTAGCAAAAAGTTAAAATTGAACGAATACGGAGTTTTTCGCGGGAAAAAACAAATTTCCGGAAGAAACGAAGAAGAGGTATATGGAATTTTGGGATTAAATTGGATTCCTCCGGAACTCAGAGAAAACCAAGGCGAAATTCGGGCGGCGTTAGATAATACCCTACCCAATCTTATCGGCTATCACGATTTAAGGGGAGATTTACAAATGCATTCTACTTGGTCTGACGGGCAGAATAGCATTGAAGAAATGGCAAAGAAGGCAATGGCAATGGGATTAGAGTATATTGCGATTACCGATCATATTCGCGGAAGCTTTAATCATAGAATCGGAGAAAAAGAATTAATGGCGCAGGCAAAAGAAATTGACAGAATCAACACAAAATTCAAAAATCAAAATTTAAACTTCACAATACTTAAAGGCGGGGAGGTTGATATTTTAAATGATGGCAGGCTATTTATGAAAGATAGGGTTTTGGCAAAATTAGACATTGTTGGCGCTTCTATCCACAGCAATTTTAAGATGCCAAAGAACAAAATGACGGAAAGAATTATTAAAGCCATGAAAAATCCCCACGTAGACATGATTTTTCATCCTACGGGAAGGGTGATTCAGGCGCGGCCGCCGTATGAGCTGGATATTGAAAAAATTATTAGGGCGGCAAAAGAAACAAAGACGGTTTTAGAAATTAATTCATATTTTAACCGCTTGGATCTAAAAGACGAGTACGTGAAAATGGCCAAAGACGCGGGAGTAAAAATTGCAATAAATTCCGATGCGCACAGTACGGTCCATTTTCAATATTTGGAATTGGGCATTGCTCAGGCGAGAAGGGGGTGGGCGGAGAAAAAAGATATCATTAACGCCTGGCCGCTTGAAAAAATGTTGAAAATGTTAAAGTAATCGGTTTCGAGACGGGACAAAAGTTTTTCTTGTTTATGAAGGGGACGGTTATCGATCGGACATTACTCGCACAAAGACACGCGTCGGCTCCCCAGCGAGTCGCCGCGCTCCGTCTCGGCCTCGCCTTGACCGCGCGCTCGGCCTGCGAAGGGTTTTTAGCGAGCAGGTCCTTAATTAAGAGTTTTGAAATTTGGTATTTGAATTTGTTTAGGGATTAGAAATTAGAAATTGAAAAATTTTTTTATTAAAAAATTTTTATTGTATTGGTTGCCCGTCATTGTTTGGGCAGGGGCGATATTTTTCTTGTCTTCTATTCCGGATTTAAAATCCGGACTAAAAGAGGATTTTTTATTGCGTAAAATTGCCCATATTTTGGAATTTGCCGTTTTGACCTTTTTGTTGTTTCGGGCAATTTTTTTAGACAGACCGTTTGCAACATCAATAATTTATTCTTTAATCATCGCCCTTTTTTATGCCTTTTCCGATGAACTTCATCAGCTTTTTGTTTTTGGTCGCGAAGGAAACATAAGAGATGTGGCAATTGATAGTATCGGTATTTTAATCGTGATTTGCTTGTGCTATATTAAAAATAGAAAATGAACGTTTAAAGGTCGTCTTAAATTAACAAATCATTTATTATGTTTTCAATTATGATTTATTATATTGGATTTATTGCCTGGAGTTTGATTGTCATTGGCATTTTAGCTCTTTTAACCAACCTGGGCCTAATCAGTTCTTCAATTTGGCTGTGGTGGCCGATTCTTTTAATCGCTTTAGGAATTTATACGCTGATCTTAAAAAAGAAAAGAAAAAAAATTATGCTTCACGGCATCTTTCAGAGGTTGGCAAGCGATGAAAGAATACAAAATAAATTGTCTAAAATTGTTGAAGCCGTGGATCAGGTGGTGGAGCAGAAAATAGATGAATGGCACAGGGAGGTTACCGGAAAGAAAGATGAAGATACTCACAGAGAACAATAGAATTAATTTTGATTATCAGATTTTAGAAACCTACGAGGCCGGTATAGTGCTTTACGGTTTTGAGGTAAAAGCAATTAAGACCGGCCGCGTTAGTTTAAAAGGCGCCTATGTGGTAATTAAAAATGAAGAGGCATATCTTTTAAACGCATTTATTCCCCCTTATCAAAAAGCCAATACGCCAACAGATTACGATCCGCAAAGAAGCAGAAAACTGCTTTTGCACAAGAAAGAAATCAAGGCCCTAATCGGCAAATCCAAGTTAAAGGGGTTGACACTGGTTCCAATTAGAATGTATACTGGGAAAAGCAAGCATTCGTCTTTAAAAGGCAAGATTAAATTGGAAATCGGAGTTGCCAAAGGAAAAAGAAAGATAGATAAAAGGGAGGCGATTAAAAAAAGAGATACGGAAAGAGAGATAAGAAGAGAGGCAAGGGGAAAATATTAAAAAGGGGGACGCAAGGTTTCGATAGATGATAATTTTAATATAGGCAAGTCGAGGATATCGGTTAGCTCGTTAAAATCCGATAAAAAGATAAGTGCAAATACCAATTTTGCCTTTGCTGTAGCCTAAAAACTATAGCCATTCCCCATGCTGATTCTCAATAGGCAAACGGGAGTGTTATAGTAAATTGAGATAGGCGCATAGATTGCCTTTTCTATGCACTGAAAAAATAGGCTTTGACTTTTTAGATTTTTATTCGTTTTTTATCTAAAAAGTTGAGATTACAAACGAATTAAGCTTGTAGACCTATATTGGAATTTCATCTAGACACGGGTTCAATTCCCGTCGTCTCCACTTTTAATAAATTGATTATTTTCAATGTTTATCAAAAAACCATTTTTTTCGCGATTTCAGCGGTTTGAAAAAAAGCCGTTGATTAGGGCCAATGAACAAATCCGCGCTTTTGAGGTTCAGGTTATAGATGAAGAAGGCAAGAATTTGGGGGTTATGGAGACCGCCAAAGCAATTGACCTGGCCAAAAAAAGAGAGTTGGACCTGGTGGAAATCAGTTCTAAAACCAATCCTCCAATTTGCAAAATTATTGATAAAGGAAAATATCAGTATTTGCAGGAAAAGAAAGAAAAAAAACAAAGGTCCAAGCAGAAGAAGGGAGAATTAAAAGAAATTCAGATTGGATTTACCACGTCCGAGCACGATCTTAAAATTAAGGCGCAACAATTGGAGAAGTTTTTAAAAGCGGGAAGCAAGGTAAGAATCAGCATCAAGTTAAAGGGCAGGGAACGAAGCTTTGGAGATTTAGCCAAAGAAAAATTAGAAAAATTTTTGTCTTTAATTGTTGTTGAATACCGCCGCGAAGAGGAGATTAAAAAGAACCCTTCGGGAATGGGTTTAACTATATGCCCGGGAAAACCAAAAAATCAATAATCAAAAGGTTTAAAATAACCAAAAACAAAATTCTGATACGCAGACCGCAACATCAGAATCATTTTAATGCCAAAGAATCGGGCGAGAAAAAAAGAAAAAAAAGAAAAGAAAAAAGGCTAAAAAGAAATGTCGCCAAAGAATTAATTAAGAGCAGGGTTTTTTAATTATTATGACCAGAGTAAAAAGAGGCGCTTTAAAGCGCAAAAGAAGAAAAAAAATTATCAATCAGGCAAAAGGATATAAGTGGCGCAGAAAGTCTAATTTCCGCCTGGCGAAAGACGCGCTAAAGCATGCGTGGGTTTACGCTTATCGCGACCGAAAAGCAAAGAAAAGAAACTTTCGCAGACTTTGGCAGATTAGGATTAACGCCCTTTGCCGCGAAAATCAAATTTCTTATAGTAAATTTATCGGTTCTTTAAAAAAGAACAATATTGCTTTAGATAGAAAAATATTAGCGCAATTGGCAGAAAATTATCCGGAGATTTTTAACCGTATTTTTGCCGATATTGTTTCAAAAACAGATTAGGACTTGCCAAAAAAATTTTTGTATGCTATAAAAGAGATTCTTGAGATTAAGCTTTAAAAAGGAGGGTATAGAAATATACCTATGTCGGGAAAAACCAAAAAAATAGCAGTGATTGGTTACGGATACGTGGGAAAAGCCGTAACAAACCTTTTTAGAAGTCACTATTTGGTGGTGGCAAAGGATGTTGATAAAGAGTATATTTTTGATGAAAATCAGGGCCAAATCACTTTAGAAAGCAAGGGAGATGATTATTCACGAATTAATGATGCAGATTTGGGAGTAGTATGCGTGCCCACACCGATGGTTCAGGGATGCGAGGATCCTTTTAAGGGATGCGACGTATCCTTGGTTGAAGCCGTGGTTAAACGTTTGGAAACCCCGGTTATTTTAATTAAATCAACCATTGAACCGGGCACAACCGACCGCTTAAGAAGAGAAACGGGGAAAAGAATTGTTTTTAGCCCCGAATACGCAGGAGAAGGAAGGTATTGGTCTCCCTATAAATTTGATAAAGATATGAAGGAATGCCCTTTTGTGATTATTGGCGGACCGCGGGAAGATACAAATTACGTTTTGGATTTATTGGTGCCGATTTTGGGACCGAAGAAATTTTATTATCAGGTAAGAGCCAAAGAAGCGGAGGTCATTAAATATATGGAAAATACTTATTTTGGAGTTAAGGTGACTTTTGCCAATGAAATGAAAAGAATTTGCGATGCCTTAGGCGTGGATTACTACGCGGTGCGTACCGGTTGGTCGCTTGATCCCCGCGTTGACCCTATGCATACCATGGTGTTTCCCAACGAGCCCGGATTCGGCGGAAAGTGTCTACCCAAAGATATTCAGGGTATTATTCGCGCAAGTCAAAAGGCTGGATATGAACCGGAGTTTTTAAAAGAGGTGATTAGAAGCAACGATAGATTCCGCAGCGAGAGCAATAATAAATAGAAATATAAGAAGTTTTAAAGGGGCCGGTTCATACGGCCTCTTTTAAATTTTGGTTTTTTCAATTACAATAAAAATAAATGGACATTTTGGAAGAATTAAAGCAAATCGCAAACAAAAATCTTCCTACTGGTGTTTGCGCCAGTATTGATTTATCTATTAAACCGGAATTCGGAGATTACTCCATAATTTTAGAAGTGAAAGACAAAAAGCATTTTCAGAAAAATCTAGCCGAATTACTTAAAGAGGTGAAGGCCAAGATAGAAAAGGAACGGTTTATAAAAAATAATGTTAGAAAAATAGAAGCGGTCAATCCGGTTTTTCTCAATTTTTTCTTGCGACCGGAAAAAATTAAGGCGCAGGTCAAAGAAATTATTGGGGCGGGAAAAGATTTCGGCAAGGGAAAGAAAAATAAAGACATAATCATTGTTGATTATTCTTCTCCAAACATTGCCAAGCCGATGCATGTGGGACATCTGCGTTCCACTTTTATCGGTCAGGCAATTTACAATTTTTATAAGTTTTTGGGATATCGGGTTGTTGGCGATAATCATTTGGGCGATTGGGGTACCCAGTTTGGAAAAATGATTGCTGGGTGCAAAAGATACTTGAAAAACATCGATGAGCTGGAAAAAATTAATATTCAACAAATGCTTGAAATTTATGTCCGTTTTAATCGGGAAGAGGAAAAAAATCCTGAAATGCAAGAATTGGCAAAACTTGAATTTAAAAAGCTGGAAGACGGCGACAAAGAAAACAGAAGAATTTGGAAGATTTTACGCGATAAATCCTTAAAAGAATTTCAAAAAATTTATGCCCTTTTGGGCGTGAAGTTTGACTTAATCAAGGGAGAAAGCGATTATCAAAGTCAGGTCAAAAAAGAGGTTGATGGCGCCTTAAAAAGGGGAAAGGCAATAAAAAATGAGGACGGTTCGGTGATTATTCCGCTTGGCGAGATGACGCCGTTTTTAATCCAAAAATCCGACGGCGCCACGGTTTATGGAACCAGAGATTTGGCAACCATTAAATATAGAGTTAAAAAATATCATCCCCGAAAAATTATTTATGTCATCGGCAACGAGCAGTCGTTTTATCTGGAGCAACTTTTTGCTGCTGCCGAAGTTTTGGGATATATTTCTAAAGAAAATTTATATCATGTTAAATTCGGACTGGTTTTGGACGAAAATCGGAAAAAACTTGCTACGCGCGAAGGAAGGGTGATTGGCGCAGAAGAACTCATTCAAAAAATCATTGACCTGGCCGAAGATGTTATTGAGAAAAAAAATCCGAAATTGCCGCAGAAAGAAAAAAAACAGATAGCCAAGATTATTGGCATCGGTGCATTAAAGTATAATGATCTTTCCCAGAATCGTCTTACGGATATTATTTTTGATTGGAAAAAAATGCTGAGTTTTGAAGGCAACTCCGCCCCTTATCTGCTTTACACCTACGTCCGGTTAAAAAGCATTTTGAAAAAGGCAAAAACAGAATTTGAGCAATTTGACCATTCATTGTTAAACGAAGAAATTGAAATGGCAATCATTAAGCAGTTAATCGTTTTTCCCCAGACAATCAGAAGAAGTTTAATGCACTATGAATTGAATCTTTTGGCAAATTATCTTTTTAAGTTGGCGACGGCGATTAATTATTTTTACGAAACCACGCCGGTTTTAAAAGCAGAAAAAAATATCCAACTTGCCAGATTGGCATTACTCAAGGCGGCCTCCATTGTCTTAAAAAACGGTTTGAATTTATTGGGTATTGAGGTTTTGGAGCGAATGTAATTATATGCGGCTAAAAAACCATTATTGGATTTTAAGACACGGGCAGGCAAGATCTAATCAGCAGCGATTTGTTAGTTCTTGGCCGGAAAGGGTTTATAATCCATTAACAAAAAAGGGAAAAAATCAAATTAAAGCGGTAATTCCATCTTTAAAAAAGAAAGACATTACGATGATTTTTTCTTCGGACCTGACCAGAACAAAACAGACAGCAGAAATGGTTTCCCGGGCATTGGGGTTGAGGATAAAATTTGATCAGCGCTTAAGAGAAATCGGCATGGGCATTTATAACGGCAGGGACGAAAAACTTTGGAATGATTTTTTTCAAACCAATACCCAGCGATTTTTTAAAAGGCCGTTGGGCGGGGAAAATTATCGCGATGTTAAAAAAAGAGTAACCGCATTTATAAAGGAAATAGACAAAAAATACCAAGGGGAAAACATTTTACTTATCAGCCACGGTTGCATATTGTTCAGCTTGCAAGCAGCGGTGAAGGGATTTACCGAAAAGCAGGAAAGGAAGTATCGTCAAAGACTGGTAATGAAAACCGGACAATTAAGAGAATTAAAGCCTTAAAAATATGGACAAACAGGAAAATACTCCCGGGTCAAATGATTGGCTGATTTTGGGAGAAAAACAAATTTTAGAATTTTGGAAAAAGGAAAAAATTTTTGAAAAGTCCTTGAGAAAGAAATCTCCCAAGGGAGATTTTGTATTTTACGATGGTCCGCCGTTTGCCACCGGTACGCCCCATTACGGTCATATTGTGGCGAGCCTAATGAAGGATATGGTTCCGCGTTTTTGGACCATGCGCGGATATCATGTGGAAAGAAAATGGGGATGGGATACCCACGGCTTGCCCATTGAAGTGATTGTGGAAGAGGAACTGGGCATTCAGCATAAAAAAGACATTGAGAAAATCGGCATTGAAAAGTTTAATGAAACCTGTAGAAGCAAGGTATTAATGTATGCCGAGGAATGGAAGAAAGTGATTCAAAGAATGGGCAGATGGGTGGATATGGAAAACCCTTATATGACCATGGATTTAAAGTTTATGGAAAGCGTATGGTGGGTTTTTAAAGAGTTGTGGGACAAAGATTTGATTTATGAAGGATATAAGTCTATGCATATTTGTCCCCGATGTGAAACAACGCTTTCGCAATCCGAAGTTAGTCAGGCGTATTTGGATATTGTTGACATTTCCGTGATTGCCAAGTTTGAGTTGGTGGATGAGCCCGGCACCTTTGTGCTGGCTTGGACAACCACGCCGTGGACGCTTCCGGGAAACGTGGCATTGGCAATGGGGAAAAATTTGCAATACGCGAAGGTTGTTTCGCGCGTTTCTCTAGAAAATCCAAAAGAAGAATACTATATTTTGGTGAAAAACAACTTGGATAAAATTTTTGCCGGAAAAGATTATAAAATTATTGCAGATGTAAAAGCAGAAGATTTGGAAGGAAAAAAATATAAGCCGCTTTTTGATTATTTCTTAAATCAAGACCTGAAAAACAAAGAGAATCTTTACACCATTCAATTGGCAGATTTTGTTACCATTGAAGACGGAACCGGAGTAGTGCACATTGCTCCGGCTTTTGGCGAAGAGGATATGATTTTAGGACAGGAGAAAAAACTGCCGTTTATTCAGCACGTAAAAATGAATGGGCAAATCATTGATCAGGTTTCTGACTTTAAAGGAATGGAGGTTAAGCCCAAGGACAATCCCCAATCCACGGATTTAAAGATTATTGAGTTTTTAGAGAAAAAGGGATTGGTGTTTAAGACGGAAAAATTTGTTCATGCCTATCCGCATTGCTATCGTTGCGATTCGCCGCTTTTAAATTATGCCACCTCTTCTTTGTTTGTAAAAATTAATGAAATTAAAGATCGATTGTTTAAAAATGCAAAGAGTATCAATTGGGTTCCCCAACACATCAAAGAAGGAAGATTCGGAAAATGGTTAGAGGGAGCGAGAGATTGGTCAATTTCTCGTCAGAGATTTTGGGGTTCGGTAATTCCTATTTGGGTTTGCGAAAGATGCGGGGAGAAAAAAGTGATCGGCTCAATAAAAGAACTGGAGAAATTAAGCGGAGAAAAGATTACGGATTTACACAAACATTTTATTGATAAAATAACCTTTGATTGCACCAATGGATGCGGAGGAAAAATGAAAAGAATTTCCGATGTTTTGGATTGTTGGTTTGAATCCGGTTCAATGCCCTATGGCCAAATGCATTATCCCTTTGAGAATAAGAAAAGGTTTGAAAAGAATTTCCCCGCCCAGTTTATTGCCGAAGGCGCAGACCAAACCCGGGCATGGTTTTATTATTTGCATGTTTTGTCTACCGCGCTAAAAAATAAACCGGCATTTAAAAACGTGATTGTTAACGGCATTGTTTTGGCAGAGGACGGAAAGAAAATGTCCAAGAAATTAAACAATTACCCCGATCCAATGATGGTTTTTGATAAATACGGGGCAGATGCAATGCGTTATTATCTTGCTTGTTCTCCGGTAATGAAGGCCGAGGATTTATGCTTCTCGGAAAAAGCAGTTGCCGAAGTGGTAAAGAAAGTTTTAATGTTAATTTTAAATGTTTTTTCTTTCTACCAACTTTATCTGATAAAGGGAATTAAGCCGTCTTCAAGAAGCAGACATATTTTAGATCGCTGGATTCTTTCGCGAATTGAGGGCTTAAAATCAGAAATTACGCAAGGGTATGAAAATTATGATTTAAATCTTGCCACGCGACCAATAAAGGGTTTTGTTGACGATTTATCCACTTGGTATTTAAGGCGTTCAAGAGAAAGAATTAAAAGCGGAAAAACGAACGAGAAAAAATGCGCGCTCCAGACCCTAACCTATGTGTTTTTTGAGTTTGCAAAAATTATCGCGCCGGCAATGCCGTTTATTGCCGATTATTTGTATCGGGAGATGAAGGGCAAAAAACAGTCGGTGCATCTTGAGGATTGGCCGAAAGTAAATCAACGATTGATTAATAAAAAACTTGAAGCGAAGATGCAAATAGTAAGAACGATTTGTAGCCAGGCGCTGGAAAAAAGGGTAGAGGCGGGAATTAAGGTTAGGCAGCCCCTTTTGGAACTGAAAACCGGAGGTTTTAAATTGGAAAAAGCATTGGTGCAATTAATCAAAGAAGAAGTAAATGTTAAAGGAATAATTTTTAGCAAGTCCATTAAAGAAGGCGTGGTTTTAAATACAATGATTACCGAAGAACTGAAAGAAGAAGGCGCGGTGAGAGAATTCGTGCGTCAGGTTCAGGCTTTGCGCAAGGAAAATAAGTTGACGCCCAAAGATAAAATCCGCGTGTATTACGAGCAGGACAAAGAAATTATTGAAAAGCACAAAAAACAAATCCAGAAGCAGGTTATTGCCAAAGAAATAATTTTTCGCGAAGGAAAGTTAGAAATTAAGAAAATTACTTAATTTATGATTAAAACCGAAGCAATTATTTTGAAATCTCATTGCGTCAATGAGGCAGATCGGATTTTGACGGTTTATAGCGAAAAATTGGGAAAAATTAACGTCTCTGCCAAAGGAGTTAGAAAAACGGAAAGCAAATTGCGTTATTCAATTGAACCCATCAGTTATGTGCAAATGATTCTTGTGGAGGGCAAGAATTTTTTAATTTTGAAAGATGCAGTGATTTTGGACCAATTTTTAGAAATTAAAAAAGACTTAGAAAAAACCCTGGCCGCTCAGAAAATGGCGGTATTGATTGAGGAGGCAATAGTTGGCGAAGAAAAAGATTTAGACATTTGGCAATTGATATTGGAGACATTTAGGAATTTAAATTTAAATTTATTAAAACCGAGCGAAGCAATACATCGGTTTGAAAAGAAATTAATCAAGGCGCTGGGATATGACGAGAAAGAGACGAAAAGCATAAAACAACTTTATTAAATTTATTCCCAAAAAATTCCTTTTATCTGTGATATAATAAACTTATGGATCAAACAGATCATCCTCAAAACTTTGAAGTTAAAGAAATCAACACGGGTATTGAGCCGTCTTCTTCTCAGGGACCAACCCAAAAGAAAAGGCGCGGTTTAATTAATCTTTTTAGTAAAAAAAATTTACCCCGGACATTAATTGTAATTTTCTGCATCGCCGCAGTCCTGGCAGTGCTTTCTTTTATTTTGGGGAAAACCTCTTTTGATTTGGAAAATGTAAAAATTAGAATTAGGGTTTTGGACGCCGTGGCTTCGGGGGAAGAGACGATTTTAAAAGTTGAATACATTAATGAAAATCGGGTGAACCTGAATAACGCATATCTAACATTAGATTACCCATCGGGCACTTTTTCCCTTGACGGTAAAGAAATAAATCAGGAAAGAAAAGATCTGGGAACAATTTTAAAAAAATCTCAAGGAAGTCAGGAATTTAAGGTGAGATTTGTTGGCGAAAAAGGAGATAGCAAGACCGTAACCGCAAAGTTAAATTTTATGCCCCAGAACATTAATTCATACTTTGAACAAGTTGCCCCCCTGCGCATAGAAATTAATGCAGTTTTAATTTCTTTAAACATTGATGGTCCGGAAAAATCAATCTCCGGTCAAGAAGCCAATTATTTGGTTGAATACGAAAATAAAACCGATAAAGATTTATATGATTTAAGGCTGGAACTGACCTATGACAAGGACTTTAAGTTTAAAAGCGCAGAACCCCAGCCCAGCGAAGAAGCAAACAATATTTGGAAAATTGATGTTTTAAAACGAGGGGAAAAGAGAAGTCTTAATGTGATTGGAGACTTGAAGGGCAAAGAGGGCGAAAACAAATCCCTGATAGCCACCATTGGAAAAATAGAAAATGAGCAGTTAATCCAATACAGCCGTTCGGAATATCTTACCCTGATTTCTTCTGCGCCGATACTTTTAAACGTGGTTTTAACCGGAGCAGAAGAAGATTGTAAGGTTTTCCCCGGTCAGACCTTAAATTATCGGATTGATTTTAAAAATAATACCGAGGTTCCTTTGATTGAATTAATTTTAAAGGCAAAGTTGGAGGACAGCGTTTTTGATTTTCGCAGCATTCAGTTAAAAGGAGTCGGTTTCTTTGACAGCAGAGACAATACGATTACCTGGAGCGGAGCGGACATTCCCGCCTTAAAACTTTTAGAGCCCAATCAGTCGGGAAGCGTAGAGTTTTCGCTTAAGTTAAAAAAACCCATACCCATGATGGGATATTACGATAAAAATCATAAAGCCGTAATTTCGGCAGAAATTGAAACCAAGATCGTGCCGAAGCAATTTGCGGTTTCAGAATTAAGAATTTTTAGCGATTTGTCTTGCAAAATTAATGGAGAAGTTGATTTAATCGCCAAAGCATATTATTATGAGCCCAGTGCGGGAATTGTTAATTTCGGGCCCATGCCGCCGAAAGTTGATGACAAGACCACGTTTACCGTTCACTGGCAAATTACCGGCGGTTCCAACGATTTAGAGGGAATAAGGATTTATTCGGTTTTGCCGCAAGGGGTTAATTGGGAGAATTCCTACATTAATAATGTTTCCGATAGCGAGGTTTTTTACAATGAAAGAACCAAAGAAATTGTTTGGGAAATAAAGAAAGTCCCTGCGGGGACCGGACGTCTGCTTCCTGCTCAAGAGTTGATTTTTCAGGTTTCCATCCGACCATCAATAAACCAAATAGGAACTACGCCGACCATAATTAACGAAACAACGCTGGAGGCAAAGGACACCTTTGCGGAAATTATTTTAAAAGACGTTGCAGGAGAAATAGCCACAAATTTACCCGACGACCCGAGGGTATCTAACGGTCGGGTGCGCGAATAAATTTATGTTGGACAACAACCAAAATTTAATGGATAAAATTGTAAGCCTTTGCAAGCGCAGAGGTTTTGTTTACCCCGGCTCTGATATTTATGGCGGATTAGCCAACACCTTTGATTTCGGGCCGTTGGGAGCAGAATTGGCAAACAATATTAAGAAAAACTGGTGGAAGAATTTCGTGCAAAAAAGAAGCGATATATACGGCCTAGACGGAGGAATTTTAATGAATGCAAAAATCTGGGAGGCGTCCGGCCACACCCAAGGATTTATTGATTATCTTGTAGAGTGCAAAAAATGCCACAAAAGATTTAAGGCAGAAGAGAAAAATTCTAAAAATCCGTCCGTTGACAGGCAAAAGTGTCCGGAATGTGGCGGAGAATTAACGCAGGCCAAAAAATTTGTGCCAATGTTTAAGACATTTGTCGGTCCCGTAGAAGATTCTGCGGCAATTACTTATTTAAGGCCCGAGACCGCCCAAGCAATTTTTGTCAATTTTAAAAACATTCTTGACAGTTTTCACCCCGTTCTTCCATTCGGTATTGCTCAGATGGGGAAGGCATTTCGCAATGAAATAACCTTGGGAAATTTTATTTTCCGTAAATTGGAGTTTGAACAAATGGAAATTGAATATTTTATCAAAGAAAAAGACTGGAAAAAACACTTTGCAGAATGGAAAAAAGAAATTGAAAAGTGGGTATCGGGCTTGGGAATAAGCAAAAAAAATATTCGTTGGCGAGAGCACGGACAAGAAGAACTGGCGCATTATTCCAAACACACCGAAGATTTAGAATACAATTTTCCTTTCGGCGGATTTAAAGAGCTTTACGGACTGGCTTATCGCACCGATTATGATTTAAAAAATCACAGCGAAAAAAGCGGCAAAGATTTAAGATATATTGATCGGGAAACAAATGAAAAATTTTTCCCCCATGTAATTGAGCCCTCTTTTGGCATGGAAAGAACAATGTTAGCGATTTTATCCCAGTCTTATGATGAGGAAGAAATCAAAGGCGCAAAGAGAGTGGTCTTGAGATTAAATCCCAACATTGCGCCAATTAAAGTGGCGGTTTTTCCGCTGTTAGCCAATAAGCCGCGTTTAATTGAAAAGGCAAGGCAGATTTATGATAATCTTAAAGAGAAATTTTTTGTTGCCTTTGATGATAGGGGAAACATTGGTAAAAGATATTATGCCCAAGACGAAGCGGGAACTCCTTACTGCGTTACCGTTGACTTTGAGAGTTTGGAAAAAGACGATGTGACCGTGCGCGAAAGAGACTCAATGAAGCAGGAAAGAATTAAGATTAAAGATTTATTGGCATATTTTTTGAATAAGATTGATGTTTAAGGCTTATCAAAAATTTATTTTTAAAAGCGGATTAAGGTTGGTCACTGTGCCGATAA
>Ga0078972_1005707_pt1 | contig 27781 bp, 31 predicted proteins | sample YelNatPaOPGAMG01_FD_67568 | JGI IMG/M metagenome (GOLD analysis project Ga0078972, IMG submission 67568) | Hot spring thermophilic microbial communities from Obsidian Pool, Yellowstone National Park, USA - OP-RAMG-01 (SPADES assembly) (version 2) | ecosystem: Environmental > Aquatic > Thermal...
TATCTGAGCGACCCGTCGATGGTTTGGCGTTGCCATTCTACGGAGGATTTATGGAACACGATGATTTGCATGACGGAACGAGTACCGGACGGCAGTCCAGGTTGGGTACGAAATTTCAAGAGATTCCGATCCGTCTGGGCATTGCTGGAGCGAAGCGGATATGCCGTCGCGAGTCTACGCGAATGCTGCAACGACTCAAGTGTGGTCCTTGTACCCTTTGCCACGGAAACCGAAGAGACGGCATCCTCTTGGTGCATTTCCTGTGGCAGATGCGCACGCCGCGCAACGGCGATACCGCGGCTACTGTACGCTGTTGCTGCGCTAGAGTGCAGCTCGCAGGAGCTTCTGGGGAACGCTGTGCGTCGCTTTTTCCCATGATCAAGTCGTTTTCGTAGTGGTTCCTCGACTAAGAATAGGCTGCATCTAGCGAGAACGCTCTCCAGGATGCCCGTCATCTCGCTGGGACGCATCGAAGACGCGCATGAAAAAGGTGTCTGGGCGATAACGAAGCTTGGTAACGGCAGGTTTTTGTCCGGAGGACTTGACGGGGCTTTGAAGCTCTGGCAGTTAGGGGCGCAGGAGCGAGGTCCGGTGGACGCCGCGCCCGCTGCCTCAGCACAGGAAGGCGACACCGCTACCAGTACGTCCGCTGGAGATGAGGTAGCTGAATTGGTTGCACACTGGCCTCAAGCGCATCATTTGGCAGTCACGAGCCTTGATTCAGTGCCGGCACAAAATCTAGCAGTTTCCACCGGATTCGACGGCCGCATCCGAGTGTGGAAGCTCGACGCTACGACTCCAGAGCAGGCAGCGCTCAGCGAGCACCAACTGAACCCGCTCGAGGCGTTCCAGGTAGCCGTATCCGCGGGTGCAGACTCTGTGGCGATAGGCGGGGACGTGTTCGCGGGAGCTTCTCAGCCGCAACGCATATGTCTTGCCGCTCTCTATAGACTGCCTCTGCTCGAGAAAGCGCATAGTCTAGAAGTTGAACGCGACGCTCGTCTCGAGCAGTATCGCTTCACCACCTGCGTGCGCTTTGCCGCATCCGCGGCTACGACCGCACCAACGAACATGCTACTTTGTGGAGGTAACAATGGCACGCTTGTGGCTGTGGACATCAACACGGAAGCATGGGACTGTGTGACGCTTGCGTCTGATCATCAAAGCGGCGCAAGCGTTTCAGAAATCAAGTCAAGTGGATTACCTGTTCGGGCGCTTGCGCAAACCAAGAAAGAGCCATCGATCGTATTTTGTGCTAGCGAAGACGAATGCATCCATGTCGTGGATTGGCGTATGTGCGAAGAGGCGAGCATCTTTGCGACGGCCGGCTCGGGGCCGCTCTTCGCGGTAACAGTCACCGAGGAGGAGCCGGTGTTAGTCTTTGCAGCGGGTGCTGATGGGCAAGTTCGAGCCTACGATCGGCGCAGTGGAGAATGCGTCTACACGCAAAATGCTGAGACGCGCAAAGCGATATGGTCGCTGGAATCGATCGACCGCGAGGGTCTCGGTGCTCCGCGTATCGTGCTTGGTGGTGATGACGGATACCTTGAGGTTTTGAAGGCCTGAACCAAGCGTTGTGAGCCCGAGGCATGCTTTCCGTTGTTTTTCATCCGTTATTGTCTATCTACGCATATACAACTGCTACAGACGAGCGGCAAGACGCAACGAACAAATCCTTCGTTCGGATGCATCCGCGGCCATAGTATGGAAATGTTAGGCATTTTTGCGCAACGAGATGGATACTCGAGCGTTGATCGACCGCGAAGAGCTTGTAGGTCGCTGCACAGTGCGGCGATCGTTATCTAGCTGAAGCAGGGGGTTCTTTGTTTCTTTCCAGTCTGACACTGGGTGGGAACACGCGTTGCCGACCATGATCTAAGCACGCGTATCATGCACTGGACGCTGTGGACGCTGCAGAAGAGCAGTACCTGACTTGGCAGCAAGACAGCTGCTCTCCAGACTTGAAGCCTCTCAACGGCGTTGCACATGCGACAAGCGCTTGTGTGGACGCCGACGCCACTCGCCCGTGACGTCTGGAACGCAGCCCGCCGGCGGACGGAACTACGAGAAATGTTCTCTATCCGCAGCGTCGCATCTCTCGTGTTGACGTCAGCGCATCCTAGGCTGTGGGGATTAGGCCATCGATTTCCCTTCGTGGTTACTTTCGTTATACGTTGCCATGATCAGATGCAAGGATGCAGGGCTGGTTCAGCGGCAGTTCCGTGTTGCAGCAGACTTTGCAGCAAGTCCGGCACCGGGTGCCGCATGGATACACATGGCGGGCGGCGCTGGTGTCGACTGCGGCTGCTGGGCACCCTGGATCATGAGGTCGCGTTCGAGTGGTAGCTCATTGACGCTGCTCAAGTCCGTGGCGCTCAACATGGACGATAATGGGAGCACCCTGGATCATGAGGTCGCGTTCGGGTGCCAGCTCATTGACGCAGCTCAAGCCCGTGGCGCTCAACATGGACGATGATGACGAAGCAGGCTTCAGGCACGCTCTGCTTCTGGTGTGTTGCAGATGGGGAACGACTCGCCTCTGTCTACCAGTGCGCTTGCTTTTTGGTGTACACGGCATTCGTTAGCAACATGGAAGGAAACGAAGCGGGCTTCAGCAAGCTAAACACATATTCTCCAGCTTTTGATTCTGTATCCTGATTCGAGGTAAACGACGGGAGCGTTTGTCGCTTCCCCAGAAGCATGCCTTCGTTGAGACTCGTGACAGGCTTGTTGAACTTTTCGAGTCTACAACTCAATAATGAATCGAAAACGATGCTGCCGAATTCTTTGTTGTTTGCATCATGGAGCAGTGTGCATGCTTTGCGACACTACCATTTATCGAAACATTTCCCTGCAGCATTGATACTCGTTTCCCGGGATACTGTCGATCCACGCGGTCGCTGCTCGACATCATCGCGCGCTTCGTCTCTAGAACAAGGGTTACGTTTTCGCTAGCTACTGGTCAACAGTCGGGTGTCTGGGACCAGCGACAGGTCGTGCTTAGTGACCAATCTGGTAAAATTGGTGGCACCAGTTCTTGAACCGGGAACGGAACCAGCTGCAGACCCTTGTGCTGGGCGTGGCTCCGGACACATACGCACCTTTCAGAGGCAGGCGGGTGAGTCTCTTCCCAACAGTCGCTTCTCCTCGCTTTGTGTAGTTTAAAAACAAATAGTACGGTTCATGCCGCGGAATTGAAGCTTGCCAAAGGAAGGGGACGGTTCCGTATTCACTCGGTGTCTGGCAACTGTACCGCTTCCGTGGCGAGGACGTTCTTTCGTAACTGCTGCTACTAGAAAAGCAGATGCTCGATGCGGACTTTGGGTTATGGTTGCTCCTGCTCGCCTTTTTCCATATTTCCGAGGGTTTGTTTGCCTATGTTAAGCACGGAAAGCGCCCATCAGGGCGCTCTTTCCTGTTTTCCGCTCCGTACATGCTAGCGTTGGCATTGGCGACTGCGGAGCACCTGCTCATGGGGCATTGCCTATGGGCGCGGTCCCAGAGCACTGGCGGTTCCTCCCTGGCATCTCTTCTCGTCATCAAGGACTACAATCGCTCTTTAGGACTTGCTCTTTGCATTCTCGGTGAAACGATACGAAAAACGAGCATTTTGACTCTGGGTGACGCCTTTACGCATGAGATCGCGGTGAAGCAGCGAGCGAGTCATCGGCTCCAGACGCGTGGCCTATACGCCGTTTGTAGACACCCAGCGTACACTGGTTGGCTGCTCTGGCTTGTGGGCACCCAGATCCTCCTGCGGAACGTGGTATGCGGCATTGCGTTACCATGTATAGCCTGGAATTTCTTCCGCCAGCGGATTTCTTTTGAAGAGGATCATCTGGAGCGATTTTTTGGGGATGCTTATCGGGAATATCGTGCGAAAACCTTCTCAGGCATCCCGGGAATCCCATGAGCACATTCGCATCTACGAGGTGCAGTGCCTCTCTCTAGATGGTGCTCCGACTGTTCTAGCACACGATGCTGTGCGTTCGGGGGCATCTACGCGTTGCTGCGAGCCGAGCAAGTGTTACTCTGCACGATAAATGAAATCACACCACTCACGGCATTGCGTAGAGGTTCATCTTCTTGGTAGCACGGCTGCTTCTGTTCTGGAGTGCACATTCTATTCGCGACATTTTTCCGCTGATTTCCCACAGCGCTGCCCAGCCAAATGCGTCGGCGCTTGGAGCTTCTCCGGAAGCAACGCTTCAGCAGCATTCGAATCGCTATATGTGAAGTGGGCCAGCCAGCAAGCGACCTTTGAGCAGCATCCTATGCAATATCACCGGTGTATTTGTCTGCGCGTCTACGCGCCCAATGAAGGATTTCACTCGCTTCACCATTCCTATGCTGCGACAACGAATATCGACACTGCCATATGCACCAGACGCTGAACGAAATTGGTGCATCACGATATCTCATCTAGAGCCCGCGTCCATAGCGCAGCCCGGAGTGAGCGGCCAGGCTTCTGTTGTACGGCTCGAGCGGATACAACGCATTCCCCAAGACACTCGAAAAGTCCGCGTTCCTCTTCGGATTCTTTCTAGAGAACGCACGAGACGACCTTTGGGATACGTCATACACCAGCAGGTATTGACGTGAATGCAGCGAGCGCTTTAGAGATCATCACGTGGTCGCTGGGGTCGCCTTTGCGTCGGAGCTGCCTGGTCAGCCGTCGGAGTTCCAGACTTGCGCTTGCGTGAAGCGTGACCTGTTGCGTTGCCAGGCTGCACAAGCGCAACACGAAGCAGAGCACCAGCACCGGATGAAGATACGTGCAGACGGGGAATGCGGGGGCCCCGAACACCCGTGCCCACATATTGGGCCGTACGGAGCGCTACGAGATAACCCCACAGCGTTGCCGCAAGCAATGGGGGTGCAATCTTTCAGTGGGCGCGCCCCCCAGTTCTCGACGCACCAGGAGCCTTCAAGTTCCACGTTAGAGTGCTTTCGTGGAACATTAAAAAACCACTTGAACACGGATGCACAGCAAAACCCAATAAAACCAACTATTCATCCAAGTCCAGAAGCACAGACCTTGCACGATCTCGGAGTTTCCTGGCGTTTCCCGGCCCTGTCATCCCTGAGCTGTCACCTTTCAAGCAACGTTCTCAAGTTGTCAGCGAAGGGCTGCCTCAACAGCACTTTGCTATCACTTCACTTCCACCAGTTCTACACAAACACCTCTAACTGCTTCCGTCGAGCCAAGCGAGTGTGCTGCGTGCTCACCGTTGGAAGGCACAACGGCCAGTCGGCGGTGTTACCCTGCAGCAACCGGCACACACAAAAACCCTTACCCGAGGGGGTTTTCGGGCCAGCCTCAGGTCAGTCACCGCTCAGCGAAACCCAGAGACACCAGTGAGCTCCTGGTGTCGAAAGCTGTCGTTCTGGGATACCATTTCCGCACCGTTCCACCCTGAGGCTGCCTCGTGTTCAGGCGTAGCTCGTGCGTAGACGCGAGCGGATGCCAGCCCGACGTTGCGACTCGGTTGCCTTGTCGCCGCAACCGTTCTGGAGCGTACGTGCTGCCCGTGTTGACACGTCGCCTGGTGGCAAGCCGCTGTGGATGGGCGCTTTTTGTGACCACTATCTGGTACTGGTTATCCACGGGGTTGGTGACCAATATGCGGATAACAACTTTATCACCAGTCTTGAGCGCTGCACAGAGGCACTGGCTCGCCTCATCGAGCGGCAGTCCAAACGCATTCGCGAACAGCTGCGGAGCACTAGTCAAGCACGTGGTTGCTTCGCGGATGCGTTACTGGAAAATTGGCCAAGCGTCGACGTGCGCTGTATAGAGTGGCACTCGAAACTCCAGTACAAGCACGGTTGGAACCACATGGTCGAGCGCGTCACCCCAGCGGGTATTGAGGAAGTTCGTCGGATCATGCGTGAGACTTTCGGCGATATTGCGCTCTTCATGTCACCCAAATGGCACCAGGTGATCATGGAAGAAGTTGTTCGTGAGCTAACGCTAGCATACGAGCGGAAACGGGAGCAAGTTCGGCAGGCAGTGTCGCTGGACGGAGCTGTTCCGAGCGTTCGCGTTGCACTGCTGTGTCATTCGCTTGGGGCCCTGATCGGCTTCGACTTGATTCGGCTCGGCTATGCGCTCCCGTTTCAGGTAGAGCATGTGTTTTTGTGTGGGTCCCCACTCGGAGCGTACTTGTCCTTGTTGCCAAACGGAGAGCAACTCGCCCGCAAGTACCTGCTCGATCTCTGGATAGAGCGGCAACGAGACGAGGACGTCGTTGGAAAAGCCACTCCGGCCGAGCGCTTCGCATCGAATACGCAGATGCGATTACGCTCAGGCAGGGCAGATCGAACCGGTATCCGGCATACACGGGAACATGTCGATGGGTATGCCGCTTCTTCTCGGAATGCTGCCGCTGCCGGTGCGACGCTTCAACCACGGTTCTATAATCTGTTTCATCCGTTGGATCCGGCGGCGTTTCGCCTCGAGCCGTGGCTTGATCCATCCATGGCGCTGCAGGAGAGCGTGGAACTACCGCTCCCGTTGGAGTTGGAGCGATTGCTCAGCAGTCGGGCTCCCGCACAGGTGCCGGCAGCACCGCGAATGCAAACCGCCGCCACCGCCTTTACCACAACCAGCGCCATGACTGCGCCTACTGCTACCAACGCTGCAACGTTGCCGAAAGGCATCGACGCTTGCCCTGAGCAACAGCCGCCTCGGTATGCACCGTGCGCTGCCAGCGCACTATCCGTTGAGGGTCCCGCTGCGTCTGCTGGCGACGATATGAGTGCGTCCTCCATTCCTGATGATGTCGATGCGCAGAGCACGGGCTCCTTCTCTTCCGCGGAGGTGTTGACGAGAGCGTCCTCGACACGGCGATCGCTATCTTCGCCGCGGCTCTCTCAACTCGGAGGCGAAGGCACTTATCGAGATGATCCGTTCGCCACCACTGGACTCGGTGCCGCCCTACGAGGCAGAACCGCTGTTGGTCTCAGTCGATCGAGCTCGAATCCCGAGTTTACCGTTCCGCTGACCGCTGCGGAGACGGATCTGCCGGCGAAGGACTCCGTACCTGCCGAAAGTCTGGATCCGGATAGGATGGGTTGTACTTGCGGGGAAGCTCACTCGCTCGACAGAAAACGGTTGCAATGTGCGATTCGAACTTGCACTCGTCGGGGCGCCAAGACAGGGCGTTCAGAGCAAGCGAAACAGGTAGAGTTACCAGGCACGCAATTCCCGGATTCCGTTAAGGACTGGTGTCGTCCGTACCGCGAACCAGAATTCTCCCTAGACGATACCCGGGTGTACAAGCGGCCGCACGGGAATCCCGAGGTGGGGTGTTATTTTCGGCGTGTCGATTACGTCGTCCACGATCCGCAGGTCGCCCGCTCGGGACGCGTCTGGCAGTTTGTGCAGTGCCTTCGCTCCCATGCGTGTTATTGGACAAGTGATGAGGTTGCCTCGTTCGTGGTGGGCATCCTCTATGACTGTCTTCGACAGCCGCGGGCACGACTCAATGAAATGGGCGCCTTGATGGGTACCGACCTCGGCTCCATGGCGTCCGCACAACGCTTCGGCAACGGACATGCTCGTTTCTGCACAGATGCCGTGCCTGATGCAGTCGCCAGTCTCGCAGATGGTCGTGACGCTAACGCACCTGCAGCGAATCGAGAAACGGATACCAGTGCACCAAGCGGGAACGGCATGCTCGCCCGAGGGCGTGCATCGCCGGCTCGGCGAAGTGCTTCGTCAGCTTCACTGGATCCTGCACAACGGAACCCTGAGTGCTGCCAACAGTGCATCCCTGGCGCCAGTACCGCTGCATTCACGTCGGTCGGTCGCCCCGGCGAGTTATTGACTGTGAGCACCAAAAACTCAGTTCGCAGCAGGAACGGTGCAGGGCATCGCGCGAGCGTTTCCCCAACAAATAGCGCATACGCTAAGCATGGGTCACCGGACCCCGACGAGAATCATGATCATCATACGGGTCAATTTCGGCTTCTACACGAGGTCTCATCCTTGTCACCGGCACCAACTGTGGGATTTCTCGTGGGTGACTCGGCGCCGCGCCCTTTGCGTATGATTAGTGACCTGCTGGAAAAACTTGTCACAGAGGGCCGTTGGGTCGCAGCGCTCATGCTTGTTTCTGGGGCATTTATTATGAGCTGTGGCCTTGTGGCCTTGATTCTGGCGCTTCTATTACGTAGCCTCTATGTGACGCTTTTTCTGAAGCAAAAACATCCACTGGGCTTCTTGTCATGAGCGAGTCCGCTGATTACCGGGTTTCAAGTCCCTAAAACACTACTGACGCGTCGATCGCTTGCCAGATATACGCACCTGGAACGAACGAACGCAAGTGATCAGCCGCAATCATCCAGCGCATTCTGGATGAAACCTGGCGCCTGCACCTCGACAGCGACAACATGTTACACCGCAAGATATGTACACCGAAAGGCGCGCTCGGGTTCGCGGAAGCATCCTATCCGATTGCTCTTCGAGAGCGAGCCGGGTCCACGGATGGATACGTGGCCGTCCAGGTCCAGTCTGCGGCAGCATCGATTGCGGTTCCGTCGGTATCCAGTTTGTCTCGCGTTCCTGCCGTCATTCGATCCGCGATCTTGCAGCGGCTGGGTGCGTCTTCAAGCGATGGCGCTGGGGCCCGCCACGCCTGCTCGATCGCGTCACACACGCCTTCAGCCGTCGACTCGCACCGTACACCGCCATGATGCAGGAAATGTGCATTGATCATCTTTAGGGATGCCGCCGCCCGCATCCACTCCACAATGGGTTCCCAGTAGCCGTCAACGTCAAATAGCACGATGGGTTTATTGTGGAATCCGAGCTGACGCCATGACAAGACCTCGGCGAGCTCCTCGAGGGTCCCGAGGCCCCCGGGCAGCGCCACGAACGCGTCTGAATCGAGGTAGAGGCCACGTTTGCGCTCCGCCATGTTTGTGACGGTGCGCACGGATGGCAGTTCCGGGTGACAGTTATGGACACGAAAGATATCGAGTATGACGGCATCGACGCGACCACCAACGGACAGCGCACCTTCGGTGAGTTTCCCCATGAGGCCAAAGCGGCCGCCACCGTTGCGCTGCGACCAACCCCGCTTCGCAATCGCGACACCTAGCTCGAATGCTGCCTGTTGGTAGTGTTCAGGGGCATTCGCAGACGACGACGCGTAACACGTTACAACGGGAGTGTCTCTGGGGGCGTCGGGGTTGCCCGCCATGACGAAAAAAAAGATCGCCAAGCGCGAACCTCTTTTGTTCCCGTAAAGCGAGCACTATGGACGCCGATACCTGTCGCTTGGGCCCAGAACGGCTTTTCGAAAAGCCAGTGTATACATGCGGCCTTTCGGACCGTCCAAACACAGAAGGTTTCGCACTTGGAAGCGCGTTCAGGGATACAGGCGTACGGGAGCGTGCGCGCGCGCATCTTCGCCGGATACGCGCCTTTAACGATCCGCCATGAAAAACGGGCCAAAAGTGGTTGGTATAGTATAAAAAGAATATTTAGGGATGAAGTGGCCATAGAGCATGGATGACGGGTGTGTCGTTTGCGTGTGGCGCACGCGCGCATCGATCACGGAATGATCGCCATACCACCTCAATGCATAACTCGATCTATATGCACGACTTGCTTTTCGCTGACTTGCAGACTCGGTGTGTCTCACCGGCACTCTCGAACAGAATAACACTTGCTTGAGGGTCACGCTTCTTCTGGTGTGGAGTTCGAGCTCCATCATACGCGCCCTGGTCGAAGCAGTGTGATTGACCGGAACTCGTGCAGCTCGTCAGCAATACCTGCACCCTGGGAGCATGTTTCAAGTCGTGCCAGCGATTCAGCGCCAAGTGCCTGGCCACCAAAGCGGCTACTCCTGGGCAACACGGCTCGAGGCGAGGCGCCGCCGCCAGCTTCGTGCTGGCCGTTTCACCATGCTGTGGCCGTTCGGTGCGCTGGAGAAGCGCCGGCGCGCGTTTGCCGAGCTCTTCACCAACCCGAACTTCCCGCCAAGCTGGCCGTACACTGCGTCCGATTTTGAGCGTCTCGATGAATCGCCGGATGAGTTGTTTTACACACAGCCGCGATTCGTGACCCATATTGATGACGACGCAATCGCTGCGCTCAAGTCGTTCTACGGGGAAACACTGCGTGATGGAACCGATCTGCTCGACTTGTGTTCGTCATGGATTTCGCACTTACCGGAGCAGTATCGACCACGCCAGGTCGTTGGGCTCGGGTTAAACGATCTTGAATTGAAAAAGAACACTCGATTGGACCGGTGGGTGGTTCAGAACCTGAACGAGAACCCGGTATTTCCGTTTGCGGATGATTCGTTTGATTACGTCACATGCGTGGTATCCGTCGACTACCTGACCAAGCCGTTACAAGTATTTCGCGAAATACGACGGGTACTTCGTCCCGGAGGAATGGCCATCATTGCCCAGTCAAATCGATGTTTTATGCAGAAAGTGATTGCGATCTGGCTTTCCACGAATGACCTGGAGCACGCTTATATCATAGGATCCTATTTTCATTACGCCGGTGGTTTTGAGAACTTGCTAGCACGCGACATTTCACGGGGACGTGGCGACCCCATGTTCGTGGTCACCGCTACGAAGCAGAGGACATAGTTGCTGCTGGCGCTGCCGCTGACGAAGATGATGACGAAGGGTGGCGCTTCGCGTCTCGGAACATGGACGCAAAGAAGGCCTTGTCGCGGCGATCCTGTTCGCGAAGAATGCGCTTCAGCTCCTGGAATTTGCGTTGCGCTGGTTCATTCCGAGGTTCGAGTTCCAGGATTCGCCGCAAGTCGCTCGCTGCTTCGTCGTAGTCGGCGCGAGCGATGTACGCGCACGCTCGTCGATACAGCGCCTTGGTTTGGGCGCTTTCGCGCTCGAGCACCTTGTTGCAATGCTCTATGACCTTGTCAGGGCGCCGGCGTTTCTCGTACACAGCGGCAAGGTTGAGCCTTGCTGCCCGCATGAGTTCCGCAGCCTCTGCTTTGAGGTCAGCCGGCAGGTCTGCATCATAACTGAATGCATTCACAATAAAATCATAATGGGGCTCAGCTCGATCGTAGCGTTGCTCTTTGTACAGTTTGTTACCGATTTCCTTGTGGCGTCTGGCGGCCTCAATTTTCTCCTGCGGCGACATTTCATAGCTTTGCTTGCCGTTCGTGAAACCGCAAAGCTTCACGTGATAGCTCTTCGGCAACTCACTCTCTGGCGTTGCTGGATCAGCGTACTGCTTGCTATGGATAGTGACAACCGCCTCCGCGCCTTTCTTCATTTTTGCGAGTGCCATCTCGAGGCCCGTGCAAGCCATACTGCCGTCGCCGAGCGTGACCTCTTCCTCGATGCCGCCACCACTACCATCAATGACGATTCGGCACCGCGAATCGATCTCGTTGGGACGCTCCCAGCCTTCACCTTCCTCCAGCACCTTCACCGTTACCTGACCGTCTGCAAGACTCGTGGTGCGATGCCATTTTGCGAGCCGCAGCTCTATCACCGCCGAATCGCTCGCGCCAAGTCCCAACGTTGTAAACTCCTGTGCATATTGTGGCGCACAGGTCAGCTCGACGACCTCGCCTTTCTTCATATCCCGGATTGCTCGCTCTACACAGCGCGGCACAGGCATGCCCTGGTAACTGGGGCGCATCTCCGTATCCCGTCGAACAGCAAAGATGAGTTCATGCTCAGCACTGTCCTGCACCGGTTCTCCGTTTCTCCGAACGAGTCTATAGAAGGTAACTGCCTCGTCTCCATCGCGCACGTGCTCCCATCCGCTACCCTCGCGGATCACTTTGCGAACGCAGCCACGATCGCCGAACAAGTCACGCACACTGTGCCAGGACAGAAGCTCGATCTCGAACTCGAGGGTAGCGTTCGGAGGGATTTTCGGCGGTGCGCCCGCCTCACCGTACGCATAAGAGGGTGCAATTTCGAAGACCGCAACTTCGCCCTTTGCCATCGATTTCACTGCGATATCCCATCCTTTGATGACGCTACCGCTGTCGAGCGTGAACTCGAACGGCTCACCGCGCTCGCGTGAAGAGTCAAACTGGGTCCCGTCGGACTTGAGGCGACCTACGTAGTGCACGCAAACCTCGTCTCCAGACTCTGGGTGCTCCCACGACGTCTGGGAGCGCTTGATGACTCGTTTCAAAACGCCACCGTCGCCAGTAAGGTCCTTCTCCTTATCGTCCTTGAGCGGCTCCGCGTCATCCATGTCGTCGTCTATGCCGCTGCCAACGTTTTCGGGTGCGAGTTCGTCGAGACTCTCCCCGTCGCCTTTGAACTCGGACTCGTCAGCCGCTATCGGTGTTGGTTCAGGAAGGCCTGTCTCTGGCTCGGTGACTTTTTCCATATCCTTTGTGGGCTCGCTCTGTGCTTGGTTCATGGCTTTGTTTGCAGTGTCCTGTCGCGTAGTTTTCCGAGACTTGCGAGAGCGCAGCGTTACCATACACTAGCGCAGACCCAATCCTGTTTCGTGTGAAGCTCAAATCTCGCACAGTGCTTGAGTGTATGCCACACGCTCCTTAGTGCCTTGTGCGAAAACGAGCTGCAAACAACCCGTATTAGATTGGCCTGGAACAACTGGCGGAGGCGATCCGCATCGCACCCGGGTCAAGACGAACTTTCCAGAAGACACGCTAGGCGTGTTGTCGCCCTGAGGCGAAGGATCATTCACCTAGACTGTATAAATATGTATTTTGTAGTATATTATAGGTAAAAGAGGACGGACGACCAATGGTCCGTGTTACCTAGCATGTCGATCGCTCTGAGGTTTTGCCCCGCAACCGGTCTTCATCGTTGGATACGAGACAGGATTCACGCTGATCAAGCACGAGAGCGTAGTACAACGTCTCGGGTGCAGCATCCAAACGATAAAACTCTCGAATAGCTGAGACACAGCCGCTGCTGGGCCGCCGCACGGTGACAAATTTCGAACGCATGGCGTGGGCGTCCACGATCGTAGTCGTCTTTTAACTTTATTCTATTCCACGTTCAAGTGAGTGTAAACAGATGCTTTTCGCAGTTTATAGCGGATACATACAAAGTGCGTTCAAGTTCATAAACATATCCTCATCTTGCGGACCATCGGGCGAAGAATAGCAATTGACGAAGAAGAAGACGGGAGATACACGAGAAAAGGTATTCGCCTAACGGGACATGGCTGAGATTGTAGTGGCACAATGGGCACGAGTTCTGGCAATCCTTGCAATGATCAGTTGCGCCAAAGGCGAAAAACGCATGGAGTTCGTGAAGTGAGACTTCAACGCCGCCATCAATAGCAGACGATGTGCGATACTGAAGACGAGACCAGAGGAGCTGACGCAATCATACCTCATGGGGCAGTCTCTTAAGCTCGAAGTCTAAAAGGAGAATCTGGAACCTATAGCGAGGGGCCGGTCAAACAAGGCTGGCAGACGTGTGCGCGTGGGTATTCATTAACAGCACATAGAAGTGGGTCATTTTTTGTTTCTCTGAACACATTGTATCTCTGTACCGCAGTAATCGGCGCTTAAAAGCTCCGGTTCCTGCTGAGTGCATTCGCTTGCTGGCCGGCCGGCCAGCTCTGTGGTCCCATTATGAGCTACCCGACAAACCCCTTATCTCTTTGCATAATTTCTATGTCCTTTCCAGCGGGAGCACGTTGTCTTGCCTACTTGTTGCAAGGACGCCTGCTCGCTCATACGGAGACTCTGGACGGAGGTGGGTCTGCATCTTCGGCCTCGGATCTCCTGTTTTTCATACGTCGTGGCATCATGGTCGACATTTTTAATGGCATCTCGTATTGCCGGACTTTTCCTTGGATCATGGGTTTCATTCAAGGCGCTGATCCTGTCGCTGTCTGAGTCCATGTAGCCTGTATTCGCACAGGCACAGGTACAGGCGCAGCTCAGCATAGCGTACACGCCAGCATCTTCGTGGCAGACAGAGAGACACCACCACCATTCATGGATTGTCTAACATCACTCGCGTTCGACAGCATCCAAGGCCAGCCACGCCATGCGGCCAGGTCGTCGGCGTCGGTTTTCATCGAGCGTGCATGCTATAACCGGAGTCGACATGTATCGTAATGTTCATTCATTCGGCTATCAATCCCACTTAGCATCCGACCTTGCACAACACCAAGAAGCAAGTTCTCATGTAGAGTCAAGGGGCCAGGTTCATGCTGTATCATCGCAGCACGCGGCTCTCGCCAGTATTCAGAAGATTTCCATAACAGCGCCTGTAGAGGTCCACTTGACGCTCATAAAGTGCCGCAACAGCTGGATGTCGCAGGGCTTCGCGAAACTCGGCAGAACACAATTGTTCCAAGAAAAAAAGCGCAATCGGCTGGGACACGTGCTGCCGGTACGCCGGGTCCTGCCGCCAGCGCTGCAGAGTTGTGAGTCGTCTCTGCGCCACGACGTCGTCGAATCGACGCATCTGGCACAAATATGCCACATAAGACGGCGACGCAAGCGACTCTACCCAAGCAAGCTCCTCCAGAAAAGATGCTGCTGGCGGTATGCTCTCCAAAAACGACTCGTGCAAACCGCCCGAAGGCATCTCCTGTTGCTCCGTGTGTGCAACACCGGCAGCGGTGCTGGCGCTAGCGTCGGCACTGCCAACCAGCGAGGTGCTCTCCGAGCCCTCCCCCGCCTCGGGAGCAAGCTCCGCTGTCTTAGCTGCAAGTTTCCGTTTGCGTCCCGGCATTGGTGCAGCGTATCGAGCGGTTTCCTCAAGCGCCCAACCGCCAAAGCTGGCAGGTACCGATACGAAACACGGAGTGTGTCCGCTATCGTCGGCTAAGCGTTGCGCTTCGCCACCAGTGATCGTCAGATCCCGTGCCAAACCCGCCCAACAAACGCTGCAGTCCAGGAAACAAAGACACAGACGCTGCAACTATTTCCCCTGATCAACAGATCGTTCACATGAACTACCCGGAGTCACGAAAGCCGGGACAGCGATCCGCTGCGCACGCTCGAGCACGCCACCCGCGCACACATCGCAGGAGCGCGCGGACACGTGTCTGCGCTGCCTCGCAAACTGCGGCAGCCGCAACGGCCGTCAGCGCGATCTCCCGCGTCGATTCGCGAGCATTTTGCCTTGCATCAGCGGCTGTGCTGCTGCTGCTGCTGCTGCTGCGCGCCGTCGCCGTGCACCGCCACGAGCAGCCAGCGCACGTCGCGTGCTGCGGCAGACGACGCACCTCGCGGGGCCAGCGCGCTCCATTCAGCAGCGAACACTGCGATTGGGGTCGCCTGAGCGCCTCCTGGAAGTGTGTGCTTCAGTGTTCCCTGGACTGGTGTCGTGCACCTGTGATCACTTGGGTTCTCGGTGAGCTACTCGTTCGTAAATGGTTTTCGTTACATCTGCAGGTATAGCAGCCGCAAGGTCTGGGTGCTCTTGGTTCGGTGCTGCTCGTTCACCGGCTGCGTTGAGACGTACTGTGTGCAGTCGACGACCTCAGCAGCTGTTGGCGTCAGCGTACCCGGGCTCACGACCACCGCACGCCCACGAGGCTGTCCATCACGACGGTGCGCATCGGCCTGGCGAGCGAAAAGGTTTCGTACAGGAGATGCGGGTTGTCGCCATGCGCCTACACACGAAAGATCAGGCGCGAGAGGGGAAGCAGGAGGAGTCAGCACTGCCTATCACGGAATGGCGTCCGACGCGCGCCGACTTTTTGCAGTTTTTGGTGGACTCCAAGGCAGTCTATGATTTTATGGAGGGTTATGTGGCCGGTGAGGCCTCAAAGGGAAACCCACTCTTCAAACCTTTCGTGAACACGGGCCTGGAACGCGGTCAGGCGCTGGCCTCTGACATTGCCTGGTTCCGCGACGAACTCGGTTATCAAGTACCCGAGCCGACCGAGGCAGCGCAGCGTTACATAGACTATTTGCGAGGTCTCTTCGAACGCAGTCCAGAGGCCGTGCTCTGCCACTGGTACAATTATTACTTCGCACACACCGCTGGTGGTCGAATGATTGGACGGAACATGGAGAATATGCTGTTTGGCGACGGGCCCAATGCAAAGCGCTTCGAGTTCTACAAATGGGAGCGAGACGTCAAACAGATCTTGGATGAGGTACGTGAGCGAATTGATGAAGTGGCCAAGGATTGGCCCCGGGAAGTCAAGGATGCATGCTTGAACGAGACCGGCCTCGCTTTCGCGTACAGTGGAACCATTCTAAATAATCTCGCGAAACGCGCCGAGGAGCCGGCACCAGCATCGTGAAAGTTTATCGAACCTGTTTGTGCGTAAAACGTAGTTTTTGTATGTATGGTCGCTGTTTGGCATCCGGGTCCCTCACAAAGTCTCGGAGCGGTCGCGTATGATGCACCGCCAGCGCCGTGAACCCGCTCGTTGCCCGGCTGCGGACAGCGCGTCGGCACTGCTTGCCGCATGCACGCCAGCAAGACGAGCTCGACGGGCGCCTGCGAGACAACTCCGTAAAAGCGCGCTCTGCACTATGAGAGACAAGCGCACGACGTCCATGACACCAAATATGATCTGGTACGCGGGGATCGAGTTTCGTCGCTGACCACGAACGAAGCATTCCCGGTGCGATCTGTAAATGGAACAGCTAGGAGATGCCCGCAGACGCTCCGTTGACGAAGACGCGTATATTAAAGAAGGCCATGCGATCCTGCTGGTCATCGTGATCGTGCGTTCTGTGCTTCTGGTAGTGACGAGCACAGCAGGCGCAACGCCTCCGCTCAGCTAGTTTTCCATCGTTCCAGTGCGGCAGCATCGTATACGGCATCTTCGCTACTGGCGCTGCACACACGCCTGCGATCTGCTCTACTGAAGAGTCCGCGAGACGAACGAAGCAATCGCGGGATATGCGATGCCTGTCAGCATTCAGTTAATCGACGACCGCTGCACATCAGACTTCGTACGTGCCGAGAACCCGGGGCAAGACTTGCCTTCGTGGATCACGATGCAGCGCGGGAGCGCTCCTGAGGCACGGCACGCGGGACATCCGCGAACGCATCCATGGTGTTGTAGGGGGCAGCCAACCGCCATGCGGTATCGAGGATACCGCTGCGCCGATGGACAAGTCCAAGCGAACGTTTACACAGAACCGTTGAATGCCGGGGTCTCCTGCGAGCCTGCCTTGGCCAAGCGCCAGACGTCGTCGCCTCGAGCGAGCAACTCTATCAGGTGCAGGCCGCTGGGCGTCTCCACGATGCCACTCAGTTGGCCGGGTTCCAGGTTGCGAACGGCTCGTTCGAATTCTGCATGCATCTCACCGGGCCCAAAAGGACGTATCCGACCGCCGTATCGGCTGCTTTTGCAATCGCTATGCTGCAAGGCCAGCTGTTCAAACGAGACGAGTCCGCTTTGTATCGTTTTCTGGAACTTGGACAGAAGGGCCCGCGCTTCCGCTTTACTACGCACAATGGGGTGGCCCTTCAGGTCGCTAGGGTTTCGTGATCCGGTATGCTTCAACAATATGTGACGAACATAAAAGACATCGTCCGGTGCCCGAGTCGCGTTCGACTGGGTCGCATCTGTGTCGCCACCGGTGATGCCGCTCGCGGGTGATGCCTGCTGCTCCGGACAGCGGCGACCGAGCAGCTGAATCAGATGGAAGCCAGACGAGGTCTCCACAACGTCGCTGATATCGCCGGTCTGTTTCAGCTCCAGAAACGCCACTCGGGCAAATGGCTCCTGCATGGTTGTGTAGTCAAACCAGCCCAGGTCGCCACCTCGTTTGTAAGAATTACAGTCTGATTCGATTCGAGCGACCTCCTCAAAGCTTGCTTCCCCGCTGAGGATGTGTTGCCTCAGAGACTCAATCACAGCGCGTGCCTCATCTCGGCTAATGCTCACTGGTTGTCCGGTGCGCTTGGATACCGGGTTCCGCACGTCGCGATGTTTGATAAGGATATGGCGAGCGCGCACCTGTCCAGGAACGGGAGCCGCCGCAGTGCTCTCCGCAGGCGATTGACGCTCTGGAGCGCCACCAAGCCGAAGCCTCACGTATTGGGAGCTAGACCCGAACTCTATACGCGAGCCTTCAGCGATTACAAGTGGCTTAAGCGGCTCAACTTGTTGTCCACGTACTCGCGTGGCCCCAGCGCCCAAGTCGATCAGATAAAACTTTCGATGTTCGCGGTGAAATGCGACGGCAGCGTGGAGCTCTCCAACGTCAGACGCGTCCGCGAGAACAATGTCAACTGCAGTGGCCTTTCCTTGGCCGTTTCCAACAAGCAGGTAGCCCCGATTCGCCGGAAAAGGAACTTTGCGGACCCGCTCGTTGCTCTTTTGAGTGTAAACGTCTAGACGTGCGCCAGACGGTGCAGCCCCTAGCCAACGTGGTTCTTTAAAGGTAGGTTGGGCTTTTACACCAGAAGCTTTGCGAGCAGCTTCCATAGTCTTTCCGTGCGACTTACCTCCCTGAGCGAGCGCGGTTTCGCCAGCGCTTTGTTTCCCTCTGTAGTAGACACGACCCACCGGTTTGATAAAGTATACCGCTTCTTTGCTCCCAAAGGTTTCCACGAACAACTAGAACGCTGTAGTCTCTACAAATGCGCCCTTGAATATGGAACCTTTCATTGCTACTGAAGTCAGACAGCCGAGCTTTTGGCGCCACAGCTCGAGACGGCTGCGTGCACCCCTCTGTAACGCAGGCGTCGTGCCGCCGAACGCTACCCCAGCGAAGTGCGAGCTCGTGCGCACGGCTTTAGCGCCTTTTGCGGCAAACTAGGTGCACTGGTCTCGACGCTCACCTTGGGCTACGTCGACATTCGAACGATATTCATCCTTACTGCCGCTGCTGCCGTCATCGGTTTCCTGGCGACGTTCATCTTCCTTCCGGATGCAACCGGGTTGGATCTGCGCGAACATGACTGGGAATGGGACCTGACTCTTCGTAACCACGCTGAGCTGTACGGCGGCGAGGCCGCCAATCTACGACATCTGTCGCTCTGCGAACGCTGGCAAGGCAGAGGCAAACGCTACACGCCGCACTGGCGAGCCCAGTTGCGCAAAGAGGAACGTTCAAGTGATGCAGCGGCAACCAAGCTAGCAACACCGCCGATCGCGGCGAGCACCCTCATACCGTCTACTGCTCCTGACAATCGCTGAGCATCGAGCGAACGATCCGGTACGATGATACGGAGTATGGATGCCGTGCGCGTTGTAAAGGATCAAGTGATATCTATTGACGCTGAGCGAAAGCGTGAGCGACGTACAACTTGACACTTGGGCGCAGCAGCGCGACGACACGAGCCATGTTCCCGTTTCGAAACGCGAGCACAGCACGAAGGTATCGGCAGTACCAGCGGGTGACTGCGGTAGAACGAGCACTCGCGCTGCCTGGCAGCGTCTCGCGCATCGCATGGAACTGGAACTCGTGCGTTGCGTTTACGACGAAAGCGCTACACCTGGATCCACCTAAAACGGAATAGGTCTCATAATTCGGACGCGCTCTCTAAAGCTCGAGACTGTTTCCACTGCCGCCAACACTTGTGTGTGCGGGGATTTTCTGCAACAGCGTCCGTTTGCTCTCTCTTATCTCAGATTTTAGATACGCCCGTCTCTCCTTTCTTTGCGGCTCCGATGTCAGCAGTGAAAGCACGGTGGCGGTAGCGTCAGCATCCCGATTCGGACGCTTCTGGTTGTTTGCGACGCATTGCGTTCACGGACGGGAGATGCAATCTACGGTTCGCTTGCCATTTCGAGCCTCTTGGTATACAACTTCTGTGCAAACTCTCTAGCGGTTGCACTTGGTTGTGGTCAGGCCCTCCCGAATGCATGTGTCAGACCTGCCCGTGCTCCGAGCGCTGCTGTGTCGCGCGTCCAGGCTCGCTGCGTCGCTCTGTTCATACCCCTTCGGATCCGGAAGGCTCCATTGGATGCTGTTCTCGTTTTCAACGCTCAGTGCTGCATCCAACGATCTGGCGCTTCTTCTGAGTGATGTCCTCCGGGAGTATTCTGTCTGGTGCACGGGCGGTTGCAGGCTATTCCCGCTGACCGAGGATTTATGGAACATGATGAATTCCATCATAAATCGAATACCAAAAACAAAATCCAGGCTGGAGATCATAAGGACAAGTGTCTGCCCGTCACCGTTCCCATTGTGCAAAGCGATGACGAACTCTCCGCTGGACCCAGTGGATGCGATGACTCAATTCCGAAGACAAGAGCCTTTTCGATGCAAACAGAAGATACGGAAGCGTTTGGGAGCGTGTCACCCGAAATGCAGCATGCCGGTGCTGTCGAATGCAGTTGTGTCACTGGTCACAGCCACAGGAGGGTTTGTCTTTCGAACGCAATCGAATATTTGGGTGAGAAACTCAGGGACTTTTCGGCTTGAGCTGGCGAAGAACGCATCCTGGAATGACGCCCCGTTTTTGGATTCCCCTTCAATCCCACATCGCCTATAACGTTCCTTAGCGAGAGATCCATAAAATTAAAGCACGCGCGATTTGAACATCCTGCACATAAGGAACGGAGAAGACCGGAGGCTTATCCATATGGACTGACGATTGATATCCTTTGTTTCACGAAAACTAGTTCGAAGGAGGCGTGAAACGTCCTCATTCCGGCCACGTACCGAATTCCAGCGGCAAAGCGTCGAAAGAGCCACGTCGAACAGCGTGACATGAATCCTGAGGCTACTTGTATGCGTCCGTAAGCTCTTACTTTTTGCACGTCGAAAGCCGACTTTGCACATCTAAACTTTCGTTCGGAAAATACTCCGAGATGTAGGAACAAAGCACAGCATCCCGTGGTGCACTTCACTCGGATACGTATGAAGCGTATGCCGCTCTTCGACGAACGCTAGCTCAGCTTGTCTGCTGCCTGCTGACCTCGAGGCGACCAGTGAGCGCCTCGAAGCACTCGAGTTGTCACGCCCAGGGTATGGGAAGCACGCAGGATGTGCTTTTGATGAAACGTGAACTTCGAAAGCGCATGCGGGAGCTGCTTCGGCAGGTGTCAAGGAACGAGTTGCGAGAGCGTTCCGCGGAAGCCTGCCGACTGCTCACCAACTCGGAGGTGTTTCGGTCTGCACGAACTGTAGCGGCATTCTGCCACATGCCGACTAGCGAAGTGGAGACGACTGATTTGCTTGCCGCCTGTTTTGCTGAAGGGAAACGCGTTTTTCTGCCCCGTGTGGATGAAGGATCAGTGAGAAAGATGTTGTTTTTGGAGGCCCACGGTCTGCAGGACGTCGAGAGCTGGCCCCTGAACGCCATGGGTATTCGGGAGCCGCCTTCTACGTGGAACGGACAAGTCAGAAGAGAAGTGCGCACGCTGGTTGAGCGAGAGCGAAAACCTCTCGACCTCATTGTCGTGCCCGGACTCGCCTTTGACACGTTCGGTCGTCGACTGGGTCGCGGCAAGGGCTACTACGACACCTTTCTGGCGACGTGTGAGCATTTGCATCACGAGATGCAGCTTCCTCCGCCTCGAAGAGTTGGTCTTGCGCTTTCATGCCAGCTGGTCACCGAGGTGCCGGTATCAGCACATGATCAGGTCGTGGAGGCAGTCTTTTACGCTTGAGGTGTCCGGCCATACCATGGAACGCTATGGCATACGGGCAGGCAGCTATAGCCATAGACGCTCGTACGCGCGCAAGCTTGACGATGAACGATAGCCCCGGGAAGCGCGAGCGTAAAAGCACTGACTCGGCACCGTGCACGATACAGATACCGCTGAACCTATTCATCACTGCATCGAAGCCGCAAGGAGAACTTTATCCGATCAAAACGATTGCTGAAGACTGCATGCACGACTAGAGGAGTTAGATGAAGGAACCTCATCTGTAGGTGCATGCTCGCACTGTGTCCTATGCTGAAAAGCAGATCCACCAACAATTCATGGGGAAGCGTACATTGCCACTGAGCACTTCACTATCCGAAAGCATCCTTCGGATGGAGTCCTTTGCCAAAACCGCGACACGACAGAGCGCGGATGGCAATCATTTCAAAAGCGTAATTATTTGACGTATGTGCGTTGCCGCGGCAATAGAGCCAGCTAGGTTCAGGGATCTGGTATCATCGTAAAGAACGCAGTGCAATTCTGTGTCTTCGCGCATTGTTTTGCCCCGGTGGCATTGCACAAAGAAGTCCCTGCGTCTGAGGCAAGGCCTCGGGGTACACGCTGCACCCGGGTCTCTGATGCCAGTAATGCTGGAGTGCTGCACTGCAGCGCACACCGGCTCATCCCTGGATGCAAAAGGCGCGTGTTCCTCGCAGCGTTTATGATGCGTTTTCCCAAACCATGCGACAGTTTATCAAGGCCGCATCCAGAGGGCATGCACAGTCTGCGTTCCTTCAAGTATCGGGATTCTGCTGGCATAGACACAACCACGCATCCGTGCGTACAGAGCTGGTGGTGCGATCGGTATTCGCCCAGGTGTCTCAGAGGCTGTGCAAGGCTCTCCCGCGCTCAACCATTCCACCACCTGCCATCGTTGCGCCATCGGACTCGTTACAGCGCCCAGTCCTCTTCATCCAAATCAGATTCATCATCTTCTTCCTGGTCTAGTGATGCGATATCGATTTGGTATCGCAGAATACCTCCAATGCCACCAAAACCTTTCACGAACTGACTGCCCTCTGCGGTTCGATCTGTCACCAAGTCCAGATGTGCTCCGAATCGCTTGTAGTTTTGCGCGAGCCAGTCCACCAGGGACTCTGACTCTTTGATTTCCATGTCTGGTCCGCCGTCCTTGGCCGTATCACTCGCCAACTGATCCAGCTTCTCCTTCTGAACGATCCGCACAGTCTCTTCGCCCGACTGCGGGTTCATCAAGACAACACGCTCATACTCGAGGTTCTCCCAGACAATTAATTTCTCCACTGCGCCCATTTCCAGCGCCTTCATGGTATCGTCGACCCCGTAGCAATATTTTCCAGTATCCAGTGCGATCTGGTCATAAAATTCCTTCAAAAGCCGCTTCTCACGTACATATTTCACGTTTGACAGACTGTCAGCAGCCAGTTCAATCGCTTGATTGAGACCAACCTCACCGCCATAGCTGATATCTACGACCGCGATCACTTTGGCCTGTAGACGGGGGTCGAACAGGTCGCTGCGTGCGAGCTCATTCTTAAAGTCCGCGGAACCAGCCAGCACGATGCCGCTCACATTAACTTTGTCGCCATCGGGAATAAAGAGCCGCACCGCATCTTCGCCAACACGTCGTAGATAGTTATGCCGTTTTTCCATGCGGAGACGCGCAAAACGGAGCGCGGACTGACCACCTCGACCATGCTTCTTCGGCAAATCGACCGTGAAACGATGCAGAATCTCGCGCGTATTCCCCGAAAGTACAGCGGAAAGCGCCCCATTCCCGTCGATGATGATGAACCCGAACTTTTCATCATCTTCAAGCAGATTCATCAGTGGTTCTACGTGGAACCGCGAGTCGCAATAATACAACGACGTGTTGATCGGCTTGTGTGCCTCGAAGTCGATGGTCACTTGTTTCTCGCCCTTGTCCGTTAGAACAGTCCCACAGTAAATTGCTAGACCGTTCGGTGGAACTTTGTTGTAGAGCTTAAGGCGCTGTTGCGTAGATGTGATAGCAGACAACACGGAAAGTCGGTTGACACGGGACTTGATGTTGGAGGCTGTTCCCGCTTCGTCTGCGAGAAGTTTCCCAACCTTTGCAACTTGGTCGCCCGGTGGAATCAGTAACGAAATCATGGACGTGCCGTTACCACGTGCTGCCTCCAAGCCTTTGAGCAGTTTTTTAATGCGGAACATGGTTACCGCCCGATCCTCATCGTCCTGTTCGTGGTTGTTCGACGGCAGTGCGGCGCCCACAGCAGCAGCAGCCACCGTCGTGATGGATGCCATGCTTAGCGGGAAAGCACACGAACGCGACTCTCTGAACGCGTAAAAAGTAATCTCTATGCGATGAAGGCTTTTTGCTCTGCCCAAGAGTCACCCTGGTTTTAACGCAACAGCACCACCAGTGCTAGACAACGCGTAGCCGAACACCGCTGCTACCCGGTGAGAAGACCCTGGGACGAGCGCGCATTGTGGCAGCCTTCGCCGGCGCGCCGCATCATCACAACGTTTTGGGAGGAGAGCGCTATTCACACAGTGCTTCAGGATGTTGTTCGGTATAGCAGAGACCTGATTGCGGTAGGGAATCGAAACAGGTTTCCAAGCGACAGCTTGAACGGCACGGTTCTAGTTCGACAGTTGCACGCAGCCTGCTGCTTTAAAAGCGGAGGAAAGCGCTTTTTCGCTTGGAGCAGGATTTGCTGCCTGTTGCAGCGAAAGAAGATTCGCTGAAAACGACGCTTTGGGCTAGCGTTCTATCGCCGAACTGGTGTTGTTGCAACGAGTAAACTCAGCATGCGGCTATTGTTGCAGCGTTGGAGCCAAACGATACGGCACGGGAGCCGCAACGCGCTCGGGATCGTGAGGCTGCGATCCTTTCCTGGTTGCCTCTCTGGGTCGGAAAGTCGATCACACTGGAGGCCAGTCACGGTATGGAGCACGTGTGCAGCCGTCATCGCGGCGAGCTTAGCGAGCGTTCAACGCCCGGAATGGCGACCGTGGCTCTGCTACGCTGAGGCGTCCACCTCGCTAGAAAGTACACACAACTTCACGGCTGCTACGGAAAAAGTTGCACCCTTGAGCGATGCAGCGGAACCGGCAACAATACTGTGGAAACAACTGCCTGACTCGCTTGCAGAGCTGCGCAAGGCCGACATCGTGCTTTACCAATATGAAACATGTCCATTCTGCAATAAACTCCGGGCCTATCTGGACTATTGGCGAATACCGTACAAGGTTGTCGAGGTGAATCCAGTAGGCAAGAAGGAGCTAAAATTCAGCTCCTATCGCAAAGTACCCATTCTGGTGGTGAATGGCACACAACTCAACGACTCTGCTGCTATTATCAAAGCACTGGCGCGCATCACGGACCCGGACCGTGCGTTAAACACGCAATGGTTCGACTGGATCGACTCCTGGTTTGTGCACACCTTACCACCAAATATATACCGCACCCGTCATGAGGCGCTGGAAACGTTTGACTACATCACGGAAAAGGAGAAATTCTCGCCGTGGCAGCGCTTCACGATTCGCTACGTGGGTGCTGCGGCCATGTATTTTGTGAGTCGCCGCCTCAAGAAGAAGTATCATATCGTCGATGAGCGCCAAGCACTCTATGATGCATGTCGTGACTGGCTCCAGGCTGTCGGTTGGCCAGAACGTCGTTTTCTGGGAGGTGCACGACCATGTGCTGCAGACCTGGCCATGTTTGGCGTCCTTCGCAGCATCGAGGGTTTCACAGCGTTTCATGAGCTCGCGGCCAATGTGCCGGAGATCGTTCAATGGTATCGGATCATGAAGGACCAGGTGGGTCCGTCTGCGCGCATTGATTCGATGTAGAAAAGTTGCCGAATTTTCTGGTGAACTGATTACCTGCAGAACGCAAAGAACGGAATTTTTTATCCATTTTGATCGATTGAGGATCGAAAACAATGCAGTGTTGCGTGTTGAACGCGAACGGCACAAAGAATGCAACGTGATCGATCTGGATTGATTGAGGGTCTGGGCTACGCAGAACGGTCTGGAAGATAGACGAGTCACCTGTGAGCAGCCTCCATATCCTGAGCAAAGTACTTCGTCATCGGTGACGAATCGTGTGCATATCTTGGATTTGTCATATTGGCAATTTTGATTGGTAGCCTGGTGCATTGCTGGTACACGTCATCCACCGAGATGCTTTGACTGTCTCATACCAGCAACCCATTCGCAAGAACGCACACGGCATCGTGTTTTGTTCCCGTAGCGGGAACTTCCGGTCGTAACCTCAACTGAGGAAGGAGCCGCTCGCTCGTGCTGCGCCCAAACCTCCAGCTGGGCATCATCATTTTTCATATCTCTGTTCAGTGCGACGAGCATGTAAAGGCAAAACTCATCAGAGGTAGGCAGACGAACTAGGCACTTCCCTGGTAGCGATTACTCTCGTTTAAGACGCCGAGTTGCCGGTGCGTCCTGCAACGTGCACCAGCGCTGTTCTCTATCGCCATCCGCTGGCTCACGCGGTACACCCAAACCTAGTCTGCGGGAAACTTACGCAAAGTTTCCAGGATCATAGCTTTGGGGCTCCTCACTCCCGAGTCGCGCTGTGCGTGACCTCTTTTCGCTGGGTTGGCATCCCCAGCGACCGAACGAGGACGACGTTTTCGCCTTTGAGGAGGATCGTCCCTAGAGCAACCGTCCGCCGCTTATGCTTTGCAGTACTTCCCCACTGCTCCACGGTGTCGACCAGAACTAGATTGGTGTGTTCGTCGAAGCCGCGCAAGGTGCCTTCCAGAGAGTATCTGGTGTTTTCGAATAACCAGACCTCAACGCGGGCTTGTTGGCGCGCCAGCGTTGCTAACAACTGCTCTGGAACTATCCGTCTGTCCAGAGCAGCCTTCGGCATCTATGTTCACCACTTAAGTTGGCTGCAGGCGTGCAACCAGGGGATTTTGCCTGCTTTTCGCGGTTTGCTCGGGAGCAGATAACAGCGCGAATGCCGAAGCGAACAACGTTACGTCAGTGCAGCAAACCCGTTTCGCCACAATATCGTGTACATGAATATCCACCCGCAGACGTCTCTCAGCCTTTTCTTACAGGTTTCTGGTATCGGTTTCAGTTTCTCCATATACACCCCGACGCTGTGAGGCTGCCCAACAAAGTTAGCTTGCCGCAGCGCTGCGTGCCTCGTATTCAGCACAAGCATCTCCTGATATTGATACCAGCGTTGAGGTCTCGGTTCATGGACTCCATGCGTTTGTTGCCGCTGGTTGATCTCACCAATGATAGGAGACCACGAACTCGTGCACGCTGTGCCATTGGGTGCTCTGTCAGCTCTTCGTGCTGATCCGTCGACGAAACGCTCCGCTGGCCTCGCTCCAACTCAACATCCTAGGGTGTATATTCCAGCTCATCCCTTCGATTTTTCGAAAATGAACGCACTTGTTTATAGCCTGAGATGACGACCTTCCCGCATCGAGCAGCACATGCGGAATAAAGACCAAATGTGCCCCGGTTGGTCACCATGTGCTGAACGCTTCATCAATTCGCCCGGTGGAGCGATCGTGACGATTCAGGACGCAAAACTCTCCTTCTATGGGGATGAAACACAGGTGAGAAGAAGGAATGAAACCAGCTCTACCCCTCGATAGAATTGGCAAGTGCTCGAACTGAAGCAGAACGGCTAAATACCACTATGTCCAATAGAAGGACTTCACCAGACGTCTGGGACAAGTCTTCAATGACTCGACAAAAAGAGGGCGCTGCTGCATGAGTGTTCTCTTCAGCGGAACTGAGGCAGCCAAATGAATCCACCGCAGCTAGAACAGATGATGATGTCGACGTTCTCTACGATTTCGAGCGTACGTGCAACGGACTCCCGCTCAGCAAGTACCCATCTACGGTGCGATTGTCTCGTTTGAAGCAAGTCTCATCGAGTGAGAAAACAAACTGATGTTCCTGTGCTTCATACCGATCGCGACGTTCCAGGAACGCCGTGCCTGCGATTTCGGTGGAAGCTGGCCGTGAATGAACTAGCACTTTATTGCGATTGGATCCCGGTGTTTTCAGGATCACGCGAATAAGCTGTTGAGAAACAGAGACGCCCGTGGTGGCTACTATGGACGCATTTGCTTCCCTTAAATTGATCAACTGGTCGTTTTCTATCACTGATTGCAAGCAGGCTTTGAGAATATCAGGTTTCGGCCCGGAGCGCATATACTTGTTTCTTTCAGTGCTCGTCAAGCATCTGAGTATAGTGGTATGATTGACATCGAGGAGCAATGCAATCATCAT
>Ga0078972_1006456_pt1 | contig 27776 bp, 28 predicted proteins | sample YelNatPaOPGAMG01_FD_67568 | JGI IMG/M metagenome (GOLD analysis project Ga0078972, IMG submission 67568) | Hot spring thermophilic microbial communities from Obsidian Pool, Yellowstone National Park, USA - OP-RAMG-01 (SPADES assembly) (version 2) | ecosystem: Environmental > Aquatic > Thermal...
TGTCTATAAAAGTCGAGCTCCTTCCAGTCCCGCATATGTATCCAGCGCGTGGCGCGCGCCAGCAGCGCACAGCTGTCGATCTGTCCGCCTAGATCTAACTTGTCTATAAAAGTCGAGCTCCTTCCAGTCCCGCATATGTATCCAGCGCGTGGCGCGCGCCAGCAGCGCACAGCTGTCGATCTGTCCGCCTAGATCTAACTTGTCCATAAACGTAGAGCTCCTTCCAGTCCCGCATATGTATCCAGCGCGTGGCGCGCGCCAGCAGTGCACAGCTGTCGATCTGTCCGCCTAGATCTAACACGTCCATAAAAGTAGAGCTCCTTCCAGTCCCGCATATGTATCCAGCGCGTGGCGCGCGCCAGCAGTGCACAGCTGTCGATCTGTCCTCCTAGATCTAACACGTCCATAAAAGTCGAGATCCTTCGAGTCCTTCAAATGTATCCGGAGGGCCCTCGAAGTCGCCACCACCAGGCACTGCCACGTGTTCTGCGTAGCCATAGAGCTCGTGGGCACGCGCTGTTCATAGGCACCGGTGCCGAAGAGGTTCATCCATGTACGGTGCTCATACGATCAGAGGGATATGTAATTGCCGCGGCGTCTGCGGAGGTGCGCTCTGCAGATGACGATATCTTTTATGAACACAGGCGATGTATCGAACGAATTACACGTGGATACGGGAGAAAGTTCGGTTCCCCCGAGATAGACATTCGGGTTTTTCGCAGGCGTGTACGGGTTCTCCTCGCGCCCGTGCAACATTCCTCTGACATCAGTGTGAAAACGTCTCCGTCTTGAGATGCTAGAGGCAAGAGTCGCTCGCAGATCGCTGCAATCGTCGGCGCCCCTGGGCTGAACCGTCGCACCGCGTTCGTGTTGCTCCGAGTCTTTGCAGGCGGAAAGGCTACCGGCTCATGTTGCGATCATAGCTCATCCTGATGCCATTACGCTCTCGAAAGGCGTCTTTGTACTGAGGCCAGAGATGCTGCGTCGCTTTGCAGGTAACGAGGATGCAGGGCCAGCAGCACGAACGCTGGCACGCACCAGACCAGTCGCAAATGATCCGTCGCTACACCCGGCATCTACGGCGGTCGACAGACCCGCTCATGGAAGACAATAGCGCGATTCTGAAGTCGCAACACCTTGCGTCTATCCAAGAACGACACGCGCCAACGCTGAAATGCCCTGGGGTCCGATTCTACAGCAGCCACCGATGATCGTAGCACCAAGAGCGCTCCACACGGGTACGTGATACTGCCAAAACGCGTCGTTTTCGGGATCCAGCGTCGAGGCCGATGGGCGTCCCCAAGTCTGGGTTCCGGGGTCCCACATTTCCCCCGAGTTTGGGTACACGGCCCAACCGGCGAAGTTTGCCCATTTGTCAGCGGACCTGACCTCGGTTCGTTCCAAAGTCCGGGACAAGATAGCACACTGTCGCGCCAGCGGATGACGACACCGCTGGAGGCTTTCAAGTATCGGGCGGATCAACCACGGAGGACAGCAGTTGAATCCAATGAAGAGCGGACCGTTTCGCGTACCGCTTTCGGGATCAGGCCCAAAACTCGACACAAGCAACTCTTCAACAACAGAGGGTACTGGGCCGCCGCCAGCCAGCTGCGGCATGTTGGTGCAGCGCTCTGAGGACTCAGGCGCTAGAGGCGGCGATGACGATGCCAGTCGACACTGCAACGATATGGCCCACGGTATGTTCTCGAATCGCGTATCACTGGTCATGAGCTCCGAAATACACGTTGCCTCGAGGGCGTCTGGTACGGTTTCAAAGAGGATAAAGTCAGCTCGCGGAACCGTGCCATCGCCCGTGAGATCCCGGTCATTCGAGTTTTCCGCAAAAAACGGTACACATGCAGCGATACGCGGCTCGTGATACCGCCGAAACGTTTCACGTGCGGCCTCATCACCCGCCGCAAATATCTCGGTATCCGCGTAGCCGCGGTACTCGAGGCCGCCCCCAAGCCTAGCAGCCAGGGGGCCTAGCGACACAGCCCGCAGTACATACGACGCTTGTGTGTCAAGTCGATCAAGAGACCGAGCTAGAACCTCCACTGCAGTCGGAATGCTCGCCATAGAAGCCTGATAAGAGGCAGATGTCAGGATTTCAGCACCTGCTTCCAGGTATCGCCTGTGGACTCGCTGCACATCGTGCGGCGCTTTGTGAAGCACGGCTGCTGCCCATTCTCCTTGGGTTGCAGTCGTCGACAGATCGTGCCCTAATCGTTCTATCTCGGTAGCAAAGCCGCCGTCCATTATGACGCAAGGGTAGCGGCGACCCGTACGATAACGAATTGCCGCCAAGTGCTCCAGTATTGCGGAGCGCCGCAGAGGTCGCTTCCCGAAAGTTGGTCGTAGGTCGGTCATGATGCTGCGTCTAGTTCCCAGGTCTGCCGTGATTGTTGAACTTGTTGCGTACCGAGCATCGCACAGTTCGAGGCGGTTGTGCGAGGCGACAACCAGCACAAACGCGGTCGTGGAGAGCGCTCGACGTTGATCACAATGTCACGAGATCGTTCGAGACACGCTGTCCAACTATTCCGAGGCTTCCACCAAAAAACTGGTCCAACAACTCAAACTCTACTTTACAAAGGCAAAAGTACGCGAATGCGTAGGTCCCAAACGTACACGCTGAAGAAACGATGCCTGTCGTCCAAAGTCAACAGGGCGTGTCGTTGGAGACTTGCTGCCGCTGTGCGTCATGACGCCGCGACGCTAACGATTATACGCTTGCGCTTTCAGGTGCCTTTGTTCGCTACGAGCAGCTGTAGAGGCGTCTACCGCACCGGTTCGTACAAAGGCAAGCATCACTGCAAGTAGTGGTTGTTACAAAGGCTACTGTGTCTCCGTCAGCGCTCCCGCAAGCGGTTGTTATCAATCGACGGCGGCAGCGGCAGTGGCGTCAACGGCACAGGTTCCTGGGAAGGTAACGGAAGCTGGCACTGTGGAAGCGAAACCTCACCTGCACTTCAAGACAAGCTCCACACTTGCCAAGCCTTGAGCAACATGGAGTCCATTTCGAGTCGTCCAGTGATAGGGGAGTACATGGCGCGCGCTTTGGGCTGGTACTTTTCCAAAGTACCGGCCCCGTACGCGCACATTATACTCATGGCTCTGGTGCTTATGATCGTCAACGCTCCACGGTTTGTTCGTTTGCTCAGAGACAAAGCCGACGCACTGCTCGAGTCAGAGCGACTCTTGGCGGAAAAAGCTCGGGCGGAGCTGGGCCCGAGACAACCTCCCGGTGAGCAGCGACCAGGTCGACCTCGTTTGCGGTAAGGCGTGGCAACTCCCAGAACTCTTACAAACGTCACTGTGGAGGCGGTAGCTCCCGTGAGTTACTGCCTCCATCTTTTTCACGCTGAAATCGGTCGTTAGGTACATCATTTGTGGATCGCTCGTGGAAGGACGCGCTTTGCGACCACCACCAGCTCCCACCGAGAAGTGGAAGCGTCACAAGCACGCCAAAGAGTCGCACCTGACCACCAGAGCGGGTCCGCCAGGTCCAGTGAAAAGGGTAAAACCCCATAGAAGGTTCAGTCTTGCTCTTTTACCTATAAAAACTTTCGTTCTGGTAGAGTAACGCAGTTTCCACTGAGGACTTGACTTTCGCGAACGACGCAACTTTCGTTTGTTCATCGAACGCGACAGCTCGCGAAACGTCGATCGCAATGTTGCCAGGGACGCGAGTGCTTTCGCGGAGCTTTGCTTTTCCGGCAACAACTATGTCGTGTTTGCACTACCAACGGTTGTCTCGTCTAGACTAAGACGCTTTGCGCTTTACCCTCAGATAGTCTGTCAGCGCGGATGCACTTTGTCAAACAGCACCAGAGCCTTGAAACTTGCCGACTAGAATTTGTTTCGTAGTCGATTTCCGGGATGCGAGCCTGCGTCTCCACGTCTGGCATCTCGGCAGGGTTTTTTCCTCTTGAAACGCAGTTCATGTTCGTTTGATATGATATGCCACTGTGCGACACCTGGCGCTATGGATGTGGAAGCAAATAGGGCTGACTGCGTGCTGGTTGACCCAGCGCCTTGACGGGAGCTGGGCAGCGGTCACCTTCGAAGGACTCGTGCTCAATGAACCTGGTACACTGAACAGGCTGCCTTGTTCCTGCCTCTCGATTACGTTCCCGAATGCACTGTAGATTCACGGCCTGGAGGCACGGAGTGCAGGTATCAGAGCTCAGGGACTCCTCGTACGAAGTTTTCGGATTCTCTGTCGTCGTTTCAGAGCGACTCCTTCGAAAGTTTGCCGGTGCGATTCTTGACGTAAGTGGCTTGGAAATGATTCGCGATGCAGTGTACCACTGATTCATAAAGTAATCGATATCTTCCTGCTAGTAAGTACTAGCCTCCACGTCTCTCTTCTCCATACATACCGCATGCTTCAATAACATATTCTTCAAGTTTTCGATCTTTACGTTTTCAGGAAACTCGTGGACCCAGCAATATGCGCCACTAGACTGAGGACGCGAATTAATCGACGTCGTTCCCTGGCGAGTTGTTGAAAAAAGCCCCTGCCGAAGGTCTCACTGAACGTGTCACGTCGCTTATTCGAGTTCGGGTTTCAGCGAGATCGCTCCGTCGTGTCGTTCCCGAATGCTGCATCGACAAAAGCATGCAAATAATGAACATTCATGAATGTTTTGGTATCAAATGGAAACGACATCCTAGAGTGCAGATGCTGCGCCTGGCGCCGCTCATCCAACGCCGGCGCTCTCCACCGCCGTCGCCGCTGCAGCTTCTGCGTCGTTTCGGACGATGCGCCTCCCTTGAGCGCTGCTCGTTGCGTGTACTGGGCGTCCACCATGCAAGCTGCAAAGTTTTGTGGCCGATTGATTCGACTGAGCACTTTTAACTCGAATGGCATCGGATCGACTAGAGAGATTTTTGCTGTGCGCCAACTAAACAGCACGCAGCGTTCGCTGTCGTCTCAAAGCAGCGCGGGAGCCTGCGTCAACATTGGTATTGTCGGGGCCGGGCGTATCGGCCAAGTGCACGCAGAGACGCTCTCGCGTCTGCCAAACGCCCGAGCTGTGCACATCGTTGACACTATTGAGAAAGCAGCTCAGTCCGCTGCCACTAAGTTCGGAATACCACGAGTATCGACGCGATTTGAGGATCTTGTAGAGAACAAGGACATACACGCCGTGTTCATATGTTCGCCGTCAACGCTCCACGCAGCGCAGATCAAAGCATGTTGCGCTGCAGGAAAGCATATATTCTGTGAGAAGCCGCTTGCAATCACCTTAGCTGAGGCGGATGAAGTCATTCAGACAGTAGAGCGCAGCGGCGTCAAGATGATGCTCGCATTCCAGCGTCGTTTTGATCCGTTTTTCGCGAGTGCCCAGGCGGCAGTCGCTCGCGGAGATATCGGCGAGCCGTTCACCTTCAAGCTCACATCGCGGGACCCAGCACCGCCGCCTATTGAGTACCTGAAAATGTCCGGTGGGCAGGCGAATGATCAAGCGATCCACGACTTTGACGTTGCTCGCTTTCTCATGAACGGGGCGGAATGCACGGAGGTTTACACGGTAGGGGCGTGTCGGGTGGATCCGCGCATTGCCCAGGAGGCTGGCGATACCGACGTCATGGTCGTTTTGCTGAGGTTCGATAACGGTGCTTTCGGAACGGTGGAAGTGTCTAGGTTATGCAGCTTCGGATACGATCAGCGCGTGGAGGTTTTTGGCAGCAAAGGCCAAGTATCCTTTGGAAACGCGTATCCGAATGATGTGATGCTAGAGGACAAAAGCAGCGTGCGTCGTGCGGCAATGCCGTATTCGTTCTTCATGGATCGTTACGAGAGAGCCTATCGCAACGAAGTCTCAGTTTTTGTGGACTGCCTGCTGAACAACAAACCGATGCCGACCAGTGGCCGCGACGGTCGCGCAGCCATGGTTATCGCACGGGCAGCGAAGAAGAGCCTTGATGAAGGCCGTCCCGTGAAAACCAGCGAGATTAAAGCCTAGGAACTTGGCAGGCCGGCTTCTGTGGGCCTCTGCATCGCTGGTAACGTGCCAGCAGTGCGGATAACGCATGCAACAGCGTCTGGCGATGGTGCAGCGTATGCATACGCAATAGCCCGATGTGTTTCTGCCCGTTGGCACGGATCCGGTGCTCGCATATGGCACTCATGATGGACGAGGTACGAGGACCATGTACCAGGGGTCATCTAGATCACCTCGGTAGGTGGTTCTTTTGGTGCGTGCGCAAATGCCAAAACGCTTTGTACCAAGGACAATCCAGATGTTCACAAGCTGGTGGTTCTCTTCCCGGGAGCGCAAATGCTCGAATTCAATTTGCCCTAGTCATTAAAGTTTATCGGTGAGATGAGCACAATGAACTCTGGAATAGGAAACCGTCCGATCAACGCTGCAGGTATGCCACTCCTGAACCACTGGTAGGCGTCTACGCCTACTGGCGATACCAGCGACCAGTTGCCTGGCGTGTACCCAGCGATACGTACGCTTTGGCGGCAGTTTGGCGATGGGCGCTTGAGCCTCGGCAGCGTGCAGGGTGCACACCTGCGACCGAACACGCCCAGTATGGACGTATACGTGCAGAGACAACCGGCATGGGCGACGTTCAGCGGCGTAAATGCACCGCGAGGGCGACGCCTGGGGTGCCCCGCACTGAAACTCGCAGCTTTCGCCCTGTGCATCAGAAAAAGATGCGCAGGGGTGCTCGTTGGCTCTTCGCCCGGCGACGGTACTCACGACGTTCGCGGCGACGGCGTTCTGCGTCTTCGAAACGAGCCACACGCTCTTCGGCTTTTTCCTTCTCCTCTTTCGCTCGGGCTCGATTGAGTCGCTTCTGACGCTCCCGCTGGACGAGCTCCCGAAGCGCCTGCGTCGCATGCTGCGCTTCATGCGACATCCGCATCGTGGCAACCTCGTCAACCAAATCGAAAAAGAAGCGAAGCACCTCCGACAGCGACTCCAGATTCACAGGTAACGCAAGCTGCAAATGAACGACTTGGCTCCAGCTGCTGGGATGCAGCGTACCAGGCGGCTCGCGAGATTCCACCGATGCATTCGGCTTTTCTGAATCAGGTTCTTGGGCATCCTCGTCATCATCCTGAGGTTCGTCTTCATAGATATCACTGAAACGCAGCCGCTGAATGATATCGACATATCGATTGAGCAGGGCGACGCGAGAAGCGTTCAAGATTCGCTGCGCGAGTTCTTTCGTATCCGCCAGAACGCCGTACTCACTGGAGAGATCCGGTGCCACGGTTGTGACTTGCTCTGTGTAGTGCTCGAGCTCTCTATACGAGACATGCAAGCGTTTCAGTTCATGTTTCTTTGCCAAGGCAAAGACGCAACGCTCCATTTTCGTAGAAATAAATGCCTTGATCGACAGACGATCCGGTGCTTCCTCGAACAAAAAGTCGTGAATCAAGGTAAAGACGTCCTCTCGAGGAACGGGATCAAGGCGTAGTAGAACCCCAGCAACGTGCCGCCTCCCAGAGGCGTACACTTCGAGCACGCCGTTGTCTGCTCGTTTCCAGACGTCGGTAACGAGTGTGGTGGCGTCCCGGCTCGCACTGGACCCCGCTAAGCGCACAAGGTCCTCGCCAACCACCGCACACTGTTCTCGCAATACCTCTAGGATGGCGCGCTTCCAACGCCGAAGGAGCCAGCGCTTGTAGAGCCACCCGATAACGAAGCATAGTGCGTAAACACCGCACAGCGTCTTGGTCAAACGCTCTGCCGCTTCGCTACCCGACGTTGCCGGCACACCGCTTTCACTCGACATGCGTCCAGCACCAGGTGGTCACGTTCGAAGAGAGATCAACTTTGGTGCTAAGAAGGGAACCAAAACAATTCAAGGCGTGTCAGCAGAGTTCAGGAGGTGCAGTATGCACCAGCACGTTGCTCGTGGAAGCAGCAGCGTTGCCGCAACGGACGCAGCAGGCAGTGGGTGGGTGCCCGCGCGCCCGCCAAGTTCAACTGTTCGCAGTTACTGAGACTGACGTCTTCTGCTTTGACTTGTCTCGCCAGCTGGTGCGAGGGAAGGCGTTTGTTGAAGGATGTGGAGTCCGTACAAAGCACTGAACAGGGAAAACGGTTATGAGTGGGCATACGAAAGCACCGGCGTCAAAGGCTTTGGGGGAAGCTCAGCGGCTGCTAGCTACCGCACTGCACAGTTCTGTGGAACCGGTGGTGACAGACAGCGTTACTGGCGAAACCAATGAAGCTGTGTGCACAGCGTTGCACGCTGAAAGACCGGGCTCACAGAGGCTAAAGTCTGGTGGTGAACTGCTGGGCTATAATTCAGCGGTAGGGACGCTGCTTCGTTTGATTGCAAGGCGGAACGTGTGGTCGTACGGAGAGTTGACTGCTGCGCTCGGGATCAGAGAGCGTTCCGAGCTCGTATCGTTGCTGCTCACCGCAATAGAAAACGGAGTCATCTGCGGTCAAATTGACTCTGAGCGTGAGGTGTTTACAGTGCACGGCGTAGAGGCGAGTGCGCAGGTCGAGACCGAGGAGGTGCAGCTTTTTTTGCAGCGACTCGACGCTTGGGAGCAGCGCATTCGCCGTGTCCGCTCCGCTATACAGGACGCAAAGCAGCGCTGCAGGGAGTATGCAGAGGCAAACGAATGGGTCATTGAAGAGCCTGGTCGTCCTCGAACGGCGAATCAAGTCAGGATAGCTGGAGTGGAAGCTGTTTCGGAGGGACTGCTCGCATCACCGGTTGATAGCGATATGGAAGTCGATTAGAAGGGCGCTGTCTAGCCTGTCCATGGCCTCGGACGCGCTCAAGGTTCGTGCATGCCTTGACACGAGGCGATGTCGAGAAGACGAAGGCCGTTCCGGTTCGTGGCTGCATGATCATCATCAGGCGGTTCCGAAATACATCGCGTTATGCAGTATGGACCAGGGACACGGGCACGGTTATCCTTGCAGCATATGGTGCACGTTTGCTATGTTCACTTATCATATCGGTTATGATTGGTATAGCGATGCACTAGTGTCAAGCGGGGCGCAGAGGCTCATGATAAACACCCAGGGGTATTTTTCATGGAGTGTATGACCGATGCTTCGAACCAGAGTCGCTCGGAAACGCGATTACCGTTGGCTACCAAAGAGGAGACTACCGGAGCTCGCTGGATCTCGCTGTACACCAGTCAGCTCATTTTACTCTTCATATCGGGTGTATTCGTTCAGCTCCGCCCAAGAAAACGGTTCGTCTGGATAGCACGCCTGCTTCAGATAACTGCTGCAACGCCGCAAATGCCTTGCAGTAAGAAAAACGGGCCTGAGCTGCCTGAGCCGGTGTCGTCTCGCAGGCCACATATGCGATGAGGCACGGCTGACCCACCGTGGCCAACGTTCCACAAATGTCTGTCTGTGTGTGTGTGTGAATTCGAGGGGCAGTGCAGGCACATGCACCCGCTTCTGCCTGTAGTTGGGTAATGCTTCAAGTATTGTGCGTCCTGTAGGAACATAGAACGGCAGGCGATGTGAGATGCTCTGCAGAGACCTGTGGAGAGCCCAACCGCAGCGATGGCGGGTGTCACTGGCGTATCCGCACTTTTCTATTCGTACGAAGCGGGACACGCGTACGCACTCATTTCAGCATGAAACAGCTTGGATCCACTTTGCTGATTCGGGCGCACAGGCCAACATTGGGGTCTGCTCCCGGTATCGTCAGCTCTAGAATTTACTGGCTTTTTCTGCGAATGTGTCTGATATGTCTATCTAATCTCCCGCTTGAAATACGCGGATCTCTGTTTTTCCTCCTGATCCATTGTAACTAGGTGAAGCAAGTTCATATCAGCGTTAAGGTGTCGATAACGCCTCTTGAGGCTGTTGTGGATGCATCTCATGCTCAGACGAAAGTTATGGTCTAAATTTTGCACGCCATTTTCGTCCTCCTTGCACACAAACTCGATGCTCCTTCCGCAGCGGTGAGAATTGCTGCTTGTCAGGCGTTCTCCCGTATGTCGACAGTATCTCGCTTGCCACGGAGATTCGCTCTTCGGCGCGTGAACGCTCGCTTCGTCGCTCGACAGATGCCCTTGACATATACAGTATGCTCCGGTTCAATGTTGTGCATCGTTTCCGAGCCAGATGCCGTACTATAGGATTTGGGGATGTGCTCAGTCGACCGCCTCGACGCCATCGAAGCCTGCCAAGGCGGAAAGGTCTCCATATTGTCGAAAGTTTACCTTTTAGGCGGAAGGTCCCGCGAGCCGGACAAGTCTGCCGGGCTTGCGTTTCATGCTTCCCCCAGTGGCAGGTGCTATGGTGAGATCTGAACAACTCGTCCGCAACGCAGTTCATTCTGACACAAGGTGCTGATGGGCTGCTTCTGGGCGTCGCGCTGGTCCCAGAGGACTCCTAGGATATCGCTTCGCGCTGTCGCAGGCAGTACGTCTGTCTGCGCAGCTTGCTGGCTCCCAGTATGATAATGAATCCCAACTCCCTGTCGGATGAACCATGCCTCGAGTCGACGCCCTCAGTGGTATGGCAACGCCGTTCCGTTCCCTTGCTGAATCCGGACCAGCAGTATAGGCTCTACGGCGGGTACGGCATGGCAGGTACTCGGTGCACGTTAGAACGTACGAAACGACCAGTATATCCGAGAGGAAGTATGGGTGATGGAACTTGGAGGTAGGGTACAGCAGCATGATGGATACTTTTTCGATTACCAATATCCATCCTGCAATCTGGGATCCATGGTCAATGTAAACGTTTTGTCATCGAAAAAAAACAACGCAGCGGCCGCGTAACCGCTTGCACGAACTCACCGGAAAATGGTGCTGCTTTGGAATGGCTTCAGCTGACGAACCGAGCGAAGGCGTCGTCCTCAAGCACAGCTCCAGTCAGCAGCCAACGGAGACGAGAACTAAGTGCGTGAACAGGAGTCAGCGCTCGAGTGCGCGGTTCGGTTCGTCGTAGGCCCAGCGTTGCCGCTGCTGCAGCGGTTGCCGTGCGGGCGTGATCAGCAAGTTCCAACCAGGCTCCCGCTGTGCTAGACGTGGAAAGCGGCGAGCAGAGGATCGCCACGAAAGCGACTTGGGAATTCGTTGATGGACGAAAATTCAGCAGATGTACGCACGCACGCTCGGCCAAGGACAAAACCCGTGCACCGGAGTTTCGTGGGCCCGACTTCTCAACCAGAGACTCGCGAAGTGCAGCGCGCAGTCACGCTATTGAAAACGTTATTGGCGGGTGGAACAGCTGGAGCTGTCGCGAAGACTGCAGTAGCCCCGTTCGATCGTGTCAAAATCCTCCTTCAGGTCTCGAAACTGCATGGAGGTGCGCGTGCGTACTCCTCCATACCGCAAACTGTTCGGAGTATCTACATAGAAGAGGGTTTGCGCGGTTTTTTTCGCGGAAACAGCGCGACTCTGACCCGCATCTTTCCCTACGCAGCGATACAGTTTACAGCCTTTGAAAAATATCATGAGCTTCTGTCCCGAATGTTGGCTCGTGGATGGAGGCACCAGCAGAGTGCCGCATCTTCGTCGCAGTCGCCACCTTTCCTCCGGTTTCTGGCGGGTGCTCTGGCGGGCTCCACGGCCGTCGTGGCCACCTATCCGCTGGACCTCGTACGTACGCGCCTCGCTGCCCAGGCGGTGGCGCTCTCCGGGGGTGCACATCCCGGTATGATCTACCACAGTATCCTTGACGCACTTTGTTCACTCTTTCGACGGGGCGGTGTGCGTGGCTTGTACAGTGGGCTCTCCGCAACGCTCGTTGGCATCATACCATATGCAGGCATCAACTTTTACATGTATGGCGTCCTGCGGCAACTGGCGCAAAACAATGGCTTTGCGGAACGTTATCCAACTTTATCCGCGCTGGTCTGTGGCGGCAGCGCCGGCCTTATTGGCCAGAGCGCAGCATACCCGCTGGAAACGGTACGCCGCCGAGCGCACTGCTGGGATCATTATCATCATCATCATCGAACAACGGACTTTGATGTTGCTGCTGCTGCTCCTGCTGCTGCTGGTGACAACATGGACGCGTGGGAAACCAAGGTTGATCGAAAGCAGAGCAGGTTTATCCAGCGGCAGCCGCGGATCCCCAGCCAAGGCGTCGTTTCCACCATTTACAGTATCGTGCGTGCCGAAGGCGTTCGGGCGCTCTATCGCGGACTCAGTCTTAACTTTATCAAAGCAGCGCCCACTGTTGGCATCAGTTTCGCAGTCTACGAAAAAATGAGACAATGGCTTCAGCTGCCTGCTTCATCAAGCTCCACTGCGCGTCCACTGTAAACTAGCTGTTTGCCGAGCTGTTCTCACTTGGTTATCGTGGTCACCGGTAGTTTCGCCTTGAACGTTGTTCGAAGCGATTGCTTCGATGCTCTCTGGCGTTGACGAGGCAGTGGAAATCGAAGCTGCGGGTCAATAAGCTGTAGCGTTGCCGGACGCTTGCACTGACTGCTTGGCGTCTCCTGAACGCGGAGAATCTGAATGGACTCAGCTCGTGCCCGGTGCCTCCCAGCCATCTCTTGGTATATATTCTCGACTGCTCCGGCAACAGATGTTGCACGAGTCTCCTTCAGCATATTCACCTGGCCGGTGCGGCTCCGATACCGCAACCAAATGGTGTAGTTCTTCACGCGCGTCGTGTCGCGCTCCTTGACCTCCGTAATAGCCACCACTTCCGCAGTTGATCGCTTTGTTTTCAGTAGCTGCGACAGAAAGTAGTAGTATTTCGACTTTGCCTTAACAGGATCTGGCGCGTAAATAACCATCTTGTAGAGCGTGTCGTCCACTGCGCCCTTGACGAGCTGCTGTTCCGGCAACCGCCTGCCCACAACAACATATTGTTTAAACGGCATAGACCAGTTCAACAATGCCCACGGAAGACTCAGAACCGACAGCAGAAACCGAAGTGTACTCGGGTACTCTCCGCGCAAAAGCGCAATCAAAGGAGCAGACCCACTGAGTGCCCTGCCCCTCCAGGTACGTTGAGCGAATGCCAAGGTCGCAACAAGCGCTTAGCGATCGTTGCACTTGCGCGTAGCGAAGCAGGTCGGGCGGGGCGGGGCGGGGCGGCGCGGCGCGGCGCAGCGGAAGGGACACTGCGCGCCCGGCCTCCGCCCTCGACATTAATTCCAGTATCTTCAAACGTATCCCTCCCAAATTCTTGTATCTTCATAAACATCCATGTACATTTACGCCCCAACCATCCGTACGCAGCCGTCGTGCACAACGGCGGCGATAGCACGGGCGCAGCGCAGACGGCGATCACGCCGATGTGTGGCGTTCGGTCACGTGACAGTGTGCGCTGTACGCGCCATCGTAGCGGGTCGAAGGTCGTCGATCGCCTTGCGCCCTGTGCGCGCTTTCCTGGAGCATGGACGCGAACCAGCACGAAGCTGCATCGTTCGAGCGCTAGGCGCATACTGCTAGGATAGCTGTTTGCGAGCGGATCATGGGATGAAACCCGTATGCCTACTGAATGGATTCGCTGATATGTCGGAGATCGTGCGTTCTTTCAGGAGCTGCGACACGCACTCGTTTCCTTCTCATCCATCGAGAAATAGAGACCCCGAGTTGCGGGTGCAGCACCAACGCTACCGGGAGCCCCGATCTGCGATACTATTGCTAGAGCGATACGCGAGTCACGTGAGCATCGAATTGACTATCTTTTTGCAGGACTGGTTCCAGATACTTTGTATATGTCTGGGAATGATGCACATGAGCTGCTGCCAACGGATGACGACTGGAAAAAACGGCGGATAACTGGCCTGACTGGGGAAAGCGCGACGCAGCGTCCCCGAGCCACGCCTCGTACGCGCTGAGCGTACACTGGTGCGGGGTCGCGCTGCTGCTGGCATCGCGCGTTCTGGGCTGCAGCATGTGCTTGCGCGGAGCTCCGTCCGACATCCATTCAGAGGAATCCCGGGTCAAGAGGCGTCGAGTTCAGACATAGGTGAAAACGACGCCAAATCATGATGACTCTATGCATCAGGCGCGCAACCATTGTCCGCGGCGGCAGCGGCTCTGTCAAATTGCCGAGCTTTTCGTTAGCAGCTCAGCATGGCTCGTACGCCTGTACCAAGCATTGCCTGATGAAGAAACGGTTTGCCGCTGCCAGTGCTGTCCCTCGGGCGGGCATCCGCAGAACAGCGGTTCTGAATCCGGGCGACCTCTTCATAGGCTCGGCAGTTGCAGAGTCTTTGGATCCGTCAGGTCTACGACCTTTGGCGCAACCTGGTTCCATTGTTCGCAGAGCGTTCAGGTGACGGCTGCGTCGCTGACATAAGTTTTTTGGTTGCAGGCGATATGAGCCCATCCGGGACGTTTATGGTCGGGATCATCGGTCCGGCCTTGTTTTGAAATCTTTTTCAGTCGGGCATGCGCCCTAGACGAGATACTTTGCTATAGAATCAGCGCATGCCAGAGTCGACACCACCAATGAGGTTTTAGGATCACCATGACAAATGGTAATGACTGCATGGTGAAGCAGGCCACGGCAAACATAAACGCCCGCTAGTGGAACGCTTGTGGCGATATCGCTGAACCTTGCACGGAGGGGCGCGACAAGCGTCACACTCCGCGACCGACCTGCGTCTGACAAGCTCATTCGGATATTACACTTGTCCTTTATGTATTAGAGTATCCTGGATGGTCAGTGGCAACCTCTGCGTCAAGAAGACGGACGGTTCAGACACGATACACGCTCACAGCTGGCCACAGGATGCGATCACCACACTTGCGGTGGGTGTCCCCGAGCGACTCCCTACAGCCTCGACCTTGTCAAGGACCTCGAGCCCTTCAACAACTTTCCCAAAAACGACGTGCTTCCCGTCAAGCCAAGGCGTTTGCGCGAACGTGATGAAAAACTGGCTACCATTCGTGTCCTTGCCTGCATTTGCCATGGAGAGCAACCCCCGTCCGGTGTGCCGATGCGTAAAGTTCTCGTCCGGAAACTTGCCACCGTAGATGCTCCGCCCTCCAGTGCCGTTCTTTCTCTCGTAGTCTCCGCCTTGCATCATGAAACCGGGAATGATCCTATGGAAAGGACACCCTTCGTAGCTTCCCCCTGCCGCCTTTTTCGACTCTCCCGTACAGAACTGCCGGAAGTTTTCAGCTGTCTTCGGCACGGTATCAGCGAACAACTCGCAAACGATCTTGCCTGCAGGGCTTTTGTTGATTTCTATATCGAGATACACACGTGGGTTCGGCATAGCAGTGGCGAGCACTTTAACAGCCAAAAGCAGCAGGAGCACGTCGAAATAGATATGCGCAATCGACGCGCTGCACGCTACGGCGATTCTCTTTGCGATTTCTTTTTCATTGACAAAACGTTTCCATGGACCAGCGTTCTCCGATAATGTGCATTTTTCTTTTCTTACTTTTTTCTCTTTTTTTCAGTGCGCAATGAGGTATCCATCAACCCCCTACACTCAAGATCCATTACCTATACTTCGTCTCAGATATTCTGGTCGTTTCATATGTCCTATCGTGTGCCGAGCCTGCCGAAAGCGACAGCAATAGCGCCTATAGCGCCGGTGCGGTCGCTGCACGGAGACAGAACGGCGTTGCTATACTACAGAGGGCGTCGGCTTGAGGCGTGGTTCATCCGACGTAGAATCGGGTCTCATCGTCTGTTCGTGCTCGGAGAGTCTGCGGATGCAGGCTTGTCTTCGCTGCACGACACCCTGGAGAAACTTGGCTGTTAGGATATATCCTGGGAGCCGCCTCTCTCCTTCGTGATCATGCATGGAATGCATTGTTGTCGGTTGGCAATGCGGGTTTGTGCGTGACACCCACCACAGAAGGTAAGCACAGAAAGCGCACGAAACCCGTATGCGCATCCGATTCGCTGGACCTTTTGCCTAGAAGGTATTCTCTTTCCGATGACAAAAGGTTTCCATTGACCACGTATGTTCCGGGATGCGGTATGGAATTTGATGATCGGTAAAACGACTACCATGTTGCACCCTCTCTCCACGTTCCATTACTTGTACTTTCTTTCGGATGTACTGGTCGTTTAGTACGTTCTATCGTTCACTGAGCCTGCTTTGAGCTCCAGCCATATCGCCTACACCGCTGGAACAGGTGCATCACGGCGACTGAAGGGCTTTTTCATACCGCTGAGGGCGCCGTATCACGGAATGCTTCACCCGACACAGAATCGGGGTTCAATAACATGTTGGGATCCTGCGAAATGCGCAGACAGACCTGTTGCCTGCGGTGGCAGGGAGCGATGGACTGGGAGTCCATTGCGACCAGCGCGACGCCCACATGCAGTAGTCCGCTCCTAGAATAAACTGCGTTGCGGAGGAGCTGCTCAGATCTCACTACAGCGCCCGCAACCGGAGAGAGCATGAAGCACGAGCCCAGCACACTCGTCCGGATCGCGGGCCTTCCGTCTAGGAAGGAAACGTTCGATAACCCGGAAACCTCTTCTCCCTTTTAAGGCTTGTCCTAGACGGGAAAGAAAATGTTATCTCGTTGCTAGTTACTGTTTCGTTTCTGTTCTTTTTTTCTTTATAGTACGCGCTTGGTACGCCTGGCGCTGCCGAGTGGCGCGCAATGCGCACATTTGCATTTCCTGCATTTATTCATTCGTTCGTTACGCGTTCGTGTTGCGGTACCAGCAGAGCCGGGGCAGTTGACCCAGCTGGTTACGCACTCATCAAGCGTGACGTGCTCAAGTTAAGCTACAGGTGCGAGCTCGCGCACTGTCTGTTTGACGTCGCGTAGACGCCTTGCAGCGGCGCCGGTGCGATTGCAGGGCTCTATCCAAGGTTTTCCGCTCAGGCCTCTTGTCGCGTGAAAGAATCCGCACTGGGAGCTGTCCTCTGACCTTGTCTGGTCTTGGATTTCTCAGAGCGCTTATGGACAACGGCAGTGCTCCCGGTGCTGCGGATCACGGGTCGGGAGGTCAGCAAACACCTACTTTGACGGCGACGTCTTTTTGTGCCACGTCCTCGTCGCCTAGTGTTCATGAAGACGTTGTGACAGAGCATATAACGTTAGAAATGGACACTTCGACGGGCACGAGGTCCAGGAGTCAGTGCTCCGCAGCGGGGGGCGCCACACCGCGCGACGGGGAAGGCGTCACGACCCAGCAGCAGGCAGCGGCGCATCTGTTATCGACGCTCCAAAACCCAACGACACGACCGCCGTTTCCGCTGCTCACGACGGACGCTATTCAACTTATTTTGGATGAAAACTATGACTTGATTCGGGCCATATGCGCTGCACAAGAACTGGGCCGTATTGAACACTGCGCAGCACTAGGAAGCCGTCTGCATGCCAACCTGGTATATCTGGCGACAGTGGCGGACCATCAACCGGCCAATACACCTGGGTTAGCAGGCATCGCTGCGGCGAATACCATCGCCGCTACAGAAAAAGCAGCTGCTGCACAGGAGCTGCAAGCTCGGGCACAGATTCCGCGCCACGTGGGCTCCAATGCAGCAGCCAGCATTGCAGCAAAGATGGCAATCGGTGCTGCTGCCATGGCCAGAAAGGATGCCCTGGAGGCACCCTCGGAGACGCCCACAGCAGGTAGCATTCGAAGAAAGCGCATCCGTTCGGAAACGATGAATCGCCACTGGACACCTGAGGAGCATGCCAAGTTTCTCGAACTTGTTCAAGATCCATCCTGCCGAACAGAGGATGGCCGATACAATGTAAGCCTTATGAGCGAACGCATTGGAACGCGTGACAACAAGCAAGTACGAAGTCACCTGCAAAAGTATTTACTGAAACGACAACATCAGCTACGAAGAGCGTCCCAAGATGCGCAACCATCATCGATGACACCGGCACCATCTGACAGTGTTGGGTAACTAACATCCGCACAGCAGAGCAGCTGAACGCTGCATGTCGAGCCAGAGTCGCAAGGAGTACTGGCTCGCGATGAAATCGTGTGCGATGCCGTAAGCAACGATCCGAGTCTCTGTTGAAGGCTCGCAATGGCGTACCACAGCTCGATCGTTCGGTTGAGTGGCGAGGGCATTCTCGGTGGATGCAGCTGATGCCGGTACAGGCGAGCATTCCATTTTCTTTCTCCAGATGGATGCACGCTGCGTCGCTGCGCTTGCCCTCTCTGTGCATGGCGTCTTGAAGATACCTTGTCCTGGGTGAAGAGCCCGAAAATGGACGATTGTGGTCTCGTGTGGAATCAGGGCTGCACAGGCACGAGTACTCATTGACCAGGTCTTGTTGCCGTCGTTGAAGGAGCGCGGCCCAGTGAGCGTATGCAAATGCTCTCACGTTGAACCGATAGAGACGCGTCCAGGATGGAGGCAAATGCCCAGTTCATTCGGACATTCATCCAAGTGAGAGCTTGAGGCGCTGATTTTGCGACTTCGATAACGAGCTTTCAGTGTAGGCACCAAGTTCTTTTGGTACTGGGTCTTGTACTTATGTTCTCGTCGTGAACGCATTCACATGATGGTGCACCGAAGCGAGGGCCTTTTTCGCGGTACTGCACCGAGTCGGCGAGTCCCGTGTATGTCGGTACTTTCGGAGCGATTTGTGGCTTCTCGGTGCCTCATGCGCACGCTGGCTGCATTGTCGTTGTCCTGACGAATGCAGCATTCAAGTCCAGGGTTGTGACCGAGTATCCAGCTGTTGTCTCGACAGTACAAAGCGGCGAGGAAAGTCTCGCAACCCTGCCAAAGAGCGATCGTCGAGGTATCGCGATCCAACATTCCACGACTGTGCACGCTCGGGCCCGTCGTCGGGGGTTCGTTTCCGCTCAAGCCGTCATTCTCTGTCCAAAACGTATCTGGTACGCCCGCCGCATATGATACCAGCGAATGCAGTGCAGGACGCGCGCGAACAGAGAGCTACCTGCTGGAGTCCGGAAGCATTCGAACCAGCGGCTGACGGTTTATTGGCAAGTTTGCGACGGCTCAAGTGCAGTGCGGAAACCCGTTAGCTGCAGCGGGATCCGCACACCCTCCCAGTTGACCTGCTGAAACACCCGCTCGAAAGCAGATACGAATAGCTGGTACCGATATATAAACGCTACTCTGGGAGCAAACAAGTTCATACAGCAAATGAACGTCAGGCTGGTGAGAATACGGAACCAGCTGCGAACCGAAAGAGAGCAGCTGACCTGTCCGTCTACACTAGCGTTCACTTTGTTCAATCACAATGCGAAAATGAGGAGACACTCTTCGTATCTATAGATTTAGGAGCATAACAATTGGACGGTTCCTCTAACTCGCACGTACATTCTAAAGGCTGGGTTTGTTCCCAGTTTCACGAACGCCAACCTTTACAGGGTTTTTCTGCGACTGCTTCTTTTTCCGAATGTACAGCTTTGAATATGCTGGTGTCTCCTTTCGCCCCAGCTCCATCGGGAGCAGCCGAAGGTTGCTGATGGTTGCGTCAAAGCCCCGAGTACGCTGCTTCCGGCTACTGCCGACGCATGTCATGAACAGAGGGGGGTTACGACCTACGCTTCGCTTGCCATGTTTTCATCTTCGTTGTATACAGCCGCAGGACGCCCATCGAGGCGATTATAGATGCCTGTGGTCAGGTCTTTCCACATGCCAACAACAACACATTCTCCTCAGGGGCTTGCTCTTTGGCGCGTGAACGCTCTCATTATCGCTCGGCAGATGCCCTTGACGGGTACAGAAGGCTCGCACCGATTCTCTTCTCCGCTCCCACGCCCGGTGCTGAACGATACCATTAAGGGTTTCTTCTTGATGATCCGCTCGACGTGTACACAGTCCGCTGTACAAGCAAACGAACGCTATTCCAGTCGATAAAGGGTTTCAGGAACGTGGCGGTACACGTCAAGAGACAGGTGAAGGAAGGGATATCTGGCCCAGAGGTGATATCGAGAAATCTCGATCTTTCGACGCTGTCTTCGTGCAAACTTGTGACGCCCGCTCCTCTGCCAGCGATCGCCAAGACGAATCAAGGCCGAGTGCAAGACTCTGTTCCATATAAACAGAAGAGACGGGCGCCTCTGCGAGCATTTTCCAAGGTAGATACCATGCTGATGTCGAATGGCATCTCGGAGATGACCAGAAAGAGAGAAGGCTTTGTTTTCAAAACGGAACGTGTCATTTGACATTACAGGGTTCAGTGGCATTTTGACGCGAACCGTTGAACAAGTCCTCGAGGAACGATGCCGACGATCATCGAACCTCGTTAATCCGCTATCGCAAACAGCTGCACCCACTTGTTGCCTTGGACTGGAAAAATTGGAAAACCAAAGAATGCATGAATGGAGCATGCTGGACAAACATAGGAGCAGGGTGGACACTTGTTCGTATGAATCGGGTAATGATATCGGTCATTTTACGAATCCTAGTTCGAGCGCCTTGAGACACAAGTTGACACCAGTGACCTAACGAATGCCTCCGACACAGCGTCGAGGCAGTTATTCCGGAAAAAAAGAACGCGACGCAGAATCCTGAAACTACGTGTGCATCCATAAGCCTCTATTTTGGCTTTTCGATTACCGGGGCTGTCCATCCAGACGGAAGTTCAGAAAAAATCGAAAGACGGGAACTAATCCATTTCCACCTGACACGCCTGTCGTGTGTACTCTCGAGCGCGGGTGCAAAGCGCACAGCCGTTCTCTTCTACGTTCTCTGTTTAGGGCGACGAGCTTTCACTTCGCATAAACCGCTATTGCGTTCTGCAGTCCGTACCCGCTGCCTGGATAACGTCTACCCGGTTTGGTGCACGGCGTTGGCACTTGGAGCGGACGAAGACGTGGTACCTGTGGCGTGTCACAGCGTGCGGTAGGGCCCAGACCCTTGTAGACATACAAAGGTAGACCAACTAGCTTGATCGCGTTGCCGCTTATCGGGTAAAGGCCGTGTTCTATCCCGAAGGACCGGGTGGCTGGTGCAGCGTGTCGGATGCGTGACTTCCTCCTGCGAGCTTGGCGTTGGAACCTGCTCGCTTTCTGGCCACAGTTCCTCAAGCAAGCACCTCCTTGCAACTGCACTCGCAGGGGAACACGCTTTCCTTTGGACGGTCTCACCCGTACTGGCCCAAGGACTGTAACCAGGCTCCACAGCCCGGCGGTCGGCAACGACTGTTGGATAGCGCCCGGGTCACCGGTACCCGAGGTTTACGCATCGAAGGCTCCGTTCGCTCAACCGCTTTCCAGGCTGGACTTGACATTGTTGCTCTGCGCAGGATACGACTCGTCTCGACGATGGATATCTGCGGGTCTTCAGGGCTCGCGAGAGTCACAATGCAAGCTCACCTGCCTCGAAGATGAGGCCAACATGGACTGCGCCTCCGTTTTGAAAAAACGCAAGTTGAAAATGAACAAACACAAACACCGAAAGAGGCGGAAACAAAACCGCCACAAGAACAAAATCTAGATGTGAAGACTTGTTCCATGTTTGGAACGGGTAGGTTACGAGCCAAGGTGTTGATGATTGCTTCAATGCCTGTGCACGATCGTGCCTGGCGTATGTCGCTGATTCACGGAAGCACGCAGACAGGGAGATAGGCTGTCGTCGTGGATCCTTGCCTGGGTAAATTCTGGATATCATGGTTGTCGAGAATGCAGAGCGACGGGAGTATCGTCGTGCGGTATCGCACACGAAAACCCTCGAGGTCACGCGTCCTTGACTGTCGCCAGTGCATACTCGCTGTGTTTCCTTTGCAGCGTGATCAGCGAAGCGTACGCCTGGCCCTGAGGATTCGCTGTCGCCGCTCGGAGGTAACGCCCACACACTCGTATGCGTTTGCCTCTTCTGGAGCCAATGCTTTGCGTCCTGCGGACGTCGCGATAGCACCGCTCTATAGTCGCAGCGTTGTGCAGCAGACCTCGGCGACCGTCGATATGCCTCCGATAGCCTCTGCATCGAACCAAAGTGGCCCGGATATCACGTGAATGCCGAACCGGGCCTATTCATGTGTCAGTGTTCGCAGACGACCTCACACGCGAATGCACCCGTCGATACAGACCGAGACCCGAAGGACTACCCGCCCCTGTACATGGGCGTTGTCGCCCTGTTGACATCACCCGATAGTGATCTGGTGCTCTCTCTGTTTCTCTGTGCGACGACTAGGAAAATGCATGCAATGCCGGAGAAGGCGCTTACGGTAGGCTCGGCGAGCAGCAGGCGACTGCCTGCACCATGCCTCTGCCCCATTGGGGAGCACTGGACTGGAGCGGTACTAGCGTTGCGTCGTACAGAGAAGAACAACACTGTGTTTCCTGGTTACGGACAGCACCGGTGCTTCTGCGATCATTCATGTTGATGCATCGACCGTGCTCTACGAAAAGGATGCGCACCATGTCTACGATGCATTCGACGAGTGCAGTACTTCCAGTGGGCACCACGCACACCATGTGTACGAGGTGTGCAGTGTTCGTCCTCTTCGCTGGCGATCAGCACGCGATGCTGCCTGCTAAGCGGTACCGCGAGCATCCACACAGAGCAACAGTCAAGAGGGCCAGGTTCGTCACCAGCGTTCTCCGAATCGGGTATCAGAGACGTCCACCACAGTACTTATTGATGTTCGCTTGCAGAACATCGTTTTCGATATGGAAACCGAGCCAAAATCCGTTTCGAATGCGAGGGTCGGCATTCACCGAATTTTGCCTTTCTGCAAAGACAATGACGTGCACGCTACCTGCGCAGCAGCATGTCCAGCGACAACCTATGAGGCATCTGACCCGGACGGTCATCGACGCAATCTAACTTCTCGACAGAAAGACAGGCCTGGTGCCTGGACAGCACAGGAACGTTTCTCGGGGAAGGGCGGTAACCATTGCGGATCCCCACAGCAGCCGTACTTCTGGGGAAACCTGCTTCGATCCATGGACCCAGTACCAAGCGCAACAAAAGTCATCTTTATGAAAGCAGCACGCGTCACAGCCTCAAAGCGAGCAGCACTGCAAGCGGTGCTGGAAATCGCCGTTCGACCCTGCCCGCTGCAACATTCAGAGACGGCTCAGTTTCCATCCCAGAGCAAAGGTCGCAGGCATCGTTCGTCGTGCCGACTTGTCAACGAACGTATCGAGAGCACTCGGAGTCCACCGGGTGGAAATGGCACGCATCTTGCAAGCAGGACGTACGATAGTGAAGTTCGCATGATGGCCGCTCACGGGAGCTTAGACGCCACTGACGTTATGGGGCGACCTTCGTATCGATCGCTGGGGCCCGACTCGGAAACTGGATTCTGATCCTCGATGGATTCTGGGATCAGCCCGAGGGCCCAGTATCGTCGCTGGCCATCACTTGCGCCGTCATCGACCCACAGAATGCCCAGCTGGAGCAGACGCTCTATGGATCGCCCCCATCGAATATTCTCCCATGGCAGGTCTTGTCGACAAATCGAACCGCCTGTTGCTCGTGCACGCTGCAACACGGCTTTCTCGTCTTCTGTAAAACTGATCTCGCCAGCCGCTCCCGAGACAAGGCAACACTCCTTTTTACCTTCATCAATACTGATGATCCGAAACCCTGCCCTCAATCGCTCCAGGGTTCGAACTGCGCGTGCGATATCGTCGCTGGATACGATGCGTGCGCGTTTCTCACTGGGTTCCTGAGTGCCACAGTCTACGTCCAGACGTCGCTGGAGCGCCCTTCGGAGAACCGTCAGACGAATGACACCACCGTTCCAGTCCCGTGTCGCCAAAGCGATCTGCGCGACCAGAAACCCGAGTCGGGCGTACCACTCACTGAGTCCCAGCAGTTGCGACCATACTGAGCGGCGAGACAAAAACGGCTCAACACCAAGGTTCATACAGAGTTCCAGAAAACGAGTCCGAAGCGCGCCATCAGACTCTATCTCCCGTCGGTGCTCTCTCGCAAACGCCTGCAACTTTCCCTGGAAAACGACGCACTGCTCACGAAGCGCCGCCTCCCTCTCTTCGACATACCCAGAAGCAGCAGTGGCGAACTGTGCTGCACGATGTCGTTCCTCGTTTATGGTTGCGTGGCCTCGATACCGTCTCCTAGGCTGCATGCCATCGCCACCGGTGTACAGGAGTGGTGGTGAACGTGCCCTAGCAAAAGCGTCTCCAACTGAAGTGCAAACACGCCTCCCCGTCTTTTTGGACCGGCCACCCACTACTGGTTCCAACTTCTTCTCATATAAATCGACTTTGAGATGTTGTCCAATAAAGTTCTTTCTTGTCCTTTCTGGAGGTCTTTTCTCCAACACCGCACCTCTTCTAATATTCATGGTAGCGTTAAAGTCTCGTTGAACAAACTCCATACGTTTCTTGCCATCGCTGGTTGTACTTACTAATGCGAGTAGTCCCCGAACTTTCGCCCTCCTTTCCATTAGCTCCTCCGTCAGCGGTCCGTACGTTGCTATATCCTCAGCACTCCGCTGGCACTTTTCCATCTCGACGCTCTGAAGTGTACAACCCAGTTCATGCTGTGTTTAGGACGTTCGGAACTCATCTACAGGTATCGTAACGAAACGCCGTGCACACTCCTTGTATGTTCTTGTCGTTGGAGCTGGCATAGTTTCTTTTTGGGTCTTCCAGCGCCCTGCTCCATATGCTACTACGAGCCTTTGAGTCTTGTCCTCTTTGAGGGCACTCAACTGATTGAAAAAGTTCGCGAACGCTCGCTGCCTCCCACCGAATAGATTCATACGCAGACGAGCCCACCGAGGCTTTGTATACTCTTTCCACAGTGCATCCCAACGAGCAACGCGAACTTCCATGAACTCCCGAAAAGCTTGAAAGTCCGCTCCTCGGCTAGTCATCTCGCTCAAAGCTTCCAGGTGATCCTTCATTCCTGCATTCCACGTACCAATTTTCTCCCTCGCATTCATTATACCGGATTCTCTATAGTATCTCGCTCTCGAGAACCTCAAAAGACGCATGTCTTTCTGACATAAGTTACCATCAGTACCATCTTCCGCACGCTTTGGTACAGAGATGGTTATGATATTAGTGTTTCCGGGGGCTGTGCCGACGACAATGTCGTTATCCTGCACTTTCTGCGTCGCAGGATCCGCCTCCTTCTCATCTTCATGCTTCGTCGCGTCGACGACAAAGTCGTTATCCTGCACTTTCTGTGTGGCAGGATCCGCCTCCTTCTCATCCTCATGCTTCACCGAGCCAACGACAAGGTCGTTATCCTCTACCTGCTGAGTCGCAGGACCAGCCGCCTCCTTTTCTTCATCCTTCGTCAGGGGGCGCAGCCGAGGGCGGGACTGGACGATCTTTCTTCAACCGCCGATAGTGTACACACATGGCCATCCCATCGGTTTCGATCATCCCAGTGAATACCTTTTGTTTGCTTACTTTGAGACGTTTGAAATCGAAGATACTCTTCCAGTACGTCTCACGGGCTTCATTGGAGAACTCCTCCCTGCTAACGTTGAACTCCGGACGGATCTCCTTCATGATGCCGTAAAGGACGCCGGAGTCGACAGTCACGAAATGTGACTTGATGTTGCATATTGGAACGACACTGAAGCGCTTCCCCATTAGGAACGCCTTCCGTCTCTCCCACTCTTCATTTTTTTCCTCGCTCTGCTTCATCTCTGCCTTGCGTTCGAGCTCTCGGTCCTAAAACACGAAATACCGTAGGACGAGGCGATCGTATCTTTCCTTATCTTTTTTCAACTGAGATACCTTTTCTGTTGGATTCACCAACCCCAAGACTGCACGATGCTCTCGGATAGCCGCACGGATGACAGAAGCTTCATTCGTGATCTCGTTTGACGCCATCCTGTCGACAAATTCGATCTCATCTTCATGCTTGCGGTCGTTCGTGATGCCATTGATAATCGCCCATTTTCCTTTGCGATAGATGCCCGGGTAGAGCGCAAACACGGCGCGTATCATGAAACGTTCGAGGTTCACTGTCAAACGGTTCTTCAGATTCGTGAGTTACTTCATGGCCCCATAGTCGTAAATATCCCGGTCACCCTTGTACCGAGTACCCTCGAACCCGTCAAAGGGATGTTTTTCGTGGAGGGCATGCACTAGCACATTTTCCCTCCGCGCTTCACCTGTATCAAGCATCAGGTGACGAATAAAGGCGATGTCGAAAGACTCGCCCCGAATCTCGACCGTTTCCATGTGCGTCACGTCGCGATACATCTCGCTCACCAAATGCATCAGCCCTGACGACGCCTTCACAGTACTCTTGGAGTACGAGTCGACACGTTTTTCGAAAGCGTCACGCAAGTTTTCCCTGTACGAATCCTTGATATGTTTAAGAAAACCGGCTTTCACAACCATCTCGTCGTACATTCGTCTTTCTTGCCGCCTTCGACGGAGAGCCTCCTCCTTTCGGTCCTTCTTCGCTTCCTTTTCTTCTGGACTCGGCAGAGTTTTTTGTTTTTTTTCTGGCAGCCGACGACCCTCGGCCTCCAGGATCGTCGACTTGCTTTTTCATAACTTTCCTTTTTTAGTTTTTTTTTTGAAAAAGAAAGCTCCTTGAACGCTTCTGTTATATACTGCGACAAAACAATTGAATACACATGTTTGAGGTTTGGAACTCAAATGAACTGAAAACTATACTTGGCTATGAAGGTAACGAAAATACAGCTTTTACATTAGAGCTACATGCTAGATATCAAGATCACGTTTCCCTTCAACTGCGGCATTTTTTTCATTGACGAAACGTTTACTTTGGCCAGCGTTCTCCGATTATGCGCATTTTTCTTTTCTTACTTTTTTTGTGTTTTCCAATGCGCGGTGAAGTATCCATCAAACAGCCTACTTCCAAGTTCCATTACCTATACTTCTTCTCGGATATTCCGGTCGTTTCATACGTCCTATCGTGTGTGCCTCGTACCTGCCGTTCGATATTCGCCTTTGCGCTTGAACGCTAGAGCAGATAGTTCATCGAGCTAGAACGGCGTTACCGTACCACAGCGGGCGTCGGCTCGAGGCGTGTTTCACCCGACGTAGAATCGGAACTCGACGTCAGTTTGTGCTTGGACAGTCTGCGGATGCAGGCTTGCCTTCGCTGCACGACACGCTGGAGAAACATGGCTGTTCGGATATATCCTGGGAGCCGCCTCTCTCCTTCGTGATCATGCATGGAATGCGTTGTTGTCGGTTGGCAATGCGGGTTTGTGCTTGACACCCGCCAGTGGGTAGGCACAAAGAACACTAAACCCGTGTTCGCATCCGATTCGCTGGACCCTTTTTTCTAGAAGGTAGCATGTGAGTTTGTTCGCCATTAATGAGCGCTGAGGCTCCGTTAGCGGACCATCAGTTGCCAGTGCTACACTCAGAGTGAGTGTCCGGCCTTCGGCTATCACGGTGATGCCCAGCTGCTGCTGTCCTTCAAGGAGCTCGCTGCGCTCCTGCATCCAGCGCGGGCACTGTAAGCCTAAATATGTCAGCGTCTTGGGGGTCTCATCCCCACAGCAGGGACAGTGTGATTCCCAGTGCGATTCCAGTGTTCCTATACGGCTTAGAGCCCGTGCTGGTAGCCAGAAGCCACCAACGCGGATTTTCGCGAGCCACTGGGTACCTCGAGCAAGTCCCGGGAACTCCAGCGCCTCCCACCAGTACTTGCATGTGTATGCTAGGTTGTAGTTCCGGTATAGAGTCAAGCCGGCGTTAAGGGCGCGACTGACTGCATGTCTACATTCCCGTACTGTTGTTTGGACCGTTCGCTTCAGGCGACGGGAGAATTCTGTATTCCTGGGGAACGATTGGAGCATGTTGTCTCCTAAGAGGCGCTTCACCCAAATCTGCGTTGATTTCATCCAAGTGTTCTTGCGGTGCGTTGGGGTCTGCATGAAAACCCGACTCAAAGAGGTGCGCATAGTGCGCCCTTTGGCCCGTATGCGTGCCCGGCAACCTGGTGCTATCGCTTCTATTGAGAGTATTTGGAGTTCAGGTCCGAGTGCCAGCGGGGTG
>Ga0078972_1006457_pt1 | contig 27771 bp, 24 predicted proteins | sample YelNatPaOPGAMG01_FD_67568 | JGI IMG/M metagenome (GOLD analysis project Ga0078972, IMG submission 67568) | Hot spring thermophilic microbial communities from Obsidian Pool, Yellowstone National Park, USA - OP-RAMG-01 (SPADES assembly) (version 2) | ecosystem: Environmental > Aquatic > Thermal...
GGGAGAATAGATATTAGATCAAAAGAAGACTCCTCAATGCCAGTTGAGGTCTCAAACTTCAGGATAAAGGCATCATAAGTTCCTGCAATTGTTCCCTGATAATATGCACCACCAGGGTCAAGAACAGGAAAATTGGTTGAATAAGTCGCACCTGTAACAAAGACATTACCTGAACCATCGATCGTAATTGAATTACCAGATTCACCATCATTACCTCCGTAATAAGTTGCCCACTGTTGGACTTCATTGTTGTTAAACTTCAGGATAAAGGCATCACGCCCCCCTGCAATTGTCCCCTGATAATATGCACCACCACCTAGGTCATAAACAGGAAAATCGGTTGAATAAGTATAACCTGTGACAAGGATATTCCCTTCTCTATCGGTCGTAATGGAATTGCCATAGTCATCGCCATTTCCGCCGCCGTAATAAGTTGCCCATTCTCTTACTCCATTATTGTTAAATTTCAGGATAAAGGCATCAGAACTTCCGGCATTTGACCCCTGAAAATATGCACCGCTACCCGGGTCATAAACAGGAAAATTGGTTGAATAAGTTCCACCTGTTACAAATATATTACTTGAACCATCGGTCGTAATGGAAGTGCCATAGTCAAAATTATTTCCGCCGTAATAAGTTGCCCATTCTCTTACTCCATTATTGTTAAACTTCAGGATAAAGGCATCCAGATAATTTGCCTTTGTCCCCTGATAATATGCACCACTACCCGGGTCATAAACAGGGAAATCGGTTGAAGAAGTGCAACCTGTTACAAAGACATTGCCTGAACTATCAGTGGTAATTGAATAACCATAGTCATAATCATTTCCGCCGTAATAAGTTGCCCACTCTCTTATTCCATTATTGTTAAATTTCAGGATAAAAGCATCATAATATACTGCCTTTGTCCCCTGAAAATATGCACCACTACCCGGGTCAAAAACAGGGAAATCGGTTGAAGAAGTGTAACCTGTTACAAAGATATTGCCTGAACTATCAGTCGTAATGGAAGTGCCATAGTCATCACCATTCCCACCATAATAAGTTGCCCATTCTCTTACTCCATTATTGTTAAACTTCAGGATAAAGGCATCCAGATAATTTGCCTTTGTCCCCTGAAAATATGCACCACTACCCGGGTCAAGAACTGGGAAATTGGTTGACTGAGTATAACCTGTGACAAAGATATTTCCTGAACTATCAGTCGTAATGGAAGTGCCATGGTCATAATCATTTCCACCATAATATGTCGCCCATTCTCTCACACCATTATTGTTAAATTTCAGGATAAAGGCATCACACCCCCCTGCATATGTCCCTTGATAATATGCACCACTACCTAGGTCAAGAACAGGAAAATTGGTTGACAGAGTATAACCTGTGACGAAAATATTGCCAGATATATCGGTCGTAATGGAAAGGCCATTTTCATCAGAACTTCCGCCGTAATATGTTCCCCATAAGAGGGATAGAGGTGGGTCTATGATAAGTTTTTCATCCCTTGACCAGTTTTTAACATCAAAGGTTATTAAACCATTTTCTTCTTTGTATGCAATATCAATTTCTTTCTTACCTTCATAACCAATCACCTCACCATCTATTATCTCACCAAGAGGGGTTGTAAGGAGAAGTTTCTTTTCATCCTTTATCTTATGGTCAGCGTATTTTATTTTTAATTTTATCGCACCTATATCCGCATTTTTATCAACCTCAAACTCATAATGCCATCTGCCATCTTCATTCTTAAATACCCAGTCAATACCAGGATAGACCTCTTTTATCCTCACCTTTTTGTAGGTCTTTACAAATAGAATACCATCAGGAGACTGGGGCAGATAGTAGTTCACATACCCAGGAAGTTCGTCTTCATAGACAATCTGTGATTTATCAATACTAACATTCACAAGTTCAAGGTCAATACGGGCATAATGGAGCAGGTCATTTTTTGATTTTAGATTCTTAGATGCTCCAATTTCATCAGAAGATTTTTCAGGTTTGTAGATAACATAACTCACACCCTTTTCCGTGATGAAGATTCCGAAGTTCTTATCCCTTGCACGAAAGAGAACATCATCTACCCTCTTTCCATCAAGATCACTTACCTGACCAATGTTCTCTTCAAAACCCCTGAAGTCTTTAAGCCACTCTTTCACTTCATCGTTCAATATATGATCACTCTTTTCATAATCAGTTTCAATGTGGAGAAAACCTTTTTGTCCTATGTAATTTTCTTTTGAAAATCCAAGGCAGAAAAGTACAATAAACAACCCAACAATTTTCTTAACCATCTTAACCTCCATTTTGTTTTGTTTTTATTATTCCCTTTTTATTTTTTCCTCTTAATCCACCAGGAATATGGAAAAAATAAAATTAAATAAGTTTTATTCTCCTGTATTGACAACATTGAAATCTTAATAAAATTAATTTAACAAAAAATAATTTTCTGTCAAGGGGGAAAATAAAAAATTCAGGGTCAGTAATAAACCGACAACGAAGTAGTGGCAAACCTATGTGTTTGCCATCTCTACTCCGAAGGTGTCATTCCGAACATAGTGAGGAATCGCATATTCACCCGCATAGTTTTGGTTTTTGAAAAAAACATTAACACCGCATCATAGTAGTCAATATGCGATCACCACGCCTGCATTCTGCAGGCTCGTGATGACTTTTTGGTGTTGTAGCCAATATGGGATTGCCACGCAACCTTAGGTTGCTCGCAATGACAACCTTTCTGTTGTAGTCAATATGCGATCACCACGCCTGCATTCTGCAGGCTCGTGATGACTTTGTGGGTTGTAGTCAATATGGGATTGCCATACTCGCTTCGTTCGTTCGTAATGACATTCCTTTTTGTCATTCCGAATGAAATGAGGAATCTCATTTTCTCCCTCGCATGTTGGTTTTGATTTATATTTATCATAGCAGTCAAAATCCATTTGGGTCAGGATAAACAAACAACGAGACGTTGCCCCGAGGAGCGAAGCGATGAGGCTCTCATTTAAAAATTTGCGAATAGCAAATAATGGGATTGCCACGCAACCTTCGGTTGCCTCGCAATGACAAATTTTTTGTGTCGTTCAGAGGAGCGAAGCAACAAAGAATTTCATTTTTCTTCCTCACATTTATCCCCCTTCAATGGTGAATGGGGGAAGCATCTTCCCCCATACCCCCATCGTCGGTGGTAATTTAATCTCAAAAAAATCTTGCGATTTAATCTCCAAAAAATCTGGCGATTTTTTGGAGACCACTTTTATCGGGGCGAGTGGACTTGAACCACCGACCTCCTGGTCCCAAGCCAGGCGCGCTAAACCAACTGCGCTACGCCCCGAAAAAATTCTGCTAATTTCTCCAAAGCCTTTCTTCTATGACTGAATTTATCTTTTTCTTCAGGTTCCATCTCACCAAATGTCTTTTCCGAACCTTCAGGTATAAAAATAGGGTCGTATCCGAAACCATTTTCCCCTTTTTCTCCTTCTCCTATTCTACCTTCAACAATCCCTTCAAAAAAATATCTTTTTCCTTCAGGTGTTATAAGTGCAATTACTGTTCTGAATCTCGCTGTTCTATCTTTAACACCCTCTAATTCCTTTAATAATTTCAATCTATTTTCTCTATAACCCCCACCACTATATCTTGCGGAAAAAACACCAGGTTTGCCATTCAAAGCATTCACTTCAAGCCCAGTATCTTCACCTATAACCCATCCTTTTTTCAATTTATAAACTGCCTCAGCCTTTTTTAATGCATTTTCATTTAAATCCTTTCCGTCCTCTATAATATCAATTTTTTCGTCAATGTCAAGTAAAGATGTAATTTTAATATTATAATTTTTCAAAATTCTTCTTATCTCTTCAATCTTATCTTTGTTTTTAGATGCTACGAATATCTCGATTATTTTTTCTCTTCCTCTCTTATAATACCACCGAATCCTGAACTTTTCAGTTTATTTAAAAATGCCTCTGCCTCTTCCCTTGTATTAAACTCACCAACTCTCACCTTATAAAATCCGCCTTCATATTTTACAAAAACAGGAACTTTAAAAATTGAACTTATTTCTGATTTTTCTTTCTCAGCATTTGCTGGATTACTGAATGCATCAATCTGAACCCAGTAAACTTTCTTTGTCTCCTCAACTTTAGGTGGTTCAACAACTGGTGGTATCTCCGTTATCTTTGGAGTTGTATCCTTTACTATCTCAACAGGTTTATATGTGGTGGTGTCTTCCTCAATAAACACTGGCTCTTGTGTCTCTGTTGTTGGCTTCACATGCTTAACACAACTTATAAGAGAAAAAACAAACAAAAAAAGAATTAACCTTTTCATAGGTCCTCCTTTTAAAGATATTTTTTGTTTATATCCTTCAAAAACATTTTTAGTTCCGCTGCTTTACTCTTTGGTATAACGAGCGTTGCATCTTCTGTATGAACAACTATAAAGTTTTTCAATCCCTCTGCAAGTATAACACCATTCTGTGAGAAAAATACTGAATTAGAACAATTGTAGAGATTAACATCCCCAATTGAGATATTCCCTTTTTCATCAGGAATTTTAATCCTCTCGAGTGCATTCCAGGTCCCTATATCATCCCAGGGAAATTCTGCCTTCACCATGTAAACCTTATCACTCCTTTCCATCACTCCATAATCTATGGATATTGGATTACCAGTTGAATAGAATCTTAAAATGTTATCATTATTGAAATCTTCTAAAAGTCTATCTATTATCTCTTTCAGATGAGGCTGGAATTTTATTATCTCATCAATCATTGTTTCTGCTTTAAAAAAGAACATCCCACTATTCCAGAAGAAATTTCCTGACTTTATAAATTCCTTCGCTGTTCTAAGATTTGGTTTCTCTGTGAATCTTTTCACCCTGTAAATTCTATCTTCAATCTCCTCCCCGATCTCAATATAACCATAACCAGTTTCAGGTCTTGTAGGTGAAATACCAAATGTCACAAGTGCATCCATATCTTTTATCTTCTCTACCTTTTTCATTGTTTCTATAAAAGAATTCTCATCTCCTATAAAATGGTCTGAAGGGAATGCATAAATGAATGCATCTTTATCAAGATTGAAAAAATATATGGAAGATAATGCAATCGCATACAATGTATTCATTCCAAAAGGTTCAATAATAAGTGATTCTTCTTTAAAATTAAGGTCAAAGAATGCGTCTTTTAAAGATTCACCTGTTATTATCTTTATATTTTCTTCACTTATAAAGACCTTTAATCTATTAAAAGTCTCAACGATAAGAGGGTTTTCCGAGTAAAGTTTTAAAAATTGTTTAGGTCTTTTTTCTCGTGAAAGTGGCCAAAACCTTTCACCTTTTCCACCTGCCATTATTAAACCGTATATCATAATCTTATTATAATAAACTATAAAAATTTTTCAAGGATTTAATCTAAAAATGTTATATGAAAACAGTGTTGCTCCTTCTCATAAATTAAATAGATTAAACCCTGCTCTTGATAATTTTTTAGTATTTCTACAAGAACTTTCTTTATCTTTTCATTATCAATTTCAGGAAAAAATTTTTTAAATTTTGAATAATAAATTTTTTGGAAATTTTGAAGACAAATATCAAATCCATCATACCAGACATCAATAGAAACACCGAAACAATGACTTGATTTTATTGCTGCATTTTTATTCCTTTTACGCAACTCTATCTGGAATGAATCAGTTCTTAAAGCAGATGTGATAATGGGTTTAAATGATATTATCTGGTTTTTCAAAAAGTATCTTTGGAAATCAAGCATAATATTGCAGAATGTTCCATAAGCATCACTCAATAAATATGGATAACACACTGAACTATCTATTGACCAATAAGGAGAATTAACCAATTTTCTTAAAATGCCTTTTTTAATATTCAAAATAATATCACTATCATTTTTAAAATAATGAAGTTTTCTTTTTTCACAATATTCAATATGTTTTTTGTTCAAATATTTTCTCATCTCTTTTATATCATCTTCGCTTGTTGAAGATAAACCTTCCATTTTCATATTAAAGATCTTTATTTCTGTATAAATATCCAGATGGATTTTGAAGATAAAGATAAAGAGAAATACGAAAAAGTAAAAAATCATTTTTAAAATCTTTTTCTTCATCTTAGGATTCTAAAAGGTGATTTAGAAATCTGCTTCTGCATAAGGAAAAGAGAGAAAATAACAAAAAAGATTATGAATAAAAAAAGTGTAAAAAATCCATAACTCATTCTGCTCATCGCTATCATATCATATATTGTGTGTAATAACATAGGAATAATTAAGGAAAGAAAAACAAATATTTTTTTCCCTGTAAACTTATAAACACCGGTAAAGAATCCCATAAAGACTGCGAATATAGTATGTGCTGGCACTGCTGTGAATGCCCTTAGAATACCAACGATTGCACCCCTCTGAAATACATATAATATATTTTCAATTGCTGCAAATCCAAGAGAAACAATTACAGCATAAAATATACCATCATAAGGTTCATTAAAATCTTTCTTCGGTAGATTAAAAATATAAAGAATAGCAAATTTTAAACCTTCTTCAACAAGGCTCACACCTATAAAAATATAAAGAAAAAATGTGATAAAATTAAAGTATGTATCCTGAAATAAACCTGTTAATAATTTTTCAAAAAAAATTGCAGGGAATACAAGCATAAATCCAAGTATAAATGTCTGGAATGTGAGATATAGTGGTTCTCTCTCAAACTTATCCCTTTTATAAAAATAAATAATGATCAAGAAGACAGGTATAAGTGCAAGATTTAAAAGGATCATTTACCAAGAAGCACACTTACAGATTCACCAAAGTATACCTCAACACCTGGTAGTGGATTTTGGACTATGATTATAGAATCTTCTGGATGAACTTTTTTCACCTCCGATATTTTCAATCCATATTTTGAAAGTATTCTCATAGCCTCTTCTAATGTCATATCAATTATATTTGGCATTAAAAAAACATCTTTCTGTTTTTTTGAAACAAAGAGTGTTATCTTTTCACTTTTTTCAAGTTCTTTCACACTATCAGGAATTACACTTAAAACAATATTTTCTTTTGCATCTTTTTTATCAGTTACAGGAACATACATAATAATTATATTAAAGAAACCTGCCTCCTGTAATTTTTTCCTTGCATCATTTATATTCAAACCTTTAACATCTACAAATGGAACCCTTTCACCACCTTTACTTATAATCAATTTAACAGTCCTTCCAAATCTTATCTCTTTCCCCTGTTTTGGTATTGTATATACGACCCTTCCTCTTTTTATCTCATCAGAAAATACACTGTCAAAAACAACGCCTTTCAAATCCATAGAAGAGAGGATATCAAGCGCACTTTCAACCGTTGTATCTTTAAGATCAGGAACCCTTGTTATCTTCCCATATTTTATAAATATAGGGAAAACAAAATAAAAGAACAAAAAACCAAAAATAAATGTAGATAATGATATAATGATGAATTTTTTATCAAACATCAGTATTCTTCAACATTCACAGTTATATCTACTTTACTTCCTTTTTTTACCTGTGTTCCAGCGGGTGGATTCTGTCTTATAATGATATCAAATCCATATTCTGGGTCTGAAACCTGTAATGTATTTCCAAGTGTAAGACCTGCCTCTTCAAGTTTTATCCTTGCCTGATTAATTGTAAGACCTGTCAATTTTGGAACAACAGTCTGACCTTTACCACTGCTTATAACAACATTTACAGGGAAATTTTCAGGAACCTTCTCGCCCTCTGCTGGAATTGTTCTTATTATTGTGCTTTCAGGACTATCGGATGTTTCCATAGTAACTTTTCCAAGTGTTAAATTTAATTCTGCAAGTCTTACCCTTGCCTGTGAAATTGTCAAACCTGTTAGAACAGGTATTATAATCTCTCCTGAAGGAGTTTGCGAACCCTTGCTCACAATCACCTTTACAATATCCCCCTTTTTCAACTTTGAGCCCATAATTGGATTCTGATAAACTATCTTCTCTTTCTCAATCATCTGGTCTTCAACCTCTTTCTCTATGATAAGTGTGAGACCTTTTGATTCAATAATCTGTCTTGCACTTTCAACATCAAGACCTTTAAGATTTGGTATCTCTACTGAACCACCAAATTTTGGTGTTACACCAGATAATACAAATATGAATAAGATGTTAACAACCAACGAAACCACAAGCGAAGTAACAAATGCTATTATAAAACTCTTTGTTCCACTCTGTTCATAGTACATAAAACCTCCAGTTTTTATTATATTTTTATTAAAAAGTAAAAAATGTCAAGGATAAAATAAAAATAATTGGGGTCAGTCATAAACTTTAAACTGACAACGATGTAGTGGCAAACCTATGTGTTTGCCCTCTCTACAGGTGATATCATTTTTTGCGTCATTTCAAACGAGGAATCTCATTTAAACATTTGCGAATAGCAAATAATGAGATTGCCACGCAACCTTCGGTTGCTCGCAATGACGGCTTTGTAAATTGCGAATAGCAAATAATGGGAGTGCCACGCACCTTTCAGGTGCTCGTTTATTATGAGAAAAATATTTGACATTCAGGGGTGGTAAATATTCTCTGGTATATGACTAAATCTATCAGAGGGTGTGTGTCATTTCTGGGAAATCAGCATACTAACGGATAAGCCCTTTGGATCGTTTAGCAGCCACCCTCGGAATAAAGACTTTATCTCATTTTTCATTGAATAGTTGTTTATCTCACCATTCAAAACTCTGAATAACTATTATCCCCTGTTCTTTTGCCTTCCTTAAAAAACCATCTGAAACATAATGGCTCACAAAAATCTTCACTATCTCTTTTTCAGGATACACTTTTAAAACAGCATTAACCTTTTTCTCTAAATCAGAAAATATCTTCCTCCTCTTATCCATACCCAATTTCACCTCTCCAACAATCAATACCTCCTTACCATTATGAATACCTTGAGCAAAAAAGTTCACTTCACGCCCACCTATCTCTTTGCGAACAACCTTATCCTTAACCTCAATCCCATACTTCTCCTTTAATACCTTTGGAACCATCCTGTATGCCTCATTCTCAAATGCATATCCTAAATTCTGGGTAAGTCCACCCAATTCCTTTCTCGTGTTCTTTAAACCAATAACGAGTTCTTGAACAACCTTCTCTGTCTTCTTTTGCGCCTCTATAAGTTCTGCTACCGTTATTTCCAACCTTGTAAGTCTCTCTTCGCTCTTCTTCTGTGCCTCTATAAGTTCTCCTACTGTTGCTTCTAACCTTGTAAGTCTCTCTTCGCTCTTCTTTTGTGCCTCTGCAAGTTCACTAACCCTTTGTTCAGTTCTCTTCTGTGCCTCTGCAAGTTCATTAACCCTCTCAGCAAGTTCCTGAACAACCTTTCTCAATTCCCTGAACTCATCCTTCGTCACCATCTCACCTATTGCATCTTCAAGAATAGAAAATCCTTTTATAAATGCTTCCCTTAATTCAGGCGGAAGGGTTGTAAGTTCCTCTATAAGTTTTGATATTTTCATACTATAAAATTATCTCCTTTTTACAAATTGTCAATACCTATTTAAGATAAAAATTTATTTAACCTTCACTATCTTCTCTAATCTGAATGAACCTTTTGGCTTGATAAAGTAAATACCATTGGATAAAGAAAGATGAATTTTCCCTCTGTTAACATATTGCTCTGAAACCTTTTTGCCTGTTATGTCGTAAATCTCTATGCTCTTTGTTCCATCAACATTCAATTCTTGTGTCACGATTGTTGGCCAAACCCTGAATTGTTTTTCTGTTTCTTCTATGCCTGTTGGAATAATTGTGGTTAGTCATAAACCAAAAACGAAGTTGTTGCCCGAGGATCGAGCGATGAGGGGTCTCATTTAAACATTTGTGAATAGCAAATAATGGGATTGCCACGCAACCTTCGGTTGCTCGCAATGACACCCCTTTTTTGTCATTCCGAATGAAATGAGGAATCTCATTCTCTCCCTCGCATTTTGGTTTTGATTTATATTTATCATAGTAGTCAATAATAGGCTTACTCACTGTCAATCTGAATGATGCTTGTCCACTTTTTGCATTTTAAATTTTAAATTTTGCAATATGGATTTGTGAATAGTCAATAATGGGATTGCCACGCGACCTTCGGTTGCTCGCAATGACGGCTTTTCTGTTGTAGTCAATATGGGATTGCCACGCGACCTTCGGTTGCTCGCAATGACGGCTTTTCTGTTGTAGTCAATATGAGATTGCCACGGCAACTTCGTTCTTTCGCAATGACATCAAAAAATCTACAAACCTCATTCCATAGTGAAGATTCCAAAGTGCGAACCTTTAAATCATCAAATTTTCTTTATCCTTGGACCTTCCTTTGTATCCTCAATGATGTAGCCTTCTTTTTTCAATTCTTCCCTTATTAAATCTGCTGCTTTAAAATCCTTATCCTTTCTTAAAATCTCCCTCACATTAAGAAGCACTTTTATAAATACTGAATAATCCTCCTTCTTTTCTTCCCTCTTAAATCCTAAATTATCAAGCAAAAATAATATATCTCTCTTTATCCTTCCTTTTTCCTCATTCTCTTCTGTCTTATTCCCTATCTTTATAAGTTCAAATAAATATCCTATCACCTCAGGTGTGTTAAAATCATCATTCATAGATAAAATAAATCTCTTCCTCGTCTCATCCGAAACCTCCCCTTTTTCTTCGGTTGATTCAAGATAATTCTTTATCCTTTCATATCCTTTCTTTGCATTATCAAGTAGTTCTTCTGAATAATCAAGTTTTGTCCTGTAATGGCTTGATAATAAGAATAACCTTATTTCATTAGGATTATATTTCTCTTTCATTTCAAGTATAGGAACAAAATTTTTCAATGATTTTGACATCTTTTCACCTTTTATTGTGAGCATCGCATTGTGAACCCAGTATCTTGCAAAAATCTTACCTGTTGCTGCCTCTGATTGTGCTATCTCATTCTCGTGATGAGGGAATATAAGGTCATCACCACCACCATGAATATCAAATGTCTCACCAAGATAATGCATAGACATACTTGAGCATTCAATATGCCATCCGGGTCTTCCCTTTCCCCAGGGAGAGACCCAGTATGGTTCATTTTCCTTAACTGATTTCCACAATGCAAAATCAAGAGGGTCTTCTTTTTTTTCTTCCACCTTCACCCTTGCACCAGCGATTAGTTCATCTATCACTTTCTTTGATAACTTTCCGTATTCTTTAAACTTTCTCACCCTGAAATACACATCACCATCAGATACATATGCATAACCTTTCTCTATAAGTCTTTCAATCAACTCAATTATCTCCTGTATGTGTTGTGTTGCTCTCGGATAAATTTTTGCAGGAAGTATATTAAGATATTCACAAGCATCCCTGAACTCCTTTTCAAACCTCGCAGTTATCATCCTATAATCCACACCATCTTCTTCTGCCTTCTTCAAAACCTTATCATCAATATCTGTAAAATTTATTATTAATGAAACATCATAATTAAGAAACCTGAAATACCTGTGAATGATATCTGCTGTTACGAAAGCCCTCATATGACCAATATGTGGTGATTCCTGCAATGTCATACCACAGAAATACATCTTTACCTTTCCATCTTCAACAGGTATAAAATCCTCTTTTTTCCCTGTTAATGTATTAAAGATCTTTAATCTATCTTCCATACAAACCTCACCCCGTTTTTCTCTATTATTATTGAGAACCTATCAGAGAAATAACTCGTGAGAACAAAACTCACAATCCTGTTAACAACCGCAAGTGATGCTATGTTCCTTGCCGTATTAAAATAACTTCTGCTCTTTTTTCTCAACTCAATAAACTTCATAAAATCTTTATCCTCCTCCCACTTCCAGTAATCTTCATCACTGAATTGATGCTCCTCAATATATTTCTTCCTCGCTTCAACAGAATCACCATAAAGGTATCTTGCATATTCTTTTATGTAATCATTGTAATCATCCATTGACCTAAACCATTCAAGAGCCTCAAGGTAATCCTCATCTTTTCTTGATGGATTTGAAGATGCCTTAATATATGCATATTTTATGTAATCATTCCTCACATCATTACCTAACACGTTAAAAACAATATAGTTTGTCCAGATCATTCCTTCAGCAATCATAAAACTCTTACCTCTATCCTTATTACCGAGGAGTATATCTCCAAGACCGGGCAAGACTAATGAGTAAAATCCTGCAAGATTTGTTGATATTGAGATTAAAATTAAAAACATCAATATCCTCCTTTCAGTAATCCAAAGGCTTTTCTGTAAATCTTTTCTTCATTCCCTTTCTTAATCTCCATCTGTAAGAAATAAATCCCGTTTGAGCAACTTGAAAAATCAACCTGTTCCTCATTTATGTTTTTATATTCATTTATCTCTTTATAGTAAACAATCCTTCCTGATGTTGAAATTACCTTCAAAACAATCCTTATACCATCACCCTGAATCTTAAACCTTATCTTTCCTTTATTACCCTTAACAGGGCTTGGATAGATATAAAACTCCCTTTCAGGAACAATATCCTCAATCCTCGTAAAATTGTTTTCTTCAGGTGTTTTGAATTGATGAACATCAACAAATGCATTGTTATTTGAAGAATAGAATATCTTTCTGTAAGAGAAGATATTGTTTTTTACTCCTCCAAGATTATATCCATATAGATTTCCATCCTCTGAAAAAGTAAAAAGAAGAATTGAATCATTTTTTAAATAAATTAAAGGTGTGCTGTATATTTTAAAACCAGAAGAAAGCCTGAAGACATCCTTCCCTTTTGAATTTAATCCATAAACACCACCATCAGGAGAACCAAATATGATTTCTTGAATACTATCACCATCAATATCCATTGTTATTATTGATGATTGAATATCCTCTGAAAATTTGAAAATCCTCGGATAATTATCCATTGGAACACCATCTTTTGTTATTGCGTAAATAGATTTTCCACAGGCGAAGATTACCTCAGGATAACCATCATTATCAAGGTCTGCTAATGCAGGTGAGGAATAGAAAGAGTATTTTGAAATCTTATTTTTCCATTTTATTTTGCCTGTCTCATCTATGCAGTAAATATTCCCATTACCAGATGAATATATTATCTCCACAATCCCATCCCTGTCTATATCACAGGCAACAGGTGATGTGATTGTGAGATTCAAACTTTCATCACCACGCCTCCATACTATTTCACCATTATTTGAAATCTTGAACAAAGTTCCATCAAGTGTTATTGTGTATATAGAACCATTTATGTATAGAGGTGTTCCCCATATCCATTGTCCGAGATAAACAGATTTAAGTGTCCCTTTTTTAAAATTATAGATATTTAAACTTGAGTTATCATTCCCTGTTATTATCTCAGATGCACCATCATTGTCAATATCAACAAGGAGTGCCGATGAAACAAATCTCTTCAATTTTAATGTTCCCAATGTATCACCATTTATCTTTATTATGTAAAGTTTTCCACCTATATCGCTCCATACAATCTCTTCTTCTCCATCACCATCAACATCACCTATTGAAGGTGTTGTGTATGAAGAATCATCCATTCTGAAAATTTCACTCACATTCCCATCAAGACTTATCTTCCTTAAAACACCATCAACAGAACCTAATATTATGAAGGTATCAAAAAACACAGGTGATACAACATCTGGTCTTGATGAGATCTTTAAAGGGAAATTTTTCAAACTCCTTAAAAATTTCACCTTGAAACTCATAGTCTCGCCTGAATTTGAGATATCGTAAATACTTATATAACTTTTATTATGGTAATTATCATCTGTATTTGGTTCTGAATATGGTGTGAATGAATCAAGGAATGCATCTTTTGCAAATACATCATATTTTGAACCAAAGAATATCGCATCAACATCAATAACCCTTAATTCATCAAATAATTTTTCAAAATCCTGAATGCCGTCTGCTTCTTCAAGGTCAACACCTTTTGGTGTCCCACTATTCACAGCATTGTAATCAATGGAATCCATTATCTTCCTCTCATCAATATGCCATATTCCAAGACCTCCTTTACCAATATCAGGTGGCAAAGATATATCATAATCATCAACACGAACAAGAACATCATTCTTCCAAACCCTGAAACCATTTGAATCTATATCTGTTGTGCAAGGTGAGACATAATGAAATGTATCAGGATTCATATATGCAAGCCTGTTTTCAATAAGGTAATACTCATAAGAATTTATTGGTATCTTGTATAGTTTTGGATATGTTGAATCCTTACTCCCGACCCATTCAATATTCAATGTCGTATCTTTATCTATCAAAACAGGTTCTTCCCATCCAAAATAAATCCTGTGCCATGGGTCATGCCTTGGTGGAATAAGTCCTCCTTCATTCCAGTTCCCAGTTCCCATCAATGCCCATCCACCCATTCCCATTGAATTTCCACCAGTATCATAAAGGTCTATCGCACCAATAGCGTGTGAAAATTCGTGAACAAGACCACCTTGCAAGAATGAGTGATAACCATCCTGATTCCCTGTTTCACAATAAACAACACCTCCTGTAAATTCTTTGCCATCTGCGATTGCAGGTGAACCAAATATTATATCAAGACCATCAATGAATACAGCAGGTAGATCGTAAGGTGAATCGTAATTCACATCCGTCTGATACATTGAACCAGCATGGAATATAATAATCTTATCAAATTTTGAGAAATCCACATAAGGGTCTGCTACTTCTATTGCATCCCTTAACAATGTGAATAAACCAAGAACATAGTTTTCAGGGTCTCCATAATAAAGCATCGTATGCGGAAGAACAAATGAAGAATCAAGGCTTTCAGGGAGTATCTTCCATTCAACATAAAGTTTATGAGAAGAAACAATCCAGAAATAATTATGAAGAAATTCCATAAGTTTTGAGAAGTATATTGAGTCGTGTGGTGGGTCATAATATATGTTCCTATGAATTATCGTATCATTTCCCTGAAATATAGTATCACATCTATTCCCCTGAGGTGTGAGAACCATCTTCCCATTACCTGTTGTTTTTGAACTTGAATCTTCAAGGAATTCAACCCTGAGGACTGCTACCCTTACTGTATCTATATCGGATTTCCTTGATTTTAATTTTTTATAGAATTTTATATCTGGTCTAAAAAATCTCCTGTATTCTTCATTTTGATATAGCAACTTCTGTTTATCATAAACCTTCTTATAAAATTCCCTGTAATCCTTATTGTTTATGTTCATTATACAAAATAAAAGATAAATCATAATGCTCCTTTCAGGACTCGGAGGGAGAGGGATTCGAACCCCCGGACCCATAAGGGTCACACGATTTCGAATCGTGCACCTTCAACCACTCGGTCATCCCTCCATTTCTTCTTAAAGACTTAAAAAATATCCTCATAAGTTCCGAACATTCTTCTTCAAAAAAACCTGATTTTACAATTAACTTATGGTTGAACTCCCATCCCATTATATTGAAAATAGAACCAAATGCACCAAATCTAAGGTCTTTTGCACCAAAAACAATCCTTTCAATCCTTGAAAGTATTATAGCACCTGCGCACATAAGACAGGGTTCGAGTGTCACATAAATTGTAGAACCTGAAAGCCTCCAATTATTTATCTTCTGTGTTGCTGCTGTGATAGCAAGTATCTCAGCATGTGCTGTTGGATCTTTCAATCTCTCAACAGAATTATGCCCTTTCCCAATAATCTCACCATCTTTCACAATAACAGCCCCAACAGGAACTTCACCTTCTTTCAATGCTATCTTTGCTTCTTCCATTGCAACACGGAAAAAAATCTCATCATTCATAGATGTAAAATATTCATAATTTAAAATTTTTCAAGTGAAATCGTTGACAATCTGAATAATTTTTTTATTCTTTTAAAATGGATTATAATGAGGATTATATAAAGGAATTAAAAGAGAACTATGATAGATTAAAGGATAAGATAAAAGATAGAATAAAAGAATTTCATAAAAAGAAAGGTGAAGATGTATATCTTGAACTATTATTCTGTATACTAACACCACAATCAAAGGCTAAAATATGTTGGAACTGCATCCTCTCATTGGAAAAAGAGGATTTATTCACACTTGATAAAGAGAGGATAAAAAAACACTTGAAAGGTGTGAGATTCCACAATAATAAATCAAACTATATTGAAAATGCTATAAAATTTATAAAAGAAAACAGGGATTTATATGAAAAACTGAAAGAAATGGATGAGAATGGGAGAAGGGAATATATAATGAAAAATATAAAGGGTATTGGCTTAAAAGAAGCAAGCCATTTCTTAAGGAATATAGGGCTTGGTGAAAATCTCGCAATACTTGATAGACACATATTGAAAAACCTTTTAAGATTAAATGTGATAGAAAAAATCCCCAGAACCCTTACAAGAAAAAGATACTTCGAGATAGAAAAAAAGATGATGGAATTTTCAAAATACATCGGTATAAGTATGGAAGAACTTGACCTTCTCTTCTGGTCCATGGAGACCGGAGAGGTTTTTAAATAATTTGAAATTTTTTTAAAATAAAATACTTGACAAATTGAAAATTTTTTGTATATTGAAGTAATGGATTTAAAAAAGATGCTCCTTGAAAAAAATATAAAACCTTCTGTTCAGAGGTTATCAATACTTGAATACCTTGCGACATCAAAGTCCCATCCAACACTTGATGAGATATACGAACACATTTCAGTGGGTTTGAAAGTTTTATCTTTAACAACGCTTTATTCCACACTTCTTTTATTTGAAAAGAAAGGGCTTGTTAAATGTTTTTATGATGGGAAGGAGAAAAGGTTTGATTTTATATCCACTCCACATTCACATTTTATCTGCGAGGTGTGTGGGGGTGTCTATGATATAACAGGGCTTGAGAAACCTGATATAAAGGAAATAGAAGGTCATATTGTGAAAGATGTTGATGTTTTATTAAGGGGCGTATGCTCAAAATGTAGAAGGGAGAAAAAATGAACACAAAAGTTCTACATAAGATTTCCTATGGGATGTTTATAGTCTCATCAAAAGATGGTGATAAGATAAATGGGCAGATTGCAAATACCTGTTTTCAGGTTTCATCAGAACCACCTTTAATTGCGATTGCATTGAACAAAAACAATCTCACGCATAGTTATGTTGAAAAAAGTGGTGTATTTTCTGTATCTATCCTTACAGAAGAGGCATCATTCAAGTTTATAGGTATATTTGGATTCAGGTCTGGAAAAGACTTCAACAAATTTGAAGGGATAAATTACAAAATTGGAGAAACTGGTTCTCCAATAATCCTTGATTACACACTTGGTTATATTGAGGCAAAGGTCGTAAATAAACTTGATGTTGGAACACATACTATTTTTATAGGTGAGGTTATCGCTGGTGATATTTTCAATGACAAGAAACCTATGACCTATGATTACTATCATAATGTTGTGAAAGGTAAATCACCTTCAACAGCACCGACATATATAAAAGAAAACAAATAAGGAGGAAATATGCATAAGTTTAAATGCAGAATTTGCGGTTATATCTATGACCCAGCAGTTGGAGACCCTGATGGGAACATAATGCCTGGAACCGCATTTGAAAGGATTCCCGAGGATTGGGTATGCCCTGTTTGTGGTGCAAGCAAAGAGGAGTTTGAGGAGATCTATGATTAGGGAAATCACAAAAGGTATTTATTCAGTTGGTTCAAATCACAGGGATAGAAAGGTATTTGATGAATTAATACCGCTTCCAGATGGAACAACATACAATTCATATCTCATACAGGGGGAGAAACACAATGTCCTCATTGATGCTGTTGACCCTGTTAAATCTGAAGAACTGATAAGGAATCTGAAAAAATTAAATATCCCTGTTCATTACATTGTCTCTCATCATGCTGAACAGGACCATTCAGGTGCTATTCCAGATGTCTTAAAATCATTCCCTAATGCGAAGGTTTTGACAAATGAAAAATGCAAATCTTTCCTTATGGATCTTCTCTTTATTCCAGAAGAAAAATTCATTGTTGTGAAAGACAGGGAAAAATTTGATATTGGTGGAAGGACACTTGAATTCATTTTCACACCCTGGGTTCACTGGCCTGAAACAATGGTCACTTATCTGATTGAAGAGAAGATGCTTTTCAGTTGTGATTTCTTCGGTTCTCATTATGGAACAGATGATATAACCATTGATATTGGAGAAGGGATATTTGAGCCTGCAAAGAGATATTATGCTGAGATAATGATGCCATTCAGGTCTGTTATAAAAAACAACATAAAGAAACTGAGAGAATATGAAATAAAGATGATACTTCCAAGCCATGGACCAATACATAAAAATCCAGATTTCATCATTAATGCTTATGAAGACTGGATTTCAGACAATGTGAAAAATAAGGTTATAATACCTTATGTCTCTATGCATGGAAGTGTGAAAAATATGGTGGATTATCTTTCAAAGAAATTAGATGATATGGAAATACCTGTAAAAACGATAAATCTCTCTGGTGGTGATATAGGAGAACTTGCTATAGAACTTGTAGATGCAGCAACAGTTATCCTTGCTGTTCCAACGATGCTTGTGAATATACATCCTGTTGGAGCATTCGCACTTTATCTTTTGAATGCATTAAAACCAAAGACAAGATTTATTGGTTTGATAAGTTCCTATGGTTGGGGTGGGAATGCAGTAGAATTCGTTAAATCACAGATCCCAAATCTTAAGGCTGAACTATTGCAACCTGTTCTGATAAAAGGAAATTTAAAAGATGATGATAAAAAACTAATAGATGCACTTGCAGAAAATATTCTCAATAAACACAGGGAAATTAAAATAATTTAAAAAGGAGGTATTATGAAAGATTTAATACAAACTGGTGATTGGAAAGGGGAAAAACATGTCCCCTATATTGAAATTTTGAATGAGTTTAAAAAAGGTGAGGTCTTAAATGTGAAGGTTGGGATAGGGAAGGAGATTCCACATCCTAACACAACAGAGCATCATATAAAATGGATTGAGGTTTACTTCCATCCTGAGAATGAAAAATTCCCATATCTTATTTCAAGGGTTGAATTTGGTGCACATGGTGAATCAACGCAAGGTCCTAACACAAGCACAATCTTCACCGAACCCTGGTTAACAATCTCTTTCAAAACAGAGAAAAAAGGAACGATTTATGCACTCTCTTTCTGTAATATTCATGGTCTCTGGAGCAATCAGTTAAAGATTTAGTGGAGGTAATTTTGGATATTGGTAATTTTTCACTTGAGGATTTAATACTCTCTGCCTTAAAGAGTGAGATTGATTCAAAGGATATTTACTTGAATCTTTCAAAAAATGTTAAGAATTTTATGCTGAAAGATAAATTAAAATTTCTTTCCGATGAGGAAGAGAAACACAGGTTATTCTTTGTTGAACTTTATAAAAGAAGTTTCCCGAATAAACAGATGAAAATACCTGATAAGACGCCTGTTCCACTACCAGAGATTAAATTCACTGATGAAATGGTAAGATTGAGTGATATTCTTTCTCAGGCTATGAATGCGGAAAAATCTGCGAAAGAATTTTATGAAGAGATCTCAAAATTATATTATGATAAAGAAAGGGATACATACAAGGCTATAAAGTATATAGCGATGATGGAGGATGTCCATTATTCAATCCTTGAAGCAGAGAAAAGTTTTGTAGAAAAATTTGAAGATGTAGACATTGAATGGCCAATGATACACATTGGTCCTTAAAAAAGGAGGAATTTATGAGTAAAGAATTAAATGAACTTTTAAACAAGGCAATAGCAAGGGAATTACAGGTTGCAATCCAGTATATGTGGCAGCATGTTCAATGGAAAGGTCAAAAGGCATTTGTTGTAAAAGATGAGTTAAAGAAGATAGGGATTGAAGAGATGAAGCATGCAGAGGCGATAGCAGAAAGGCTCTTTTATCTTGGTGGGATACCAACAACAAAACCAGACCCAATTTTTGTTGGAGAAAACTTAAAAGAAATGCTTGAAAGGGATATAAAAGATGAAGAGAATGCAATAAAGTTATACAAAGAGATTATAAAGAAGGCACAGAGTGAGGACGATTTCACAACTGAAAACCTTTTCAAAAAAATACTTGCAGATGAAGAAGAACACCTTGACACATTCACTGGATTACTTGAAAAAGATTAAAAAGGAGTAAAAAATGCCGAGAGTAAAAAAGGTTGGGGAAGTATATAAATGTGAGATTTGCGGGAATGTTGTTGAAGTGAAGGTTGTAGGTGGTGGTGAACTTGTCTGTTGCGGCAAGCCAATGAAACTTGTAGAATCAAAGTGATGTATTTTAAGGGGGAACCTCCGTGTTCGCCCTTTGAACCCTGTGTTCACCGCTGGAATTATCATCGTCGCTTATATTAGGGCAGACACACAGGTCTGCATTTTCTGGGCAGACACATAGGTATGCCCCTACGATCTTTAAACATTTATCTTATTATCTTCTATTTTTGCGATTTCAAGAATCTTATCTAATTTTTCTTTTACTTCTTCTAATATTTCACTGGGTTCCGAATATTGAATTAAAAGATAATAATCTTTCTTGCTGAGAGGAACGATTGTGTTTTTTTTCTCGGCAAATTTTTTAAAAATCCTACCTAAAAATTCGTCACTTATCTTTGTATTTATCCAAAAATCGTGATTTTTATCTCTTAATGCTGCGGGTGGCACTTCTTCTTCAATTATTTCTCGAATTAAATCTATATCTCTACTTGAAAAAAGATCATAAGGTTGTTTTTTAAAATATCTCTCTACCACTTCCGGTAAAGGGAGGTAATTTTCTATCTCCTTTCTTTCCCACATCATTTCAAACAAATCATTCTTCTGGAGTGATTTTTCAATCCTGTCATAAAGTGCAATTCCTTTCAACCCCGGAACCGCCTCCTTCAAGCCATAAAAGTGGTTTCTTGCATCTTCCGGTATATTTCCAACATATTTTGTGAATGGATTTTCCAAGTATTGTAGAACTGGATGTTTTAATATCTTCGCAAATCCTTTTAGCATATTTAAATCTGTAGAACCCTCTAAATATAAAATCCATCCCTTTTGTTCTGCAAGAAGATATTGGTCAAAACCGATTGTGGTTAACGATTTTATCAGTTGGGAACTTGTGTTTACAATATGGGGTTTACCAAGAAAAGCAATTACACTGGATCTTTGAACAGCCTCATTCAATAATGCTTCTGAATGAGTAGCTATGATTAACTGAGATTTCTCATGGGTTAAAATATCACATAAAAGATTAAAAACCTGTTTTTGTCTTAATATTTCCAGATGTGCATCTGGTTCATCAATCAAAACAACACTCCCGGAGTTAAAATAGATATAAGTTAATAAAAGTAAAACCTGGTGAAATCCCCTGCCTCCATTAATTAGGTCATAATCAATATTTTTTTCCCTGTATGTTACTGTGATTCTACCTGTAGCAAGATCGTATTCCGGTGGATTGACTTTTATAGCAAACATATTATCAATTAAATCTACAATTTCTTGCCATTTCTCTCTATTTTATTATTGTAGACATACCAGCATAAATTCCTTAATATATCAGCGGTTTTACCCTGACCTATAAAAACATTTATAGTGCCCGGTTCTAATTTGTATTCTTCGGCTGATAACCCGGACATAGGCGGTAGAAGAATCACCTGTTCTTTCATTGCGAATGTAACTGTCTCTTCATTAATTGAGTCGAGAGGTCTAACATAACAAGACTCAGGATTAGCAAAATCAAATTCCAAACCCAGGTACCATTCCTTTCCCTCTGTGTATCCATTAACTGAAATCTCTATCGTAATGTTTTTCGTTTCCTGTTTACCATCTTTTCTTGTTAGTTTCCTCACCTGTAAGTCTCTCCATAATTGCTTCAATGACGGGAGAGGAATGTTATAAATATCTTTTCTATTTATCACTGCACCCGTTCTTTTTTTAGCCTTTGATATTTTAATTCCTTTAAGTTCATACCACTTCCTTAAACCGAGTTCCCAAAGAGATATTGCTTGTAGTGCAGAAGTTTTCCCAGAATTATTTGGACCCACAAACACAACAACTGATGATAAATCCAGTTCAGCCTCTAATCTCTTAAAATTTTTTATAGCAATTTTTGTTAACATAACGATGCTCCTTCCATTATTTTTATCTCTTGCTTTGTTAAATTATACAACTTATAAACCAATTTGTCAATTTGTTTTTCTAACTGATTAGAGGTTTGCATTATCAGGGCAGACACATAGGTCTGCCCCTACGGTTTTTGGTCAAATTTTATAATTTTCATCTGTTTCCCAATTCAATGGGTTGTTCAGAATATATTCCCTGATTTTATTTAATTCAATTTCATTGCGGATAATGTGTTCGTAATAATTACGTTGCCATAATTTTTTATTAAATGGTTTCCAATTGTTGATTTTGACATTTTTGATATAATCATTTGTTGTCATTGTTTTAAACCATTGCACGATTTTATGTAGGGGCGAACCTATGTGTTCGCCCTTTTGCTTATCATTGTTGTTTTTATCAGGGCAAACACACAGGTCTGCATTTTCTGGGCAGACACATAGGTCTGCCCCTACGGTTACGATGATTCAATAATTTTTATCTCTTCTTCTGTTAAATCATACAATTTATAAACCAACTTGTCAATTTGTTTTTCTAACTTGCTTGTGTCCGCCTCAGGGTTTTGCTTTTTGGATAAAAGGATTTGGTCAACAAGTTCAGATATTATTTTTTGTATTTTGTTTTCTACTTCAATAAGAGGTAAATTTTCAATGGTAAATTTGTTTATGCTTAAATACCCTCCTGCTAAATGTTTATCTTTAAATTTATTACGCAGATAGTAAGTCATGAAAGAACTATTTAATAAACCGGTTAAAAATTTAGGGTCAAATTCGCCAAAATGGTAAATACCATAAACACCTACACCTATGGCTACTGGTTCATCACAATAAACTGCTTCTATTTTCTTTGTCATCCCTGCTATAATTATTTTATGACTACACCAAAAATTCCATTTGGATTGAGAAATAAAATTATTTTTTTCAATATAGGCTTCTTCATAATAATTCTTCATATATCGAACATTTTTGTTTGACCAAAAGTATCTTTCAATATTTCCACTTACAATAAAAGGAATAGACATATCTGTCTTTTTAACTTTTATAAATTTAAGTAATTTATGGGCTTGAAAACCTGTTGTCCCTGAAAAAATTTTTATTCCATAATCTTTAAACGTTTTATATATTTCGAGTTTTTTAATTTTCCTAAAATTTCTATTTTCAAGTTCACTAAAATCTTCGACCAAGAATTCTTTAAAGTTCTCTCTGCTTTTTTTACAACCTAAAATAATAATTGGATAGACACTTTGTTCTTTAAAAACTTGGAAATTCGATACATCTATTGAAAATTTCAGGCCATGCTGTAGTAGATATTCTTTAGTTTTTTTAGCATAATTAGCAATCAAAAATGAGTTGGGTATTATCCAAACATATATTCCACAATTATTGCTTATTAGTACTCCTTTGATCAAAAATAATATGTATATATTATATGCTCCTGAAATTTGTGGATATTGATTTCTAACAAAATTACTTTCTATATTACCACGAGACCTTGTTATGGCAGATACATACGGTGGATTGCCGATAACAATATCAAAGCCATCTTTTTCAGCAAAGACCTCGGCAAAATAAATATCCCATAAAAAGAAGTTTTTTTCTTTTCTCCCTTCAGTGTATGCAATTAAGTCTTCTTTTGCTTTTTCTAAATCAAAGCCAAGTTTTTTAAATAGTTTTTCTTTCTCTTCTTTTATATATCTATCTTTATCCTCCTTTTTGGGTAATTGTTTAGCCTTTTCTTCTATTTGTTTTATTTCTGGCAAATGCTCATTTAATTTTTCTTCAAATATTTCAACTATTTTTTCATCAATCTTTTTCCTCAAATCTTGCTTTTTGAGGACATCAGGTTCATTTTGGTACTTACTCTTTAATTCTTCAAATTCTGATATTAGTTGCTTGTATCTTTCGTCCAACTCAAATAGCATACTTTTTGATTCTGGCTCTTGTTTAAAATATATTCCATAAAATGAAGATATGAGGCTATTCCCTTGCATTATTTTAAAGTCAAGATTTGGCAATGGTTCAATCCCATAGTTTTCGTCCTTTTTGTCAAAATCAATTGCTTCATCTACAAGTAGAGAGATGAAAAATCTTAATTTTGCGATTTCAACTGCAATTTGCTGAATATCTACACCATAAATACATTTTTCAATAAGATAAAGTTTTCTTCCATAATCTGGATTTTTTTCTTTAAATCTTTTCTCAACCTGATTTATGAGCTCTTTTTGTAGAATTGGGTCTTTTACACTTTTCAAAATTCCATCTATCTGAATCTTTTTCCATTGGGAATTATCAGGGTCTAATTTATGAAGCAAGAAAACAAGCCTACTTAAAACTCGCATTGGGAAAGCACCGCTACCTACTGCTGGGTCAACTATCCTTAGAGCGTCAATTAGATTGATAAGTTTAATGGTTGTCTCTATATCAAATGGATTGGTGCTATCTTCTTTTTCAAAAAGTTTGTTTAATTCTTTCTCTTCTATTGGAATATGGGTTTTAAAATACTCTTTTAAACTTTCATCAACCATATAATCAACAATTTCTCTTGGTGTATAATAACTGCCTGTTGCTTTTCTCGCTGTTGTTGCTGTTTCAGGGTTATATGAAGCGAGTAGATTTTCAAAGACCTTACCTAAAAGTTCAGGGTCTAATGCAATCTCAACATCATCTGGCTCGTTATCATCAATTGTAAAATTATACTGGGATAATATTTTTATTAAGCCTTTAACTTTGGTTCTTCTATATTTTTTGTCATTATAGTCTTCAGATAAATCAACGATTTCTTCTTCAGCAAAAAATAAATAATTTGGGACTTGTGGTTGATACTTTTTCAAATCTGTAAAACCATCAATATATTTTCTTTCTTCTTTATTTTTTGATTTATAGTCAAGGCATTCAAATAAACCACCATTTAAAAATGGAATGGGCAAAAAATATTTTTCAATTGCCTCTTCACTATTTTTAAATAAATACTCATAGCGATAAACATTATGATTTCCAAAATCAGTGTTGTATCCCTTATATCCTCTTTTATCACTTCTGAATCTGCGTTCTTCCTGCCTTGTATTTAAAGTTGCAAAGAATAAGTTTTGCAAAATGGCTTTGTAATAGTTATCGTTAGAAGGATGAAAATCTTTTAAAATGTCAATTAGATTTTTCTCATCAAACAATTCATTAGGGATAAGCTTGCGCTCCTTCATAAACCATATAAAAATAATCCTTGTAATAAGCCTGATGACTGCTATGTTCCTGCCGTTAGGTTCTTTTTCTGCATCCTCAGGAAAATGGACATTTTTTATTGCCCAGAAATACCAGTTGGCAATTTCTTGATAAAATTCTTTAGTAACAGGCTCAACGCTAAAGATAAATTTAATATTTTCAAAGGTTTGAAAATCATATTTATCAATTTGGTTAATAAATGTTTTATTAGTGAGATTTGGGCTTACATAAAAGGTAAATCTTTTGTAGTAGCTAAATTCAGCTCTTGTTCCTTGAGATATCCTATAAACAAGAGAAAATCTGAAATTTCCCTCTTCATCATGAAAGATAAATAAGCCAGCATTTACAAAGGATGTTCCTAAAAGTCCTTTAGCAACTTCATATTGTTTCTTTTTGCTTCTTCTTTCAGTAAGTGGTTCGTTGGTCTTAGTAACAAAAACAATAAATTGAACATTATCTTTTAACTTTACTTCAGCAAATTTATAAGCTTGTTCAATCGGAAAAATCTCATTAAGATTTTCTTCAAGGTCGTATAGTCTTTGTCTGAGGACTGTAAAATCGCGATTTTTTCTTATGAGAAGTTCTTCTAAGTTTTCGTATGAAAATTCACAGGAAAGCTTTTGAGCAAGCTGTCTCATAAAAGTCTCCTTTATTTAATCAACTTGATTTTCTATTGCAATTATAATCTCTTCAGTTATCCCTTTTAATTGTCTCTCTAATTTTTCATAAAAGTTTTCGCCAATTTCATCTTTTAGTTCTGATAATTTTTTTGCTAAAGCCTCTAAATTCTTTTCATGGCTAACAATTTCAGAAAGAACATATTCAGAGAGAGTTCCGTAACTTCTTATGTCTTCTATGAGATTTGAGATAAAAGGTCTTAAGGGCTTTATTTTATCATCCTGCAAATGAAGTAGATAATTAAGGAGATTATAAGCTTTCTGGCTGAGGTCGTTTGAGCGGGGTATAGTGTTTCTTGAGTATGCTTCCTTGTCAAGAACCATGTTGTAATGAATCCAGAATTCTTCAGATAAAGGCAAAGATTTTTCTCCAGCGGTTGTTTTAATTTTTTCGTAAGTCTCCTCAAAAGTTGTTGCTATTGGTAGTTTCTGAGTGTAATCTTTATATCCGACAAAAAGGTCTTTACCTTTCTTAACAAAAACCAATAGTTCTTTCTGTTTCCCTTTTTTCGCAACCTTTACCCTTTTTGGCATACTCTCTATTTCTCGTAAAACATCAGGAAAATGCTCTGTAATGTTTTCAAATTCTTTTTTTATCTTTGTAAAGAAGCTTTCTTCTTCCTCTTCAATGTAAGTTGTAAGTCTGCGATAAAGCTCTGAAGGACGGGGTTCTTCATCGGGCTCAAAAATTTTGGCATCCTCGCCAAGCACATTATGAATCATAAACATTTTTGTCTGGGCAATTTCTCTTGATTTTACAAAATCAGCACCTTTTTCGGTTGGGAAGAAATTTACAATGTAAATTTCGTCGTAAACTTTTTTACCAATTCTGTTTATTCTTCCTACTCTCTGTATAACTCTAACTGGATTCCAAGGTATGTCATAATTTATTACAGCACCAGCTTTATTAAGGTTAAAACCTTCAGAAAGCTTATCGGTTGTAAGAAGGATTTTATAACGGTTTTCCTGTTCTCTGTATTGACCATCAAAGTTTTTATAGAGAGATTCAATTGTGCTTTTACTAAATGAACCAAATGCAAATAGTATGTCTCCTCCGAAAGTTTCTTCAAGAATTGACTGCAGATGTTTTGCAGTATCAAGATACTCTGTGAATATAACTACCTTTCTTTTTCCCTTTAAAAATTTCTCAATTCCTTCAATAAGTCTCTGGGCTTTGGGGTCATTGTTTTTTAACCCGATTTTATCCATTGTTTTTATGAGATTATCAAAAAGATTAAGGTCTTTTTCTATATCCCCTATAAATCCCTCTTTATCCTTAAATTTTTCCATGTCATAAACTTTGTAGAATTTTTTATCAACTTTTTCTTCCTTTAAAGTCTCTTCGTATTTATCGAGCTCTTGAAGAATTTTTTCTGAATCGGCTGTTACAATGTCCTCCATAAGACTGCGGTCAAGAATGAACTTATTGGTTTTCCTTATAAAATTCAGAGCTGTTTTATGGATTTCTTTAAATCGTTTTACACTTTCATAAAAAGCTCCAAAACTGCTTTCAAATCTTTTAACAAGAAGTCTTCTCATAAAATCATATAAGTTTCTCTGATAGGTATAAAGAAAGATTTCTTCTTCATTAAGTCCGAGTTCCTCAAAATCTGATGTGTCTTTTATATCTTTTTCATATTTTATTGGGAAATATATAGCACCACTAAATTTACCTCCTTGATTATATGGTGCAAATGTCTGAATTACCAAATCATAAAAGTTTAATTGTTCTTGAG
>Ga0078972_1006458_pt1 | contig 27771 bp, 23 predicted proteins | sample YelNatPaOPGAMG01_FD_67568 | JGI IMG/M metagenome (GOLD analysis project Ga0078972, IMG submission 67568) | Hot spring thermophilic microbial communities from Obsidian Pool, Yellowstone National Park, USA - OP-RAMG-01 (SPADES assembly) (version 2) | ecosystem: Environmental > Aquatic > Thermal...
CTAATAAATATATTTGATAAGGACAAATACAATAGTTTTAGACTTGCTGCGCTTGAGGCATTTATACAGGGATATTCTGACTATTATACAAAGGAAGAGATGATGCCATATATAAAGAAACTAATGAACGAGCCATATTTTTCTATATGTGAAATGTGTGATGTTGTTCCAAAGAAAGAGTGTCTGGGTAAGATGAAGTCATATCCTTTCAGAGATGCACTTGTACCATTATTAAGGAAGTACAATATAAAATTCGAGTATATCCAGCTTGATGAATGTATGCTCCGTGGAGTACCTGTCTTAACTGAATAAAAAAACAAAGGATTTAGGTTAATTTTTACTTGATCTCTATCGTCTCTCTCACGATTTGAAGATTTTCGATTGCATCCCCTCGCTTTATGGTCATAATTACATTGGTTCTCTCATCTCCTCTTATCAAGGCGATCACCTCATCCAATCTCAGCGAACTGACATCCATCCCATTTATCTTGAGGACCTTATCCCCGCTCTTGAGCCCTGACTTGTATGCGGGTGTATTCTCGAAGACCTGAACCACTACGAACTCCCCATTCTTTGTAACGATTGCCGCACCGATACCCTGATACTTACCATCCTCGTTCTTGATACTCCCACTGACGATAGTAATATTATTCAGTATCAGCTCCTTCTGATTGACATCTACATCTATATCCTTTCTCACATACCCCTCTTTTTCTATGATTATCCTCCCTCTCTGAGGGGAAGTGACATTCACAATAAATCGCCCGAGGTTGTCCGTTTTTATCTCCGAACTCCTTTCATTCTTTCCCTCGAATATGACATTTGCACCTTCTACCGGGTTTCGAGTAATAAAATCGATTACATTTCCGGAGATAGTCGAACTGGATACCTTCTCCTCCTTCTTGATTACTATATTCAGATTGGCAACCTTATCCTTTTCTACAACTATGCCCTCTCTCTCTGTACGACCCTCTTCACACTGAATTCTGAGTCTGTATTCACCCACCTCCACCTTGTCGAAGAAGAACTTCCCGCTCAAATCCGAGCGTCTCGCAGCCGCAAAAGGCGCACCTGCACCACTCAAGGTTACTATGCATCCCTTGAAAGGGTTCCCCTCTTCGCCGGTAATTATCCCAATTATAGAACCAGTATCACCGCTCTGCCTCTCAGAGGGTTTCTTCTGATTTATATCGAAAGGGATTCTCCTGATGTTCTTTATAGCAAGCCCGAGTTTTTCGAGATTCTTGCTATCCCGTTCTATCATCTTCAAATTCTGCCTCTGCTCGAGACTCTTCCCCTGTTGTAAATTCTCCTCTCCCTTATTACTCCTATCTTTGGATACCAAGATTATTATCAGCAGAATTGCAACTACCGATATTGAGAGAATTATTCTCTTCATTCTCTATCCTGATACCCTTTGATCGAGTGAAGCACCTTTGAATTCAGTATAAAATGACCTCTATCAGTAGATGGCGGCATATGCCTACCCGAATCCATTCTTATAGCATCCTCGGGGCAGGCCTCGACACAGAGCCCACATACTACACACCTCAATTCGTCAATTATGAATTCGGCGGGCATCTTTTCGATTGGATGTGAATTGGGCCTCTCGGTGGCAGTTATCTTTATGCAGAGAGCGGGACATATGGTCTGGCACATATAGCAGGCTACACACCTTGGGGTCCCGTCATCTCTCAATAAGAGCCTGTGGACACCTCTCCAGTTTGGTCCATATTTGAGCCTCTCATCAGGATATTCAATAGTTACTATGCTACCTTTCTTACCAAATAGGATATTGGATACAAAGTGGGAGAATGTAACCTTCAAGCCTTTTAAGATGCCTATAAGTCCCTTCATAATATCAAAAGTCCTGTAATAATTACATTCAATATAGAAATCGGGACAAGCCTTTGCCAGCTCAACCTGAGGAGTTGATCAAATCTATATCTCGGGAGTGTCCACCTTATCAAAAACATCACAAATACTACAACGCCTGTCTTTATAGAGAATACCAGTATCTGTGCAAACCTTACAAATATCTCGAACACAAGCCCGATCTGCGGGACAAGTGCTGCAAGGATCGTAAGGATCAACATAAGGATCCCGACTGTCAGCAGAATGATGAAGAATGAGTAAGACCTGTGATACCTCAAGGCAAAATATGAGAGTATTAGAGGAAAGATACCGGTGATGAAGAATATGGATGGTACTGCAAGTGCATAGTTATCTGCAGGAAGATAAGGGATATTGTAGCCGCCAAGAAACAACAAGGTAATTATACAACCAACAAATACGACCTCGATGAACTCGGATAAGAAGAACATAGCGAACTTCAATCCTGAATATTCTACGAAATAACCAATTATCTCTGATTCACCCTCCGGAATATCGAACGGCGCCCTCTTCCCCTCGGCAAGGAGCGCAATAAATAGCAAGATGAAAGATATAGGTTGAGCAAAAATTCCCCAATTTGGAAGGAATCCGAACAGTAGAGAATCCTGTTTAGATACGATTTCGGAGGTAGAAATAGTGTTGAAATACATCACCATCGAGAGAATCGACAGACCTATCACCGTCTCATAACTTATGAGCTGGGCGGCAGCCCTGACACCTCCAAATAACGCCCACTTGTTATTGGAACTATATCCACCCAGGATAGCACCATAAATAGATAGAGATGAGATAGCAAACAGATAGAGCACACCAATATTGAAATCAAAGAAGTGAAACTTCAACACAAATTCACCTATACTCAGATTCTGAGCAACTGGTATAGAGGCAAATCCGAGCAGAACGAAAAACATTGCCAGAAATGGAGCGAGTACGAATAAGACCTTATTTGCCCCATCCGGTATGAAATCCTCCTTGAAGAGCATCTTTATTCCATCAGCCACAGGGTGCAGAAGCCCTCCAAGGGTGATATTCCTGCCAAATAATACAACATTAGCCCTGTTTGGACCGAGTCTGTCCTGAATCAATCCCGACATCCTCCTCTCGACCCAGGAGAGTATTGCGCCGGCTGTGAGGGCAACCAGAAGAAATATCGCTACCTTTACTACCTCAATGATTATGCCTATCATACCTTTACACCGCTATTTGATATGCCTCTGAAGGTAATCTCACTCAAACCCAAGAGAGGGGAAAGAAAGTTGTCGAAGATCAGCTCCGCGCTCTCGAACAGATACTCATCATCGAGTCCGGAGAGCATATCCCTCAAATAAACGACGAGAGGTTTAGCCCCTCCATCTATTGCCTTTTCATATCTCTGCAAAATTCCATCGGCGTTGATGACAGTTCCCTCCTCCTCATAAATCGATGATATCGATATCGCCACATCTGCAGAATCAACAAAACCATCTCTATGAGTATCGAAGAGCATAATGCGCCTCTTTGCGAGGATATTCTTATACTCATCCTTCATATTAGCGCCGAACAGGAGCACATTCTTCTTCAACTGAAGGTCTGTCTTCAGTTCCGAATATCTGATATCCATAGCCTTCATAATCTTTTCGAATCCATAGTAATTGAAATCTCGTATCTTGTTTTTGAGTATCCCATCATCAGCCCACTTCTGAGTCATTACGAAGTAGACAGCATCGAGACCCAGAACATCCTTTGCCAGCCTTCCTATCAGATAAATAGACTCGTTGGAAAGAGAAGGAGAAACGACTATCGAGACCTCTTTGGGAGACCCGTTTATAATCTCGTTGATAAATGAGGTTGCACCATCTATATCCACCTCATTGCCCTTTCTCAGAGCATTCGTGAGTCTGTCAGTGTGTATCAGTCTATAACTCAATCTACCTTCATCACAGATGAAGAATCTGTTTACATTCTCATTTTCACGGGGCAGGAATCGATAGACAGTGTTGTTCTTATGACATACCAGAATAGAGCAATTCTTCGAACACCCCCAGCAGATGCTATTTGTATTCGTGAGCTCCCACACCCTCACTTTGAATCTAAAATCATAGGAGGTAAGGGCACCAACCGGACATATATCTGCTGTGTTGATTGAATATGGATCATCGAAAGGTCTATCCCCAAATGTAGTAATATAACCCCTGTTACCCCTGTACTTTATCCCGAGAACAGGCCTCTTTATAATCTCCTCCATAAATCTCACACACCTTGTGCAGAGAATACATCGCTCAGCATCATAAATCACCCTTGGACCTATACGAAATGCCTTTCTCTTCTTTACCTTCTCCTCCTTGAATCTACTGAGCGTCTTATCGAACTTCATATAGTAATCCTGTAGATAACACTCCCCTGCCTGATCACATATCGGGCAATCTACGGGGTGATTTATAAACAGGAACTCCATAATTGCAGCCTGTGCCCTTTTGACTCTCTCGGTATTGGTAAATATCTCCATCCCATTCAGCACCTTTGTCTGGCAGGCGGGGAGGAGCTTGGGACTATTCTTTACCTCGACCAGACACATTCTACAATTTGCAGCAATCGAGAGGTGTCTATGGTAACAAAAGTGGGGTATTTCAATATTGAGCATTCTGGCGGCTTCTATAATATTTATCCCTTCGGGGACCTTAATCTCTCTCCCATCTATCTTTATGAGGACCTCGCTCATAATTATCTATCGCACTCTCCACCAATCATATTTATAGAACCAAAAGTGGGTATTATATCTGCCAGACTCCCGCCCACCACCATCTTCTCCAATCCCTGCATCAAGGCAAAGGAGGGTGAACGGACGCGGCACTTTACCGGCTTTCCACCTCCATCAGAGACGAGGTAGAATCCCAACTCACCATTTGCCGCCTCAGTGGCATCGTAAACCTCCCCGGCCGGCACCTGAATACCATCAATTATCAACTTGAAATGATTAACTACACCCTCAATTGTATTATATACCACCTCTTTCGGAGGTAGAATGTACATAGTATTGTCAATACTAATCTTCCCCCCGGGCATATCTCTTACTACCTGTCTGATTATCCTTATTGATTGCCTCATCTCCTCCATACGGACCATATATCTATCGTAGTTATCGCCGTTAGAGCCCACGGGTATATCAAATTCGAGTCTGTCATATACGAGGTATGGAGACTTCTTTCTCAAATCGTGCTTTATACCCGTAGATCTCAAACAGGGGCCAGTAAAACCTATCTCAATAGCATCTGCCTGAGAGATCACACCTGTGCCTCTCATCCTTTCGATAAATATTGGATTTTCGGTCAGAAGGGCATCCACATCACCTATAACCTTCTCAATTCGAGGTAGAATGGATAGTGTTCTGTCGAGAAATCCCTCGGGCAGATCCCTTGCAAGTCCTCCAATCCTGATATATGCAGGAGTAACCCTCGCACCTGTCAGCTCCTCTATCCTGTCCCATATCAGGTCCCTTCCCTCCATACAGTATAAGAAGACAGTAAAGGCTCCAAGCTCCATAGAGGCAGCGGCAATACAGGTCAGATGGTCGGCAATTCGGGACAATTCACATAGAAGCACCCTTATATATTTGGTCCTTTCGGGTATATCTATACCAATCAATTTCTCTACCGCCTGTGCATACCCTACATTATTCATAAGCGGGCTTACATAGTTGAGCCTGTCAGTGTACGGGAATATAGCCTGCCACTTATTTGCCTCGGACATCTTCTCGAATGCGCGGTGGAGATACCCAATCTGAGTATCGCACCTTACCACCTTCTCACCAACGAGGGTTATGAGTAACCTTATAGTCCCGTGCATAGCGGGATGGGATGGACCCATATTTACAGTTATCTCCTGAACCCTTTCGTTAAGGTCGCTCACGCCTCTCCTCCGGCTTTATGAGTTTTACCAGTGGCTGTCTTTTGTCTATGGGATAATCCTTCCTGAGAGGATGTCCCACAAATTCGGGATATAACAATATCCTCCTCAAATCGGGGTGATTCACAAAGACAATCCCGTACATATCCCAGCACTCCCTCTCAAACCAGTTTGCCCCCGAAAACAGGCCTGTAATACTCGGGACTTTAGGGTCCTGCTCCTCCACAGGCACTTTAACTCTGATTCTGTGATTTTTTGTATAGGAATAGAAATGATACACCACCTCAAACCTCACATCCCTCTTCTGGTACCAGTCAACAGCAGTAATATCAGTCACCTGCTCCATCTTTATATCCGGATCCTCTTTTATGAACTGCACAAAACGCAGGAGTGCCTCCTTCTTCAGAATAAAAACCACCATATCCTTATCCTGATAGGAGGATATGATATCACTCTCAAACCTCTCTCTTACCTTTTTGACTTCATCCTCACTTATTGTCATACTTCTTACTAAATCTCCATTCAGCCTTAGATCTGTCTATCTTTTCCTGCAAGAGTATAAGGGCATCAAGGACCTGCTCGGGTCTCGGAGGACAACCCGGGATATACACATCTACGGGAATAATCGAATCGATCCCCTGAACAGTGGCGTAATTATTGTAAAAACCACCCGATGAGGCACACACTCCATAAGAAATAACCCATTTGGGTTCACACATCTGCTCATAGACCCTTACTAACACAGGTGCAAGCTTATGACTTATCGTGCCTACAACCCACAATAAATCACTCTGCCTCGGAGAGAATCTCGGGACCTCCGCTCCAAAACGACCAAGGTCGTATCGAGGACCCATAGTCGTCATATACTCCATAGCGCAGCAGGCAGTGGCAAATGGGTATTGAAATAATGAGTATTTCCTCGACCAGTTCAGTACCTTTTCGAAGAAACTAATAGATTCATCTAATCTCGAAGTAATAACAACATCTTTTAAGAGTTCTTCCTCTCCCATATTACTCCTCAAATTCGAATCCCCTTCTCTTATAGACATAGATATAGCCAAATAGTGCCGTCAATAAAAATATCGATATTACAGCATAGACAAGAACTGAATTATCTCTGAATATCAATGCAAGGGGCACCAGAAACACCACCTCGATATCGAAGATGACAAGCATTATTGCATATACATAATACTGCACCGAAAACCTGACGCGATTTGGCCCAATAGGCTCCATCCCACACTCGAAGGGCTGGGATTTTATGCGCGTCCTGTTCTTTGGACCAAACAGGAAGGTAAAAAGCCACATCCCCGCTACAAACAGGAATACGACAGCAATAAATATTATTAAAATGCCTGTATCACTCATACTACAGATAACCTCACCTAATACATAATTAATAATGTGTCAATAAAAGAAGTATATCTTCATTCAAGCTTAAAGAGTGCCAGTTACCTTGAAACGAATATTCGGATCTAACCTATTGAAATAATTAGTTTTTTTCACAATAAAAAATACCCGACATAAAAAATTTGCTTTTTTCGGTTTTTTAATTATTAAATAAGCAGGTTATGAATTCTGATAAAACAATAAAAATTATGCCAAAACCACATCTATTCATCAGCAGATGCTTCTTAAAACCAGTTAGATACAATGGTGGAATTATAAATGACCTGTTCATAAACAAACTATTATCCTTTGTAAAATACAGGGATTTATGTCCCGAAGTTGATATAGGGCTGGGCGTACCAAGACCAAGGGTTACTATTTTGAAAATTAACGGAGAATATCGATTGGTTCAACCAGAGACAGGCAGAGACCTGACCGAAGTTATGAATGAATACGCAACCAAGACAATAAATACCCTTGAAAAAGCCGACGGGTTTGTGCTCAAGGCAAAATCCCCTTCCTGTGGAGTCGGTTCTGCAAAGTTCAACAAGGCCGGTCCCTCACCGGGTAAGACCGATGGATTATTTGCAACCCACATACTAAAAGCATTTCCACACCTACCAGTAGAAGACGAGGGGAGATTGAGAGACTATGAGATCAGAAGACATTTCCTGATAAGAATATACTCATTTACTGAGCTAAAAGAGCTGATAGATGCGCCCTCCCCTCTAAAATTGATAGAATTCCATACCAGATATAAATACCTGTTGATGACCTACAATCAGAAGAATCTCCGGCTTATGGGCAAAATCGTTGCAAGTGGAGATATGGATATAAAAGAGAAGATCATTAAGTACTCTGAGTTATTCTATCAATCATTTGCCCAAAAACCGACTCGCAAAAAACACCTGAATACCCTTATGCACATTGCGGGGTATTTCTCCAGAGAGATGGGCGTACGCGAGAGAAGGCATCTGACAGAACTAATTGACAAATACAGCAGGCAAAAGACAGAACTCAAAATAATAATAGAATTGCTCAGAAGCCTTGCTTATAGATTTGAAAATCAATACATCCTGATTCAGAAATACCTCGACCCCTATCCTGAGGAGCTAAATGTATAAAAGAGTAATTTACTGGTTCAAACGGGATCTGAGAATAGATGACAATAGGGGATTCTATGAAGCCTGTATCAACTCGAATGAGATAATTCCAGTATTCATTTTCATACCCGATATACTCGACAAATATAAAGGTCAAAAAGAGAGAATGGGATTTATTGTAGATTGTCTCCATTTGCTGAGTAACAGGATAGAAGAAAAGGGAGGTTCACTCTACTGCTTCTATGGAAAGCCCACCGAGATAATCACTTATCTCATTGAAAAATATAAACCACAAGCGATATTTACAAATAAGGCATTCTCATACACGGGTGAAGAGACTGAAGAGGATGTTATAGTAAGGTGTAGAGAAAAGGCGGTTGACTACTTATCCTATAATGACAACTTCTTATGTGACATCGAAAAGATACCCTATAAAAAAGTCTTTTCTCACTTCTATAAGAGATGGCGAGAGAATATCATCTGCAAAATTCATCCATCTCCCGAACGAATAAACTCTCCACAAATCGATGAACCAGATCTCAAAAAGACGCTAAAGAGGATTAAATACGAGCCAAATTCGATCTGGAGTGCAAAAGCAGCATATTCGAGGTTAAAAGATTTCGATTTTATTAACTACGAGCAGACAAGAAACAGACTCGACACAGATGGCACATCAAAACTATCTCCATACATCAGATTTGGAGTAATTTCCTCAAGGCAAATATATAAAGCAGCATCAACCAAGGGGGATAGAGACTCACAGTTCATAAAGGAACTTGCGTGGAGAGAATTCTGGTATCATATTAAGCTCAACTTTAAGGGTTTTAAAAATATTGAATTTCAGGAGAAAAGAAGAAATATAAAATGGTTAAATAATGAAGAGGAAATCCAGACTTTTATCGATGCAAAGACAGGATATCCCATAATTGATGCTGCCATAAGACAACTCAAGGCTGAAGGCTGGATGCACAACCGAGCAAGAATGATAGTAGCCTCATTTCTCACAAAGGACCTTTTAAGCGACTGGAGGATAGGCGAGAAGTTTTTCAGAGAATTTCTTCTGGATTATGATGAGGTTGTAAACATCGGCAACTGGCAATGGAATGCCTCTGTGGGACCAGATCCCAGGCCCTTCAGAATATTCAATCCAGTAATTCAGGCTGAGAAGTTCGACCCTGAAGGAAAGTTCATAAGAAAATATCTACCGGAACTGAAAAAATATCCAACAAGGATGCTGCATAACCCATTGAAATATAAACTTTATTACCACAAACCAATAGTCAATCATTTAGAGAGAGTCCGCTATACCAAATCCATTTTCTTCAATAAGACACACAAATAACCTTTCAAACAAGTCCCCAATTCCCATAACAATTCCCATACCACCTTAGGTGCCAGTTACCTTGAAGCAAATATTTATATTTAACATATTGAAACAATTGGATTTTTTACAAGAGTGTTGACGCGAGTGCCAGGTACTTTTTCCCCCAACCGCAAAACCCCTTGTCCGCACAGGCCTCCGTCTAACCCGAACTTTGGACCCCAAGAGTTTCAACCCCATCCCTTACCCTCGCGAAAAAACTTGACATTCAGTCGTGGCGTTGGGATACTTCAATCATAGGTGCCTTCCCTTGAGGAAGTTTCCTATAGGACGCTCAGAGGTGCGCTTGGTGGACGAGGTTTTGTCGAGGCAGGATTTTTAAGGGGCATAACTATGAAACAGGCAAAAATCTTTTTCGTTGTTTTGGGAATGGCTTTCGTAGTCCTTTATTTTGGTTGTTCTTGTTCCAAGGGGGGGAATGGGATACATCCAGAGCAAGGGGGCAATGGGATAGATCCAGAGCAAGGCGGGAAACTTACCGCAGAGGACGGTGCATCGGTGGAATTTCCGCAAGATTTCGGGACAGGGACGGTCACAGGAAGTTTTGTTAAAGAAACAGATGCAACCGGCGAAGAACTGGATGAAAGGAAAGCAGTGACAGGGGAATATCGTCTAACAATAACAGGCGCTGCTGGTATTAACTCCCATCTGATTGTTTCAATACCAGTAAGAGTTGATCTAATGCCTGAGGGGTGGAAGCCTTTTCACCTACAACCTGAATATTTTGATGAGACAGGTGGGGAGTGGGTGCCCACGGGCGACATGGTCATGTTTGATGAATCCACATCTATGGGAATATTCGATATTTCAGTAAATCCCGGTGTAACGCTGGACGAAAAGGCTATCAACAATGCCAGTAGAGCGATAACCGCTTCGCTTACATCTCAAAGGGGGGCACTTGATTCTGACCAATTCGACAGGAAATATCGGATCAGGGTGTATTATTTCAGCAACGCACTCACGGTAACCGCCCCTGGTTCAAACTTCAGCATCACATACTATCCATCCTCCCTTGGGAAAAAATACAGTGTGAAGAAAGATGAGGAATGGAATAGTCAGACTGGAAATGCAGAGGACCCTATGATTCCTGACTTTATCGAGGATCTTGACGCAGCACTGAATGAGGCGTTCAACAAACTGCTTGAAGTGCAGAAAACAGATGGGAAACTATTTGCACCCCTTAAGGTGCCGATAGAGGTGCTAGTTACCGATCTGGGGGAGGATGCAGGGGAAAGCCCCATAGGGGGACCGATGAAGATATCGAATCATCGGATAGAGGGATGGGAGGATATGAAAACAGTGGCAGCCCATGAACTTGTCCATGTTTTTCAGGGACAGTACTATACGGGGGGCACAACGGGGAATGTGATAAACACGATATTGAGTGGGAACAGGTGGTTTCTTGAGGCATCAGCAAACTATTATGCCGCAAAGGTGATGGGTCTAGATGATTCACAGAAGAGAAAGTTTTACACCAAAGACGGAAACACAGAATATCTTTGCATTTCACTTACAAGTCCGAGCGATAACAGCATGTACACTGCTGCGCATTTTCTTGACTGGATCAGCGATACCTATGGAGAAGAAGTCATAGGGGATGCCATGAGCGGCAGTGGCACCGCTCTTACGAGTCTTTCAAATGCACTGAAGAGCAATGGCGAGGCAGAAGGGGTGTCAGGAGCATTTGAAAAATACGGTGAATATCTGATCCAAAATCCCGAAGGGTATGCAAAAATGAACCAGTTGATTCGTGAAGTTATGACGAACTATTTTCGGAGTAAAGAATACCTATCGGGTTTTGTTTTCAAAGGGGCTCAAATGTTCATCAAACTTGAGAGGAAAATGCCTGTGATGAGCATGATATATGCTGAAATCTATGCGGATAATGAAAGCCCTGCTTTGCTTGTCATGGATACTTCAAAAACAAGCGGTAGCCTTCTGAAATCAATGACCTATGACTTTGTAGGACAATCAAGTAGTGATTATGCTAATAAAAAGCCCCTTGAGGAGATATTAGCTCCGCCATACAAAATTAAGAATTTTGGCAAAAATGGTTCATGTAAGACATTTTCCCAGTTCATAATGAATTACAGCCCTGCATCAACTGCGTCAGTCAGTAACAGTTATTACATTCTTATCCCGCCAGTTGTTAAAAGTGTGCAGGATGGGGCTGTTTTGTGGAGCACGAAGGAAGTGGGAAATATCCCGAGAGATTATATCAGTGGCTACAATGTAAACAAAAAGGAGGATTCGGGGTTCATCAAATTGAACAACAAGCCCATCGGACTCCCTTCAAGTGGGGAGGAACAAAGTTACATAGATAACACAATCAAGTCTGGGGACGAGATTGTTGTTGATATTGTTGATAAATTCGGCAACATCTGGCCTGAAACAGGAGCGGGGGAGCAGGGGCTTGTGGAGAAACTGAAAGGGATGAAATTTGCCTATCTTAGTATCCAGTTTAAAGCGATAATGAAAATGACTTATCAAAACGGGGATACAGAGACCTATCCCAAAACACTCTGGATCCCTACTCCATGTTTCCCTGTGACCTGGTCAGACCTTTCTTTTAGTGGTGCTGGAGAAGCCACCGGGAACGGTTCGTACGGCGATTACTCGGGGACTCTTAGCGGAAGTGTCTCTAAGGACGGAAAAACCATAACTAACATATCGTTTGTGTTCAACAAGAAAAATATCTATACTCACTCTATATCTACTTCTAATATACAGGCTACTGTTGCTGATGTTCCATATCACGGAGAAAGTAATGATGGAGTTGAATACTTATGCACTAATGTTCATGAACATATCACAGATTTGACCTATACCTCTGAAGACAAACAGGAGAGTGGAACTTCAACAGAAACAACTGATAAAAGCCAGCTCCAGGCGGATGCAGAGAGTCTTTTTCAGTTTAACTTTCTTCGGGACAAGTCGCTCTGCCCAATCCAGTAAGAACATTGCAAGAGTAAGATAGCCCGGGGAAACGATCTACAAGAAAAACATTGCTAATTCTAATCATAAAAATGATCTTTCTAACAGAGTAGAAGAAAGTCTTTAAATAAAAAAAGAGGGCCAATCGCTCTATAAGATTGACCCTCTACAGGAGGTATACCAGACCCTAATTCTTGGAACACACCTTATATCCAAGACCTGTATCTACACAGGTCTCATTACTGTCACAATCGGAATTTGATTTACACACCTCAAAACAGTAAAAATTATTATCATCTGAACCCACACAGACTTTTCCACACTCACAATCATTCAAATATTCACACTTATCATACTTTTTCAAATTACCACAGGTCAAACATACTGCCTTTTCATCCATTGCGGGATAACAGGCTGAATCCCCACTATAACACTCGCCAGTCGACCCAATATTATTACAGGATTTTTTACATAATAATTTATTATCCTCCCCATAGATACAATATCCATCGTTATAATATCCGTCTCTGCAATAACCACCTAATTTATTACATACATTTGTTTCGGGTGGTGGACACAATTCACTGAAATCCTTGAGGTAGCTTGCACAATTGACAGTCCCGAGCAGATACCCCGCATTCTTATTCTCTTCCTCACTACAATCCTTAAGTTCTTTATGGGCGCTATACTTACAACCCGCCCCGTCAATCTTCATACAATTGCAAAGTGCACACTGATATTCAATCGAATTGCATTTTTCATAAATACAATTATCATATTCATCAGCAAGTTTGTAACAGTTGTCCTGATTTATTGCCTCGCTACTGGAACCACTTTTACCTGTTCCATCGTCTCCGCAGCTGAAGATAAACAGGACAGGTAAAATAAAGAAGATTTCCATAATACTAATCTTCACTCTCTTCATAACACTCTCCTTTCAAAAAGTGAAAAACATACATTTGTCTGCAAAAAGTATGCCAGAAATCAGAAAAGGATTTAGTCTGTCTATATTCCTCACTGAAAATAAGCGTCAGTATACCAGACACCTGAAAGGAGAATGATACCAGATTAATTTAGTATTGAAATCGGGTTGATAAATAGCTGACACCATCAGGAAGATCTAAGTAAAATATCGAATGATATCAATAAGTTAGCAAAAACACCCCCCTCAAATTCTACCTGTCACCATTAAATTCATACCTGTCACTTCCACCGCACTTCCACCTATACATTTAAAAGGCCTGATGGAATTGGTTTTGAAAAATCCCAAAAAATTCAAAACTGATCACGGTGAACGGTTTTAAAATTATTTTGAAAAATGGTGTTCATTGACCTATTTCGGTTAATCCTTTTGTAAAATCTGAGACCTGTTAAGATTTTTGTGTCTGAAATCTGGAATTGAACATCTGCATTATTTCGTACCTCGATGACTTTATCGCTGGTATCCCTTTACTCCAAGTGTTATTCTTTAAATTAGGTTGAACTTCATGGATTCATCTCCTTCATAGTGGAGGATGAGCCTATGAAGTATTTTTTATTTTATCTTATACACACATTTTGGGACGCTTGTAAAAAGTTGCAAGAATAGACAAGAAGTAATGGCATTACAAGACCAATTAATAAGGAGATTTCACAATGTCCAATCAAATATTAACGGCTAACTTTCAATAAAGTATCTTATAATTTTTATAATATAATATGCTACATAAACATTAATATTACGGAAATCAGAGAAAAATGCTATTCTCTAATAACCGAAGTTAGGCTTGTAATTTGCAACTAAAATGGAGATGAACCAATAAAATTTTATCTGGGTACTTTCTGCCAGTCTTCGAGAAACTTCTTTATTCCTGCATCGGTAAGCGGGTGTTTTGCAAGTTGCATAATAGTAGAATATGGTATCGTAGCAATGTGGCATCCGCAGAGTGCCGCTCTCAGGACATGGACGGGGTTCCTGATGGATGCAGCAATCACCTCAGTAGTAAAATCGTAGTTGTTATATATCTCGACAATCTGCTCAACCAGCTCGAATCCATCCTGATTGATATCGTCGAGCCTTCCAACAAATGGGCTCACAAATGTAGCCCCCGCCTTTGCCGCAAGGAGCGCCTGAATCGGGGTAAAGACCAGAGTGACATTCGTCTTTATACCCTCACTGGATAAGACCTTTACTGCCTTGAGTCCCTCTGTGGTCATAGGAATCTTTATGGTTATGTTTTCGTGGATTTTCGCTAGTCTTCTCGCCTCCTCAATCATCCCTGGGGCCTCGAGGGAGACTACCTCCACACTGATAGGACCATTCACCTCTTTTACTATATCCTGCACCACCTCCTCGAATCTTCGACCTGTCTTAGCAATAAGGGTAGGATTGGTAGTTACTCCATCTATAATTCCGATCTTATTAGCCTCTCTAATCTCATTGATATCAGCCGTATCGATAAATATCTTCACTTCTAATACCTCCTGAAGATTACAGATATCTGGCTTTTTGATACATCAACATAATCAGTTTGTAAATATCAAAATTACAGTTTAATGAAATCCGCTGTAAAGAAGTTGACCATAGTCTTTTTCAGGGCAGGCTCATCAAATTTTTTCCTCAGTCCTTTTAATGCCTGCGATGTAATCCTGATGTCCAGATTATCAGTCTTGGAGATATCCCGGTATATAACCTTTGCCTGAGATCTGAATCCCCCCAGATCAAATGCTCGGCCGAGCCATAGCCTGTAGAGCATCAATCTATATAGATGCTCCTCTCTGTTGTAGACGATTGATATGGCCTTATTCAGCGCATCTATCGCCTCTCTGTGCTTCCCGCTTTTCAAAAGATAAAAAGCATACATCATCAGGTAGAAGTCCGAATCAGGGTCCTTCTGACACGCCACTTTTAAATATGAAAGTACCTCCCTTTCCTCTCCAGTATTGTGTAAGTATGAGGCGTTTATATACATCCTCAAAGCCATAAGCCTGTTTGAATCAACCTGGGTCTTTCTTTCGAGATAAATCTGACCCCTCTCCCTCTTCAGAGGCCTTAAGTCCCAGTCAAAGGCATAATATTTGCCATAGCAGACCGGGGCTCTTCCATCTGCCATATAAAAGACTCTGTCTGACACATTTATAACCACACTCTGAATCGTATTCATCTGAGCTATGGTATTCCTCTCGAATCTCCTCTGTTTATCATAGGGAGAATAGTTGTCAGAGAGCATCTCAACTACCGTCTCTTCATCTATCTTAAAATAGTTCTCTTTTGCAAGTTCCTCTATCCTTTTGAGTCTGCTTATGAAGTTTATATCCATCGTCCGGTTTATGCTTATCTCCCTCTTTTTAAGCCTCTGATTCTTATAACAATTTGTAGTTACGAGATAATCACCCTCAAATTTCACATCCATAACATCCTTTGAGTCAACCTCAAACGCCTTTGCAAATGGGCTTTTATCCTGAGAGATAACAAAAGTCCATCCACAATTATACTTCATATTTTTTATTATCCTCTCAGCCTCATCGAGGTCTTTAGCATTCCTTAAAAGATAATCTCCGATCACCTGCATCGGCGGCGCTGAGAATCCCACCTGAGATGTGAAGTTGGTGTGCACATTGAAGGCAACTCCATAATCATTGATACCTGTCAGTCCCCCTGAGTGGACACCAGCAGATGAAAAGAATACATAGGGAATCCCGTTTGCAGGCCTGATTTTAGCAATAAGGGGGAATCTCTCCCACCTGCGATACGCCTCGTAATCCAGATTCCTTCCGTGTATAAGCTTCCCGTTTCTGGTCGCATTCCCCCAGGCAACAATTGAGGTACAGAGGTGAATCGGCGGCAGAGAGAGGGTTTTATACCTCCTGTTCAGTATCCCACTTGCCACCTGAAGCATATCTGCAAATCCCACAACTATATAGAGTTGATTTCTGTCAAACCCCGCACCGTCGGCAAGCCCGATGTATGCATCGAGGATCCTATCGGGAATAGCCTTTATTATCCTCTCATAAAAAAACTTCTGGGCAAGGACCTTTACTATATCGTTTACAATCTTGAAACCACTCACCTCGTCCATTAAAAACTTTGCAAACTGGTAGAGATATGGGATTACCCCCTCCCTTATCTCATCCTTGAGCAACCTCCCGTGCTGATAACCCATCTCATAATCCGTCCCCTCGAATGAACCAACAAATATATTCCCGTATTTTTCGACATACGCAGGACCAAACTCGCGCCTGTTGTGGGATATCCTTATTCTAAAGGAGGCATAATCGGGTTTATCATACCTCAACTCATTCAGGTCAAGGAGTTTGAGCCTCTTCAACAAATCAAACATACACCTGAACCTCCAGCGATATGTTTATAATCTTATCGACTTCTCCAAGACTTGTGACAAACATCATAAACCACAAAATTACACCAGCCATTATATATACACCCATTATCAAGTCAATACCTCAATTTTAGTGTTGCCTCAAATCTATTGACTTAACAAATTTTTAGTCATAAATAGTTGTTCAGTAATGAGCTATTGATTTCAAAATTACAGGTTCATCTGTGAGAATTTTATGGCAGAGGTAATACTTAAGGATGTTTCCAAGATTTACGACAACAAGATAGTCGTAAACAAGGTAAATCTCGAGATCAAAGGGAATGAATTTGTTGTAATAGTCGGTCCCTCCGGTTGCGGGAAGACCACTACACTGAGGATGATCGCCGGTCTTGAGGAGATTAGCGAGGGGCAGCTCTTCATCAATGGAAGACTCGTAAATGACCTCCCCCCGAAGGATAGAGACATTGCTATGGTCTTTCAGAACTACGCCCTCTACCCCCATATGAATGTATATGAGAATATGGCATTCGGCCTCAGGATAAGGAAGGTGCCGGAGGAGGAGATAGACAAAAGGGTCAAAGAGGCGGCAAGAATGCTCGAGATAGATCAACTACTCAATAGATTCCCGAAGCAACTCTCGGGTGGGCAGAGACAGAGGGTAGCGATGGGTAGAGCCATTGTGAGAAATCCCGCCGTATTCCTCTTTGACGAGCCTCTATCAAACCTGGATGCAAAACTTCGTACACAGATGAGATCTGAACTCGCCCGACTCCACAGAAGGATTGGTGCAACAACAATATATGTCACCCACGACCAGATAGAGGCGATGACACTCGCCGACAGGATCGTGATTATGAATAATGGGATTGTACAGCAGATAGGCACCCCTATGGAGGTCTACAACTATCCAAAGAATTTATTCGTGGCTGGATTTATAGGCAGTCCCACAATGAATTTCATCGACTGCAGAGTAAAGAAGGAGAACAACCGTATCTACCTCCGGGGGGATAACTGGGGTTTTGAGATGCCGCCCGATTATGATATTGAGAATGGAGAGTGTGTCCTCGGGATAAGACCCGAAAACCTGTTTATTGTAGAGCCAAATAGTGCTGTATTCAAAGGGACCCTTGAGATAAAAGAAGTACTTGGCTCTGAACTCTACCTCTATGTAAACTGCGGGTCATTTACCATCTGTGTAAAGCAGGAGGCATCCCTCAGATTTGAGATAGGGGAGAATGTATACCTGAACTTCAAGCCCGAGAAATTACAGTTATTCAACAGGTCAACCGGCCAGAGGATTGAGAAGAAAGGAGAAATACAAAAATGAGTAAAAGGATTTTAAGCCTTCTTGTTATTGCATTTCTAATACTCCCATTTTCTGCCTGTAAAAAGGAAGAGAAGAGGGAGGTTGTGTCTCAGAAGGTTGAACAGTCACAGAAGACAAAGGTCGTTCTGTGGCACTCGTACAGAGGGACTGAGAAAGACTCCCTTGATAGAATAATAAAGAGTTTCAACGAATCACAGAATGAGATACTCGTAGAGTCCCTCCCCATACCCTACGACGCCTTTGCCGACAAGATTACCGCTGCCATCCCGAGGGGACACGGGCCGGATGTCTTCATCTTTGCCCACGACAGAATCGGGGACTGGGCAATCTCAAAGATTATTGAGCCTCTCGATCTATATGTGCAGGAAGACCCTTCGATAGTTGATAAGTTCTCAGATGCCCATATAAAATCCCTGAGTTATCGGGGTTCACTCTACGGAATACCGATGGCATTCAAGAGTACAGCCCTCTTCTATAATAAGAAACTCGTGGATAAGGTTCCCGAGACAGTAAGTGAACTGATTGATATGGCAAAGAAGGCAACCGATGTAAAGAAAGAGACTTATGGACTTGTATATGAAAACGGGAACTTTTACTTTCATTCAGCCTGGTTTCACGCCTTTGGCGCAAGGGTATTCAATCAGGAAAACAAACCCGATTTCACCTCCAGGGAGTCAATTGAGTCATTTAAGTTTTTGACCCATCTTTTGAAGCAGAAGATAATGCCAGAGGAGATTACAAGCACTCTCGTCACATCCCTTTTCAACCAGAATAAAGCGGCATTTGTAATTAATGGCCCATGGTTTTTAGGAGAGATCGAAAAGGGCGTAGATTTCGGGGTGGCATTACTCCCCATACTGGACAAAAAAGCCTCACCGACAATAAAAGAGGAGAGGAGGCTTATGCCCTTTTTAACAGTAGAGGCGATAATTATGTCTGCAAAATCAGAGCACAAGAAAGAGGCATTCAAACTCATAAAGTATATCACCGACGACAATCAGGCTATGATCAGGTTGAAGGAAGGGAATCAGACAGTCGCCAATATAAAACTCTATGAAAGGGATGGAGTCAGGAGAGACCCCATAATTATGGCGTTTTTTGAACAGCAGAAATATTCTATCCCTATGGAGAATACACCGGAGATGAGGATGATATGGACTCCGATACAGATGGCAATCTCCAAATTTATAAGAGGAGAGACAAACTATCAGGAGATACTGAAAAACACCAATCAGGAGATTACCAATTATATCGAACGCAAGTGATCTATGAAGTTTTATCTGGATTCGGCAGACCTGAATGAGATAAAAGCGGCGAAGTCACTCCCATATTTCGCCGGTGTAACTACCAACCCTATTTTGATATCAAAGCAGAAGATATCCAGCCGTGAGCGATTCTATTCCTCTGTCCTGTCCGCAATTGCGGGTCGGGAATTATTTGTACAGGTCTATTCCAGTACACCCGAGGGGGTCTATTATGAGGCCCTGAATCTCACTCGATTCAACAGAGGCAGGATTGTAGTAAAAATCCCGGTGAGTACAAACCTGATAAAGACTGCTGTTGACCTTACAAAAAAGGGTGTGAGAGTCTGTCTCACTGCCGTAAGTAATGCGAGACAGATAGTTATAAATGCGAATCTGGGGATTGAATACTCCGCTATATATCTCAATAGACTCCTCAAACTCAAAAAAGACGGATATAAGGAGATTGCCATTGCCAGTGAGTCACTGGCAGCACAGGGATCCCATCACAGGATACTTGTGGCATCACTGCCCGATGAGAGATTAATAGACCCGCTTTTGAGATATAACAATCTCGACTTTACGCTCCCATTCAAACCATTTATGGCATTGATGAGAAGTGTCGAATCCGATAGATGGATATCCGATTTTTATGAGATTACAGGTAAAAAGACCAGATAAGGAAGAGATAATCTCTTCCATAATAGCGATTCTCCTCCCCATCGGGCTGATTATGGCATCCACCCTCTATCTTGTTGCCCGAGTCGGGAAGGAGAATAATATTACCTCTATTAAAAACAGGATTTCATTGTCAGCGGGATACGCAGCCCTGCTCGTAGAGAATACCCCCAATCAAAAAGACCTCGCAACCCTCATCAGGGATTACAGAAATTCCATCGGAGTAAGTAAGATAGCGGTAATTATTGAGGAGTCAAAAGGGGAGCTGGCATTCCTCAAAAAGAGGAGGTATCTGGTATACCCCGATAGCCCTAACGAAAACGCTATTCTCTCCACCAGTAGCCCCGAGGACAAAAGGATATTTGACCTCATATCACAGATTCAGGATAATAAATCGGAGGCATCTGTAATAGAGGACAATAAAATTTACTTTGTGAAGAGAGTGGAAAAGTCTCCCCAGCCTTTATACATCTATCTCTCGGAAAATCTCTATTCCTCCTCTGATATACCCATCCCCGTATTGAATTCACTGCTCGCTGCACTTCTTTCTGTATTTATATTTGGGGTGGGCTTCTTTTTCTTTTATAACTTCAGACACGCATTTGGATTGATAGCCATAGTGGCTTTTGTGCTCTATTCCCTCTCGGGAAAGGAGTTAATAAAAAGGTGGAACGCCTCTCTAATCAAGGACAACATCATCGAGACCTCACTGACCTTGAATTTCAATAAGGAGAAGAGGTTGAAGATCTCAAACGATGAGATCCTCCGCATCTCCCCGCTAAAAGCCATTAGTAAGGTGGCACCATCAGAGTTTATACGAAAGGATATCCCTTCTTTAACAGACCAGATAATCAAGACCTACAGACAACAGGATGCAAAATACTCATACTTTTTGCCTGTCACCATGAGCCCCTATGAAGCCATAAGAATGAATAACCCCATTAAGGGAGTAGTTGAAAATCACATAGGCAAGTACTACCTCACCCTCCTCTTCACCACTATCTTCGGATTCCTGATCTACATACTCTATGCAATAGGTTATGTCGAGATATTTGTATTCAATCTGATAAAATACTCATATGCATACAGATACATCTCCCCGGCTGTAATAAGTACAATCATTCTCATATTCATTCCGTTTGTAGCTGGTATAGCCCTCAGTTTCTTTGAACACGACCACGGGAAGTATACCTTCGTGGGATTTGATAATTATATCAAGATACTTACCTCGGAGGGGAGAAGGCTTCTGGAGCCCCTCTCGTTTTATTACACATTCTTGGTCACCATTCTCTGGACAGCCACAAATCTAATAATCCATGTCTCTGTGGGACTGTTTCTTGCCCTGATACTTAAGAATCCACTTCTCAAACTCAAGGAGGTCTACAGGGTAATCCTGATACTCCCGTGGGCAATCCCCAATTACATCACGGCTCTTATATGGAAGGGGATGTTCCACAAACAGTTCGGCGTGATCAATCAGCTGGTTGGATATTTCGGGATCGAGGAGATATCCTGGTTTAGTTCCTTCTCCACCGCATTCACTGCAAACCTGATTGCCAATTCCTGGCTGGGCTTCCCATTTATGATGGTAATATCCCTCGGGGCGCTACAGAGTATCCCCAACGACATATACGAGGCGGCAGATATAGAGGGGGCATCTAAATGGCAGAAGTTCAGGAAGATCACCCTCCCGCTTCTCAAACCCGCCCTCTTCCCTGCAATCATATTAGGTTCTATATGGACATTCAATATGTTCAATATCATCTACCTCGTATCAGGGGGGGAACCCTCCGGGGCTACCGATATTCTCATAGTGGAGGCTTATAGATGGGCATTTGAACGGGGTGAGCGATATGGATATGCAGCAGCATACTCAACAATAATATTCCTGATCCTGCTCGGATACTCACTCGTTACCAATAAATACTCTAAAGCCACGGAGAATATATACAGATGAGAGTTATGAAAAAGACAAGACTTATTATCTCTCAGTTCATTACGCACCTATTCCTGATATGCTTCTCTATTGTAACTATCTACCCTGTCCTGTGGGTCTTCAAAATGGCTCTATCTGAGACACAGAACTTCAAGGTATCAATAAATCCAATCCCTGATAGCATATCTCTTAAGAATTTCTATGAGGTCATATTTGCCAGAAGTTCAACGGGTGAATATATATTCTTCTATCAACTCTTCAATTCCATAGCGGTCAGTACCATAACCACCCTCCTCGGAGTCCTCCTCGCCACAACAGCCGCCTATGCCTTCTCTCGATTCAACTTCCCCCTGAGGAGGGCAGGACTGATGACATTTCTGGTGACACAGATGTTCCCCGGGACTATGATGATGATACCGCTCTATATCATTATGGACAAACTGGGGTTATTGAATCAACTTATGGGGCTTGCCCTCGTATACTCCACTACATCAATCCCGTTCTGTGTCTGGACACTTAAGGGGTACTTTGACACCATACCTAAAGAGCTTGAGGAATCGGCTATGATAGATGGGGCGAGCAGACTCAAGATTTTTCTGAAGATCATACTCCCCCTCGCCCGACCAGCAATCGCAGTTACCGCCCTTTTCTCCTTTATGACTGCATGGAATGAGTTTATACTCGCTGCCACATTTATGAACAAAGAGACAAGTTATACACTTCCGGTGATGCTGCAGCATTTCGTAGGTGCCCATAACACAGAATGGGGACACTTTGCAGCAGGTGCCATAATTGTAGCACTCCCTGTTGTTATACTCTTCTATTTTTTGCAGAAGAATCTCGTATCCGGACTTACAGCAGGTTCGGTGAAGGGATAAGTAAAACCAGAACCATCTTTCAGCACATACCACCCCCATCTGCGACAATAATCTGACCCGTAATATAAGATGCAGCATCTGAGGCAAGGAACAGAACCAGCCCCGCAATCTCTGAGACATTCCCGTATCTATTCATTGAGACATTCTTGAGAGCCTCACTCCTCAGCGCCTCATCCTCTATCAGGACCCTTGAGAAGTCAGTATAAATAAGACCCGGGGCCACACAATTTACTCTGATGTTCGCCCCTGCCCATTCCCTTGCCATCTGTCTCGTCATCTGGACAACGGCGCCCTTGGAGATACCGTATACACCCAGACCCGGCCAGGATCTGAGACCTGCCGTTGAGGCGATATTTATAATCGAACCACCTTTATTGTCATCTATCATTTTTCGGGCGATATTAATTGCGAGAAAGAACGGGCCCTTCAGGTTCACATCCATAATCTTATCCCACGCCCTCTCCTCAGTGTTCAATATAGGCCCAAAGATGGGATTGGTTGCCGCATTGTTCACCAGTATATCAATCCTGTCATAAACCTTATAAGCCTCTTCTATTAGCCTGTTTACCTCATCCATCTTTCCCATATTTGCTGCAATAGCAACCGCCTCTCCTCCGAAACCTCTTATCTCATCCACCACCCTGTTGAGGGAGTCAATCTTCCTGCTTGATACAATCACCCTTGCCCCGGCGTGGGCAAACTGCAGGGCTATCTCCCTCCCGATACCCCTCGAACCACCGGTTACCAGTACACACTTACCCCTGAAATCAAACATAAAAACCTCCTTAAGGCACAACAGGCATCACATTTTTCCAGTATTACACTAATGATAAAAAGTCAACAACCGCAAAGACAACAGTATCATAGAGAAAGAAATACTTCAATCCACACACCACACTCTTATCAAGGCTTATGTTTCACCAGAAATATATCATATGTTAAATCTGTTAATCCACTATTTTTTACAGGGCATTCATCAAATACAATGTTCCCGGGTCCAAAAATTCCTGTGATATATAATTCCTTCGAGTGAGCAATTATGGATATACCTGCGTCATCACCCTCACCCCCAAAACTTTTACTCCAGATAGGTTGTTTATTGCTTCCTACTTTGACAATAAATATATCGCTCTTACCCGGCCTTTTGTTTGATAGTGTATTCCCCCCAAAAGACAGACTCGAAGAGCTGAATCCCCCTATGAGATAGATGTTTGAATCACTGTCAATAGCAATAGAATAAGCCAGATCATCTCCATCACCACCAAATTTATTACCCCAGGAATAAATTCCATCGTCTCTAAATTGGGCAATGAAAATATCTGATTTGCCAGTAGTATCATAATTATTCAAATAACTGGTACTGTTATCGAAGGATATCTTATCTGACCTAAATCCTCCAGTAATGTATATGTTATTATTTCCATCAACTGCCACAGAATATGCAACATCATCATTACTTCCTCCAAAACTCTTACTCCATTTGTGATCTCCATTGCTGTCAAACTTGGCAAGAAAGATATCATAACCACCAGGACTTGTAAGTGCACCTCCTCCAAAGTCTATAGTAGAACTATAAAAACCCCCAGTTATAATTATACTATGTTTTGAATCTATAGCAATGAATGTAGAAGAGCTCAATCCACCAAAATCTTTACTCCATTGATGTTTACCTGCACTGTCAAATTTCGCGAGAAATACTCCTCCATTATTTAAAGTGCCGCCACCGAAATCTGCACCTGGTCCACCGAGGTATCCAGTCAGGTAAATAGAATTATCAGATGGGTCTATCCCAAGAAATACATTTTTATCAGTATATGTGGTACCAAAGCTTTTACCCCATAAAAATTTACCATCTTTATCAAATTTGAGAATAAGTATATCATCATGATCATAATCATCAGAATCATAATTATGTCCATCCATCGTAAGACTACCTATAAACGAACCAGAGACATAAACATTATTGAATGAATCAGTTATGACAGAGTTTATCATTACATTGTGTGTATGTCCCCCCTCTTTCTTAATAGCCTTGATCGCCTTTGCCCATAAAACAGTTCCACTATTACTGAGCTTTGCCAAAAAACCATTCTCATAATTATCTTCATTAGTCAATGCTATACTATCAAACTGTATTTCCGGTGAGGTATAGTACCCCACAATATAAATATCACCATTGCCATCCACATAAATATCATTCACCTGATCCCACATAATACCAGCAAAAATCTTTTTCCAGATTATATCAGCGTCTACTTTTGTTTCACATCCATCGGATTTTCCAGATTGAGCATTGCAATCTACATATCCAGCATTACAGGTGAGTCTACATACACCATTGTCACATACAGGATTATAACCATTATTTGACGAGCACTTAACCGTGGTATCGCAGCTATTACCACAGCTATCTATCGAGGAAAAATTCACTTCACAACCATCTGTTTTATCATAGTTGCAATTTCCATATCCACTACTACATACACATTCACCATTAGAGCAAGTTGAATTATTCCCGCAGCTCCCGCAATCCCCTCCACAACCATCGGAACCACACCCCTTATTATCACAATCGGGCACACATACATCCGAAATATCAGAGACATCCTGAATATCTTTCACATCTGCTCCCGCGTCATAAATATCATTTATATCCCACCCCACATCTTTTCCCGTATCTCCAATATCTATTACGACATCTCCAGTATCATCTCTTACATCTCCTACATCATGCCCATAGTCCAGAATATCCTCTACATCACCGTTAAAAGTATCCCTTATACCTCCGTCTCCATTGACATCTGCACCTGCATCCTCACTCCCATTATCTTCGGGCAGGACACATATACCCATACTTGAACAGACCTTGTCAGGAGGACAGTCGAGATCAGACTCACACTTCTTAACCCCCAGATCTATTGTACAGGTATACATAACAAACATTATTGATATTAAAACAATTGAGATCCTCGCCATCATTTGTCTTACCTCCTATCTACCAATTAAAATTATAGCTTGCCAGAAAACCATCCCTACCTGTGTATAAAGACACACTATTATTCTTCTTTTCACCCTTCATTGCAGAGAGTATCATCCACACAATACCCCCTGTTGTGACCACGCCTCCAGCAACATATAAATAATTGGCAATTCGAGCGCTATTCTTGTAGTCCCTCTCAAGGGCGTAATAGTCCTCATCACTCTCTCTATCCCAATCGTCAAGCCTCTGCTTTAGGTTCTTTGCCCTGAGCCCAAAGACCACTCCACCCACAATCAATCCCGCTCCAACACCTGTTGTTATTATCCCTCCCGTACTTATCTTTATTCCCCCCTTCTCTTCCACCTTCTTTTCAGTCTTCACTCCCTTTTCTGCAATTATTTGATTTGGATTCTTATCATCTTCTCCCTTGACTGCAACCCCTGCCTGATTCAATACTTCAGAAACCATCTCCCTTACCTCTTTAATGAGTTTGTCCTCATCCTTTACTATCGTTCTCGTAGATCTCCCCTTTATTTCTACCTTCATCGTCTCTATGAGCTTCATCGAGATCACATAACTATTTCCAACCGCCCCGATCGAACTCTCTACATAGTATTCAGCCCCCATCGCCCCGGCTATCTGCATCATACAACTGTTCTCCGTGCAATTCTTGAGCTGCTTATTGCTCTCCCAGAAGAGCATCTTGTCTATATCCTTCTGTCCTATAACCTTGAATGCCTTCGATTTGCTTATCTCGTCCATAATTATCTCAACTAAAAGATTCGTAGTACCCTTCTCTATCCCCTTCTCCGGTGTCATATCAAATACTATCAGTGTTGGGATCTCAACGGCGGTTTTCTTCTGTGTGCTTCCCTGACTCTGAACGGGCTTTGTGTTTTGAGCAAGGAGGGTCTCATTTGACGAAGAAGTTAGATTCCATTCACTAATCTTCCCTAAAGCTACTTCATCGGCAGATGAATCAAATGAATATAAATTTGAGAGCAAAACAAGGCTGACCACTAACAAATTAAAGAACTTTCTACACATATCATCTATTCCTTTAAGACACATAAACAAAATAAATACATTTTTGGATATAAAGCATCAACAAACTGATGTCAAATAAATACTATCATACAAAGTAAAGATTCAGTTATGGGTGTACTGCTTCAGCGTAAATTATGCCGTTTCTCAAATTCCATCTGAAGCAGGACAATGACACTATAGATTTCCCAGTCTTTTTATTGATTTGATTATAAATCCCTTTGATAAATGATATTACCTTGTCATCTCGAATAGCCCAAACTCTCTCTTATCTTCTCAAGTTGAATAAGCCTGTTTTGATATTTCTCGAACTTCGCTCTATCAGATTTATAATTCTCGGTAACCCTCTTTGTTATCTCAATATTAGAGTAGGGGTTCAAAATTTTGAACCCCTACTTCATCACCTTTTCTTTATCTATCTCCCCTCTTGCCCTGTCTATAAACCTCTCATCAAAATCCTTACTCCCCTCTATTCTCTCCACCTTCTCTCCCCTCTCAACAACAAGTTTTTCTGATTTTTCCTCACTCTTCTTTATGAATAGAAAAACTGAGAGGATAACTATTAAAATCACAACTGAAAATATAATCACCTTTTTCTTTGTATTCATCTCATCCTTAATCAAATCCATAATTCAAAATTCAACATTCACAACTCAAAACTAATTTCTTATTCCGGCACCACATGCCCATCCTTCACAACACCAAGCTTCTCAAGATCAGCAAGATATATAGGAAATACACGAGAAGCCATATCAAATGTAAATAGAATATACTTACCATTAACTTGAA
>Ga0078972_1006459_pt1 | contig 27771 bp, 22 predicted proteins | sample YelNatPaOPGAMG01_FD_67568 | JGI IMG/M metagenome (GOLD analysis project Ga0078972, IMG submission 67568) | Hot spring thermophilic microbial communities from Obsidian Pool, Yellowstone National Park, USA - OP-RAMG-01 (SPADES assembly) (version 2) | ecosystem: Environmental > Aquatic > Thermal...
CTAGCAGCACCAGCACGATCACTTGGCCGGCAATCCAAACATCTACCAAGCTCCAGCGCCGCGCAAAGGGTGAAGGCCGCCTCCCGGCATCCACGTCTTCCTTGGTCCACGCCCAAATCACGAATAACGCCACGTCTATGAGGGCCACCAGCAGTGCAATAAGGGCCAACGCGAGTACAAGTATGGCCCTTGCCTTCTGCCCAATGTCTAGGATCATCCCATCACCTACGTTACTACGCTCCCGCTAGCCGAGGTACTGGATGAGGTCGCGAACCTCATCACCCCCTGTGAGCTCCAAGAAAATGTCCTCAAGGCTCGTAGTGTCCGAGGCTGCATGGCGGCGCAATTCCTCCATCGTGCCACTGGCGATCAATCTACCGCGATTGATGATGGCAAAGCGATCGCACATCCGCTCGGCAATCTCAAGGATATGCGTGGATACAAATACAGTGATCCCCTCTTCACACAGTCGCCGCAGAATATCTTTCATCAGACGGGCACTCCGAGGATCCAGCCCTACCGTGGGTTCATCTAGGAAAATCACTTTTGGTTGGTGGATGAGCGCCCCCGCCAATGCAATCTTCTGGCGCATTCCCCTGGAGTAGCCTTGGATCAGCTCGTTCCCTTTGTCCGATAGTTCGAAGAGCCTCAAGAGGTCGTCAATCCGCCGCCCGCGCCCCTCCCACGGCACAGAATAGAGATCTGCCATAAAATTCAGGAATTCCTTGCCCGTGAGCTTTTCGTAGAGGAAGGGGTTATCCGGAATATAACCCATGATCGCCTTGGCTCGAAGGGCATCCGTCTCAATATCGAAGCCTCCGATCACCGCAGTACCGGATGTGGGCCGCAGCAGACCCGTCATTAACTTGATGGTAGTAGTTTTCCCTGCACCGTTCGGACCAAGAAAACCAAAGAGTTCGCCTCGATACACATCAAGATCTAAATGGTCCACGGCGCAAAGGCTGCCGAAGACCTTCGTGAGACCCCGGCACCGAATCATCTCCTCCTGCATGCTTTCGCTCATCCCTGACCCCTCATTTACGGCGGAGCCTCCAAGAAGCTCAACTAGTTTCCTGAAACGCCGCAACCGCCCCGTACAGACCGTAACTTCCTACCCAGCGCTTTGCATTGCAGATGAGCAACGGGCGCCTACCCTACACTCCCGCACACCACGCGCTCGATCCCCGCTAAGTCGGGATGGATACATAAATGGTTGTAGCCGCGCGCCTGCAGCAACTGGGCAACCTTTTGCGCCTGACCTAGAGCCGTCTCAACCATGAGCCATCCGCCAGGCTTCAAAACACGCTTCGCTTGGTCCGCAAGGCGCTCATGGTACTCCATCCCCGTACTTCCCCCGTCCAGTGCCTCGCGGGGCTCGTATCGCGCCACCTCGGGCTGCAGGTTGGCGACTTCTTCGGACGCCACATAAGGTGGATTGGACACCACAACGTCCGCCGAGAACCTCCGTACAGCCGAAAGAAGATCACTGCAGACCACGGCTACACGGCTCGCCACGCCATGCCGCGTGACGTTACAGCGTGCCACACGGAGAGCCGCTTTCGACACGTCGAGAGCGATTGCCCTGAGTGTGGGCATATGGACTGCGCATGCCACGGCGATGCACCCGCTTCCCGTCCCCACGTCCACCATGTATGGGGATTGCCGGGTACGTAATTCACGCAACGCCACCTCTACTAGGGTTTCGGTTTCGGGGCGCGGGATCAATACATCCGGAGTAACATGGAACTCAAGTCCGTAGAATTCCTTCTTGCCTGCCAGATACGCATAGGGCACCCGCTGAGCTCGGGCGGAGACGAATGCCCGAAACCGTGCTATGGCCCCCTCATCCAGGTGCAGATCCGCTCTCAGTATATCTACTTGCGTTACCTGCGCTGCCAAGGCCATCAAGAGCCGCGCTTCCAGGTGTGGTTCCTCGATACCCGCATCAGCTAGCTCCCGAGCGCCCTCTGCAAGAAGATGTTGCAGTTCAAGCATAACGTTCGCCCGGAATCACATTGCCCACGTTTGTTTCAAACGGCATTGCTGGCCTCGCGGAGGCGTTCGGCCTGATCCGCAGTGATCAGGGCTTGTACAAAAGGCTCGATGTCGCCATCGAGCACCTCGGGCAGGTTGTAAACGGTAAGGTGGATGCGATGATCGGTGACGCGGCCGTCGGGGAAGTTGTAGGTGCGGATCTTCTCAGAACGGTCGCCGGTGCCCACTTGCGCCCGACGTGCTTCCGTGCGTTCGTTGAGCAATGCCTGCTGTTGCAGTTGGTAAAGGCGGGCTCGAAGCATTCGGAAAGCCTTCTCTTTGTTCTGCAATTGGCTCCGCTCGTCCTGACAGGTGACAACGATGCCGGTAGGCTTGTGCAGAAGCCGAATGGCGGTAGCCACCTTTTGCACGTTCTGGCCGCCCGCGCTGGATGAGTGGTACACATCCATCTCGATATCATTCGGGTTGATCTCCACCTCCACATCCTCAACCTCCGGAAGCACCGCAACCGTGGCTGTTGAGGTGTGGATGCGCCCACTCGATTCGGTAGCAGGCACTCGTTGCACTCGATGCACGCCGCTCTCGAATTTTAGGCGACTATAGGCTCCCCGCCCCTGGATCGAGAGGACGACGTCGCTGAAGCCCCCAATTCCGGTTTCTTGGGCATTTAGGATTTCCACTTTCCAGCCATTCCGCTCTGCATACCGCAGATACATGCGAAGGAGATCCCCGGCAAAGAGCGCGGCCTCTTCACCCCCTGCTGCAGGCCGTATCTCTACAATCACATTGCGCTCGTCATTGGGATCCTTCGGCAGCAGCAATAGGCGGATGCGATCCTCCAGTTGCTGCAGCTTGCCTCGCAATTCGGTAAGCTCTTCCTGAGCCAGATCCTCCATTTCAGGATCCTGGAGCAATTCTTCGGCCTGGGCGATTTCCCGTTCCACTCTCTTGAATTCACGGTAGGCCGCCACCACGTCCTCAAGATCGGCCCACGCCTTGCTGACGCGTCGGTATTGTTGCACATCGGCAATCACCTGAGGATCTAACATTTGGCGCGCTAGGTCCTCATAACGTGCCTCAAGTTGATCCAGCTTTGGTCGTGCCTGTTCCAAAGACACCTCTCGCACTCCTTACATCTTTATCAACCGCACCCTATCCCGCGAAGCCATTACAAGCCCACACCGACCGTGCCGTCGTGTTCGCAATGCACTCCTTAACCTGCAGCCGCACCCACTCCGGCGCCGTTCAGTCGAGGCTCAGTTTTGGCGCTCGGAGGAACGCGCTAGGCGTCGCGGTGCCGAGGAAATGCATCGCCATCGCAAAGATGCCTGGGTCCGCGCTAGGCAATACTTGCCACCGCGGCCGTCGCGTGAGAGGCTTCCTCGCGCACAACAGCGTTCAGGGCTGCAAGGGAAACTTCCACTTGGTCCGGGTGGGGTTCCCGTGTGGTAAGGTGTTGGGACCAAAGCCCCGGGGCCAGCAGCACGCGTACCAGGGTACTGCCACGGGCGCGACCTGCCCACCGAATGGCTTCGTAGGCAATTCCTGCAACTACCGGCACGAGGCCAAGGTGCAATGCCAACCGCAAAAGGTAGTTCTGGGGCCGCGGCAGAAGAGATTGGACGATGATGCCCGCGATAAGCACCACTACAATAAAGCTCGTTCCGCATCGTGGGTGGATGCGCGAGCAACGGAGCGCATTCTCCAAATTGAGATCTAGACCAGCCTCGAATGCGTTGATGGCCTTATGCTCGGCTCCGTGATATTCAAATACCCTGCGGATGTTCGCCATCCTCCCGATGCCCGCCACATAACCTATGAAAATGACAATGCGCACCAATCCGTCCATTGCGTTGAGAGCCAAAGGCGCGCTTATCCCCATTCTTCCTTGAAGGAGTTGGGTAACGAGAGTGGGCAGCGCTACGAAAATCGCCAGTCCCATGGCAACAGCGGATACCAAGGTGGCGCCGATGGCAATATCCGAAATGCGGCCGGAACCGTTTCGTCCGGAAGCGCCTAATCCCTCGGCATCCTTCGCTTCTACCTCGCTTGAGCGTCCCAGGAACTCGGCCTGGATGCGCGCACTGAAAGTAAGTGCACGGATTCCCAGAGACATGGCGTCGAGAAGGGCCAGCGTTCCCCTGGCTAACGGCCGGTTCAACCATCCGAAGCGGGCAACAACGGTGGAGGACACAGGTTCCGTCGTAACGACGATGCGGCCATCCGGCGCGCGGCACGCTACGGCGAAGTAGCGCGGGCTCCGCATCATTACGCCCTCAATTACCGCCTGCCCACCGTATTGGAAGGTCTCGTTCACGGGATGAGCCGTCTTATTGGACGCAGAAGCCAAGACATCACTTCTTCATCTTGTACTTCTGCAGGAACTTCTCCACGCGCCCTTCGGTGTCCACGATCTTCTGCTTGCCCGTGAAGAATGGGTGGCAGTTGGAGCAGATCTCTACGCGAATTTGCGGCTTCGTGGAGCGCGTTTCGAATGTGTTGCCACAGGCGCACACCACGATGGCTTTTTGGTACGGGGGATGGATGCCAGGTTTCATATTCACCTCGATTACTCAGAATTCTACGGCACACGCATCGTTTGAAGCTATGCCGGGAAATGCCCGAGAGTGCGGGCGCGCAAACGCTGCAGGACACCTACGCGCAAGGCCCATTGCGGCCGGGCGCGGCGCAGTGTCTTGAAAGGCCGTCCCTCTCGGGCGGCGTACATCTGCGTCACAGGCGGCTGGCCCGGATCTCGACTATTATACTCACCTTACGGCGTGCGGCGCAAGAAAACGCCTTCCTGCACTCCACGACTCGGTGCCACAGGAAGGCAATGACGGGTGACGCGCGATAAGCCGAGTGGTCCACTCGGCAGCCTAGCCTATCCGGTGAAATCCGCCCGAAACGTGAACGGCTCGCCCTGGATCTTCTGCCAGCGTGCTTTCTCCTGGGGCGATAGGAGTGCCAAGGCTTTATCCTCGAACTCCTTACGCGCAGCCAAGTCGGCTCGGTCCAGAGCGGCAGGAGTAGTCGGACCTGCCGCTTGGGGCGTCTGGGTCTGGGCAGCAGGGCCGCGCCAGGCCGCGCGCATGTTCTGGAAGAACTGCATCCTCAATTCCCGCGACTTCGTGCGATACTCTTGGGCAAGGTTCTGGATGGCATTTCGGTGCTCCGCGCTGATTCCAGCCTCCTCAGCTACTTTAGCATCGCCCAATGCCAGCACGCCGCGCCATTGCAGGTCCAGTTCGTGCAATCGCGCGATCTGTTCCGGTCGCAAGATCTTCGGCAGATTGTCTGCAGCCTTTGCCTGTGCCGCCGTTCGTTGCTCCTGGATTTGCTGGAAGAACGTGGTGCGATCTTGCGGAACGCCCTGAGCCCGATTTTGCCGCATTTCCTGGAAGAACTGGGCCATCTGCTGAGCTACCATCTGTTGTGCTTGGCCCTGAAACTCCGCCAGCGATGCTCGCTGCTTCATATCCAGATGGATGCCTACCTGTACGTCCGGCCGGTTGAGCAATTCCATCACGTGGCTCACCAAGGGATCGTGATCCGGTAGTGCCCGCATCATGCCAAATCTGCCCGGTCCGCCCGGACCGAAGGGGCCACGGGGTCCCATCCTGCCCGGCCCCTGCGCCTGAGCCACGGTTCCGGTGGCGAGCAGCATCGCTACAGCAACGACGTAATGCATCCTAGCCATTATGCACCTCCAAACAAAGGCCTCCGTCTCACAATGTAAGACGACAAGGGACACCAGGAGGTAACAGCAGCACCCAATGTGTTTAACTACATAAGCCGCGCAGATATTCCGCCGCCGCGCGAAGGTTCGCCATGCGTTGAGCCTCCGTGTATTTGCCCAACGACTCATCTTCAATGCAAAGATCTCGTCGGTAACCGGCAGCTTTCAGATAGCCTACTACGCGTTTGTGATCAATATCTCCCTCGGGGATCGGGCAGACGTAGCGCCCGTATTCGTACCCCAGCTCGCGACGGGTATTTCGGATGCCCTCGGGATAGGAGATGTTCTTAATATGGGTGTGCTTGGTAACGGGTGCGAACCTCTCAAGGATCGCATACACGTCATCTAAGGGATGACCGGCCCAGTAAAAGTTGCCCGTGTCCATAGTAAGCCCCAGCCGCGGGTTCCCGATGCTCGTCAGCAGGTGCTCCAGGAATTCAGGATCGTTGCCCTGAAAGCCGTGGTTTTCAATACCGAGGTCTACGCCGGTGGACGCCGTAGCATCCAATACACGGTGCACCCGGTCCCCGAACAGGGTTTCACGCTCCTCTCTCGGGAGTTCCCGTTCACCATGCATAATGGCGTCTATCCTCACCGCCTCGACGCCTAGTTCAGCAGCGGCCTGGATGGTGCGGATAATCCAATCTAGCTCCTTGTCAATCTCGGGGGAATTGAAGTCGTTGGCCAACAGGAGAGCACTCACTCGAACGGAGGCAGCCTGGCATTCCCGCCGCAGTGTGGACACATCCTCGGTACGATCTAGGAAATACCGCGGCTTGGCGGCTTTAGGAACCGGTGCATGAACGCCGAAATCTCGGCCTACTGCCAATTCCACAGCGTCCAAGTTCAATGCAACGAGTCCGTCACCAACGGTGGGGAATCCTGCAGCCAACACGATATCATCGCGGATAGAAACGTACATTGGGGAACCTTTCCGAAGTCCATAGGGTTAGAGTGCGCTTAGGTTCGCCATGGTAGTGGCATAGACCTCTATATGCATCTGTTTGCACGCTGGATTTCCGGCGGTGTATAATAAATGCGTTCGCCGCGCCCTCGTAGCTCAGAGGATAGAGCGCCGGCCTCCGGAGCCGGGTGCACAGGTTCGATTCCTGTCGAGGGCGCTTTTGCCCCGTTTGCACGCGTGCTTCCCCCACGGACCAGCGTTCCGCCCGAGCCACCTCGTTCGCCTGCACTTACTGAACTCCGCCGTGGCTTCTGCCGAGAATAGGAATTAAAGGCGGCCCTTGGGAATGCGGGGCCGTAACCCTATCCGATCTTGATGCGCCCAGATCTGCGTGCAGGCGCAAGGGGATTGCCGGGAGGAGGCCATGGCTCTCTTGGGAAAGTTGCTGGGTTTGGGGAGGAACGAGCACTACGATCGCGGCATCCAATTGTTTGACCAAGGGCTTTACGATGAGGCGTTGGAGTGCTTTGCGGCCGTGGCAAGTGCAACAAACAGAGATCCGCTGAGCGAGCGGCTCGCCCTGTTCTACAGTGCAGAAGCCCATGCAAACCTAGGAACCGAAGCCATGCGCCGGGGTGCGTGGGAGCGAGCCGAAGAGCATTTTCGCAAAGCCGTCGCCATCCATCCCCACTATCCTGACCTTTATTACAGCCTCGCCGTGGTTTTGCGGCATCGTCTACGGTATTCCGAGGCACTTGAAGCCCTCAACAAAGCCCTAGAAATCAATCCTCGCTTTGCAAAGGCACATTTTCAGCGGGGTATCGCTCTTTATGCGATGGGTGAGCGGGAAGTAGGCGTCCGCGCACTGGAGCGTGCCGTGCAACTCGAACCGGGCTTCGCATCCGAGGCGTTCCTGCGTGGAATGGAAGCCCACAGCAAGCAAGACTTTGCCGCGGCAATCCATGCCTTCGAGATGGTATCATCCACGGAGATAGACGACATCCAGTACCATTTCCGCCTGGCGGATGATCTCTACCGCCGGGGCATGTTTGAAGAGGCGGTAGACGAATATCGTCAGGCGTTGGAGCTGAACCCGCAATATGCCGATATTCGCAACCATCTCGGCCTTGCCCTGGCGGCGCTGGAGCGATATGACGAGGCCCTGGCAGAGTTCGATCGCGCTTTGCAGATCAACCCAGCCTTCGTGGATGCCTGGCTCAATAGGGGCAATGCCCTCAAAGAGCTGGGCCGCATCGCAGAGGCAGAGGATGCCTATCGCCGCGTGTTGCAATTGGAGCCTGACCACGTGGTGGCGCTCAACAACCTCGCCGGAACGGACCAAAGTCGGGCCGCGTAGCCCGCGATTGCCACTTCGTCGCTCTGCGGATTGGGCTCCGCCCGCATTCTTCGTGTGAGGAGGACCCGATCCTGTTTGCCATTACCGGGGCATGTTCCCGTTCTAATGCTCGCACCGGCCGATTGACGCTGCCTCATGCATCCCTTGAGACGCCGGCTTTCATGCCCGTTGGCACGCTAGGCACGGTGAAGGCCATGACGCCGTCGGAACTGGAGGGCTTAGGCTTCTCCCTCATCCTGGCCAATACCTATCATCTGCACCTGCGCCCCGGCGAGCAGATCGTATCCCAAGGAGGCGGTATCCATCATTTTGCCGGATGGAACGGCGCCGTCCTCACCGACAGCGGGGGCTTCCAGGTATTCAGTCTTGCGCGGCTTCGGGCCATTTCCGAGGAGGGGGTAGAATTCCAATCTCATATAGATGGCTCCCTGCACCGGTTCACACCCGAAAGTGTGATGGATATGCAGCGGGCCATCGGTGCAGATATTGTGATGGCCTTCGACGAATGCGTTCCCTACCCGTGCGACGAGGCGTACGCTCGAGAAGCCATGGAACGCACCTCACGGTGGGCGGTGCGATGCCTCACTCGCCATCAGTCTTTTGGCGGGCAGTCGGAAGGCGGCTGGCCCCAAGCACTCTTCGGCATCGTCCAAGGAGCCACGTATAAGAACCTGCGCCGAGAAAGCGCCATGCGATTGGCCGAACTTGATCTCCCGGGGTACGCCATCGGTGGATTGGCAGTAGGTGAGCCCAGGGATAAGCGTTGTGAGTGCGTGGAATGGTGCACCGAAATCCTCCCCGAAGCCAAACCCAGATACCTCATGGGCGTGGGGACACCCGCGGACATTCTGGATGCAGTAGAGCGAGGTGTGGATCTGTTCGACTGCGTACTCCCCACACGGAATGCACGCAACGGCCAGATCTTCACCACGGCAGGCCCGATCAACATCCGCAATGCGCGCTACGCAACAGACTTTACTCCCCTGGACCCCCAATGCTCCTGTGAGGTTTGCCGTCGGCATACGCGTGCCTATGTGAGGCACCTCTTCATGGCGCGGGAGATTCTAGCCTACCGTCTTGCAACGTATCACAATCTTGCTTTCTACGCTGCGTTCATGAAGCGCATTCGCAACGCCATCAGCGAAGACACATTGGAGGCCCTTCGGGACTACGCGGAGTGTGCCTCGTATGGGGATCCTTAAGGTGTAATAGGCACGGTCCTTTGAGAAGGACTTTGGGAAGTTTATGTGCAATAGACGCCACGTGCGGATAGTTCCACAACGGCCGATGTCGAACCTATTTCCTTCGCGCCGCATAGCGGCTGCCGGCTCCCGCAGAGGAGCGGATCCCCCATGTGCTACTCCATTCGATGCGGGACGGGGTTGGCTCCAACGTATCCTCATCATGGCGCTGGGCCTTTGCGCCATGGCTGCTAATGCCGGCGGTCCTAATCTGGAGATCGAGAGCCTTGTACCCACCCAGGTATGGGCCACAAGCACGGCAGATCTTGTCATTGCCGGAACGCTACGCAATCGCGGATCGGAGGTTCTGCCGCCGGGAGCCGGTCGCATTCGCTTTTTTGCGCTGAGCGGCTTGGATTACGTGTCCGGCGACACATCGCCCAAGCTTCCGGCCCTCAGCCCAGGGCAATCGGTTACCTTCGTGTGGCGCGTCCGTCCGGTGTCTTCCGATGCCCGCCTTGCCGTTGCGCTCAGCCTGGAGCAGCCGAACGCCCCCCCAACAATCCGAATGATTGCCATCCCCCATTTGCAGAATCCCGTCACCGAGGATCCCGTACTTGTGGCAAACGCATGCCGGGCACGTGTGAACGGCCTGGATGCTACGGTGGAGAACGATCGCGTGAGGCTACGCCTTTTGGGAGGAAGCCTTGCCGTGGTATCCTGCCGCTCCGGTGGGGGCTGGCGGCTTGTAGGGGCTGTGTTTCCCCTAATCCGTTGCGTGTCTGCGGAGCGGGGGGAAGTACCCTGGTGCGAAACCTTTCAACCTGAAACTGCGTCCACATTTACTACCAAGGACACTGCAGGGCTGCTACTCCGGGGCTCCATCGGCACGAAGTGGCGGGCAACCCTAAGGTTTGCCGTTCGCAAAGGTTCTTCTGCGATTGATGAACATCTTTGGCTCGCCGCGCAAAAGACACTGGAAGTGCAAAGTATCTGCTTTTCGCCGTTTCATGCGGGAGCGGGCAGCTTCGGCATGGCCGCTTCAGAGGCAATCCCCTGCAGTGCATCCGGATCCAATATGGTAGCTGCCTGCCGGTGGGGCGAAATTACTTGCGGCATCGTGATTCAAGGAAACCCACCGATCCAAGGCTGGCAGAGCAAGCCACTGGATCCCGTCCCCGGCGCAGAATACCGCACCATGGGCAACCGGTGGGATGCCGTAAACGCTCCCACTATGGTGCCCCGAGCAGGATTGGTGGAGATCAGCGCCAGACTCTTCGCCCTGCAACCGAGCACAACTGTGCAGGACGCCATGAAGGTATCCTTGCCTAGGCTAGCCGTCGAGCCTGCTCTCCACGAACACGCCGCCGCCGTCCGATCGCGTGGCGTGCATGCGGCGGCTGTTGGCGGCGCCTTGCGCGGACGAAACTAGCCATGCCGGGCGCAAAGCACCTCCGTATCCGAATGACACAACATGGAGACGCCACCGATGCGCACTTCCCGCTCTATTGCCGTTAGCCGTGTCACCGCCATCCTTACCGCTTTTATCGTCTTGCCCGCGGTTTCCCATGCCGGATTATCCTTCTCCTTGCCTGTGTTGTGGAACCCGGTATCGGCTGCGGACACCACGATACCTGCAGGCCAGGGATCCGACGCCCTGCAATCCCCGTCCGCCGAATACGCGTCACGGCGGGCGTACCTTCGACGCCAATTCCCCGGCGACGTGATTGTAATCTGCGGCCCCGGCGATAACTCCGACGTCGGACGCGTGCGCTTCCGCACGAGCAATTCGATCATGTATCTCACGGGGGTGGAGGCTCCGGACGCGTGCCTGGTGCTTCTTCCTGACGGCGATCCTTCCGGCAGGCACGAGATCCTCTTCCTGCCAGATCAAACTCCGGCCGAGCGCCGTTGGTCGGATCCTCTTCCGATACCGGGCGAGGCGACCCAGCAAGCTACCGGACTCGAAGCCGTACTCCCCGTCTCGGAGATGTGGACGGTCCTCGAGGCTTCATTCCGGAATGCAAAGCGCATCAGAGTGGAAGGGCCGGTGTTGGACCATCAGCCGGCGGCAACGCGGCTGCTCCCCGACGGCAGTTCCGTCAACTCCATTGCCCGGTACTACCCAAATCGGATCCTGGAAGAACATGCCCGGGCCGCCAACCCAAATGTGGAATTTGCCGGGGGCGTTTCCGAGGCCGTCGCGGGGCTCCGCCGTGCGAAGACGCCGTCGGAGATTGCTAAGATTCGGGCTGCCATCGTGGCCACTTCCGCTGCAGAGGAAGCCGCAGCGCGCGGCATTCGGCCAGGAGTAGATGAACTTGCAGTGGAGGGGATGATCCTTGCCCAGTTTCGCCTCCATGGCGCTGTGCGAGAAGCGTTTCCATGCATCGTGGGCAGCGGGCCTAATTCCACGGTGCTGCACCACTTCGCCTCGCTCCGCAAGATGCAATCCGGGGATATGGTTGTGGTAGACATCGGGGCGGAATACGATTATTACGCAGCCGATATCACCAGAACGTTTCCCGTGGGCGGCAGGTTTACGCCGCGGCAGAAGGAACTCTATCGCCTCGTGTTGGCGTGTCAAGAGGACGCGGCCCGCTTTGCTCGGCCAGGAATGAGCCTCTCCACACTGCACAACCATGCCGTGCAGTTTTTAAGATCCAGCCCACTTCGCGCCCGAGACCTAGATGGTCGGGAGTACACCATGGACCACTTCTTCATTCATGGCCTTGGCCACTTCCTCGGGATGGACGTGCACGACGTTACGGGAGGATCAAACAATTTGGATCCCGGGGTGGTCTTCACGATTGAACCAGGTGTCTATATTCCAAGCGAGCGCATTGGGATCCGTATCGAGGATGATTACTTGATGACGCCGTCCGGGGCTAGAAAGCTCTCTGCAGCCCTACCCAGCGACCCGGGTGCAATCGAAGCACTCATGCGGAGTGCTGCACATCTAGGCACGCCGCAGGCCAAACGTCCTTCCCGCGCATCGGCAATCCGCAGTGCCCACGTTGCGGTCCACAAGGGGCTTTCGCGCCGATAACGGAAGGGCGAAGATCTGGGAAAACTACTTGCGGTGGCGCATTTTAAGCGGATCCTTCCATGATTCTCGCTGTGTCAGGAACCACGAAGGAGCCGTCACGGCTGCTTGTTGTGGCTTAGCTCATGCTAGCTTGCCCGGGCAGCCCCGTTCTGTGAAGAACCTGCCTGCACCAACCTAGCTAAAGCTGTCGTCGCCGTCGTCCGGCACATAGCGGTTGATCGTTGCTCGGATCGAGTGCTCTACAAAGCAGGTAATTGCCTCCTCCTCGCGGAGCACGCGGATCTGCTCATCAATCTCCCGGATGGCTTCTTCCCACTGGCGACGCTGATCGGGGGGTGCTGCATCCCGTTCCAGCACGAAGGCTCTCCTGCGCGATTGAAGAGCCTGAACCATCTGGGCTAGATCCTCCGCCCGCGGCCCTCCCTCGAGGAACTCGTCTATAACCTGTTCTGTAGGATCGTTACAATAGTTCTGGCGTTCCATAATCGGTCCCATTTTCCATACGTATGGAACGCGTTCACTTGCGCCCGCGGCCGCCTTCGTCTATCACGACCGGTGGCAGCCCGAAAAGAAGGCATAGTATGGGCGCATAGTGACGTACGGCACTGGGGATGCTGCGAATTCGCTAATGGGACCGCACCGGCTTACGCACTACCGGCACGCCCCTGCAGGCGGGAAAAGAGGGAAGAATGGAGCTGGGCGGATTCGAACCGCCGACCTCCTCGATGCGAACGAGGCGCTCTCCCAGCTGAGCCACAGCCCCGAACGGTGCCACCTACACTACGAACGGTGCGAGGATTAGTATATCCCCTTCCCTCCGGCAGCGTCAAGTAATGCCATTGACAACCCAGTCGAACGCACAGTATCATGGGATCGAGTGGTGCATGCGACCCCCTCTGGCCTGGGCCGCGTGACACAATGGGGAGCGCCGCCGCTCGGCTCCTCCACCGTGCCCACCTTCATCAGCCCAAGGAGGATTGCGCCCCGATGTTAAACGACCTACATGTGCTCGTAACCGGCGGCACCGGATCGTTCGGGAAGAAGTTCGTAGAGGTGTTGCTGGCCGAGCACCGCCCCGCTCGGCTCGTCGTTTTTAGCCGCGATGAGCTGAAACAGCACGAAATGCGTCAGCGCTTCCCAGACACGGGAAATTCGCCCATGCGCTATTTCATCGGCGATGTGCGAGACGTAGATCGTCTGCGACGGGCTATGAGAGGCATAGACGTCGTGGTGCACGCTGCGGCCCTCAAGCAGGTACCGGCTTGCGAATACAACCCCATAGAGGCCATCCATACGAACGTCAACGGCGGGAAGAATGTGATTGACGCGGCGCTGGACAACGGTGTTCATCGTGTAATGGCGATCAGTACAGACAAGGCGGTAAGCCCCGTTAATCTTTATGGCGCCACCAAGCTTGTAGCCGAGAAACTCTTCGTGCAGGCCAATTCCTACCGAGGCCACGGTCCCACATGCTTCAGTTGTGTACGATACGGTAACGTGGTCGCCAGCCGCGGAAGTGTGATCCCACTCTTCCTGGAGCAGCGCAAAACAGGCACCATAACGATTACCGATCCCCGGATGACCCGCTTCTGGATCACGTTGGACCAAGCCGTTCGGTTCGTCATCCGATGCATCGAACTCATGCACGGCGGAGAGGTCTTCGTGCCTAAAATCCCCAGCATGAACATCATGGACCTGGCGGCTGCTATTGCACCAGGTTGTGCCATTCAACAGATTGGCATCCGCCCCGGTGAGAAGCTCCATGAAACGCTCATCTCAGAGGACGAAGCCCGTCAAGCCATAGAGCTAGAGGATATGTACGTGCTGCAACCGGCTCACCCATGGTGGGCCGGAGGTAACTGGAGTGGTGGCACGCCTGTGCCGGAAGGGTTCCGTTACGCTAGCGACACGAACCCCCATCTGCTCACGCGTCAGGAGCTTCAAAAGCTCGTTGGGGAACTCGGGCAAGGATGAAGGCCTCAACGCTGGCTGTGAATGGAGGCAAGCCGGTTCGATCCACGCTGCTGCCTTACGGTCGCCAAACCGTGGATGAAGCGGACATCGCTGCAGTTGCAGATGTACTTCGTTCCGATTGGCTCACCACCGGACCCAAAGTAGCGGAATTCGAGCAGGCCCTGTGCAACATCACCGGAGCCACCGAGACCGTCGCTGTGAGCAGTGGTACGGCCGCACTGGATGCCGCCGTCTTTGCGTTAGGTATCGGCCCAGGTGACGAGGTCATCGTACCACCTATGACCTTTGCCGCTACGGCGAATGCCGTCCTCCACCTGGGCGCAACACCTGTGTTCGCCGATGTAGACCCCCACACACTCCTGCTGGATCCGGCACGGGTGGAGGAAAAGATCTCACCCCGCACCAAAGCCATCATCGGCGTAGACTATACGGGCCACCCCTGCGATTGGGATGCCCTGGCGCATTTGGCAGACCGCTATCATGTGCGTTTGATTGCAGACGCGTGTCATGCTCTAGGCGCGGCCTACCATGGGCGACCCGTTGGGAGCCTGGCCCACATTACCTGCTTCAGCTTCCACCCCGTGAAACAGATTGCCACGGGCGAAGGAGGCGCCGCCGTCACCAGTGATGAGGATTTGGCGCGGCGCATGCGCCGGTTTCGCAATCACGGCATCACTACGGACCATCGCGAGCGCCACGCTGCAGGGGCCTATTTCTACGAGATGGTGGACCTGGGATACAATCTGCGTCTATCCGACATCCATGCCGCGCTCGGCCTGAGCCAGCTTGCGAAGCTACCCGCGTGGGCGGAACGGCGCAGGGCAATCGCTTCACGCTATAACCAAGCGTTCTCCGCTCTCCCCGCGGTACGCCCGCTCGCCATCCATCCGGACGTGCGACATGGGCACCACCTTTACGTAATCCAGCTCTGCCTCGAAGAGCTGACTGTGGACCGAGACCAAGTGTTCCGGGCCCTGCGCCTGGAGGGCATCGGTGTAAACGTGCACTATATCCCCGTCCACCTCCACCCGTATTATCAGCAGACCCTCGGCACCCGTCCGGGACAGTGCCCGGTTGCCGAGGAAGCCTACCGGCGCATCCTTACTCTCCCCCTATTCGCAGGCATGACGGATCACGACGTAGAGGACGTCATCTCCGCGGTGTACAAGGTTTGCGAGGCTTATTCCCGATGAAAACGCCTTTCCTCATTGGCCATCTTGTGTACCTGCGCCCGCTGGAGCGCACCGACCTTACGGAACGCTACCAGTCCTGGATTAACGACCCCGAAGTTACCCGGTACCTAGAAACGGCCCATTTCCCTCAAACCTTAGCCATGATGGAGGCCTTTTACGAACGCACTACGGCATCGCAAGAGAACCTTTTCTTGGCAATTGTAGACCGCGCCACAGACCGCCACATTGGGAACATCAAGCTTGGGCCCATCCATTGGATCCACCGTAAGGCCACTCTTGGGATCCTCATCGGAGAACGCGAATACTGGGGCCGGGGTTTTGGGACGGAAGCTACCCGTCTGGTGGTGGAGCATGCCTTTTATAACTTGAACCTCCACCGCGTAGATTTGGGCGTCTTCGCAGAGCATACCGCCGCAGTACGCATGTATGAGAAGCTTGGGTTCAAAGTAGAGGGGCGCCTGCGCGAGGCGCTCTTTCACGAGGGGCGGTACAAAGACCATCTTCTGATGGCCATCCTCCGGGATGAGTATCAGCCGGCCGTTCCGGGTGCCGCGTCCCCGGCAGAAGGCTAAGGTGCGGCTATGGAACGCCGGTTCCTGGTGATCGGGTGCGGCTCCATCGGAAGGAGGCATATCCGCAATCTTCAAAGGTTGGGTGCCTTCCGCATCCTGGCCTGGGACCCCGACCCGGTCCAAGTGTCCGAAGCATGTAAAGAAACATCTGTGGAGGCCGTGCCCTCCCTTGAAGTAGGTCTGGCCGCTAATCCCGATGCCTGCTTCATATGCTCTCCAACCTCGCTCCATGCGCAACAAGTTCAGACATTAGCCCCTCGGTGCCACCTCTTTGTGGAGAAGCCCCTGGCTGCCGATGGCGCATCGGCAGCAGCAGCCGCAGCGGCAGTCAAAGCCCACCACCGCATCTGCCTGGTGGCATGCAATCTCCGTTTTCACCCCGGCGTAGCCGCGCTCAAAGAGGCCATTGGGAGCGGCCACATCGGCAAGGTGCTTTTGGTACACGCAGAGTTCGGCTACTACCTTCCGGATTGGCGTCCTTGGCAAGATTACCGCGACGCGTACTCTGCGCGCCGCGATCTGGGCGGAGGCATCCTCTTGGACGCCATCCATGAGTTGGACCTGGTTCGGTGGATTGCGGGCAATTTCCGCGAGGTGCAGGGCTTCCGTGCCACAACGGGGACACTCGGCATCGAGACGGAAGAGATAGCATGCATCCAAGGCCGTTCCGCGGAGGACGTCTATTTCCAGATCCAATTAGATTATCTCCAGCGCACCTATGCCCGCAGATGCAAAGTCGTAGGTACGGAAGGTACCCTAATCTGGGATCTGCCCCACGGCCAAACACTGCTCCTACGGCCGGGCACCGACCCCGTAGTATTGTGCGATTTCCGCCAAGCTGATCTCAATCAAATGTACATAGAAGAACTCCGCCACTTCCTCGACTGTTTGGAAGGGCATTCTGCACCCGCCCAGAACGCCGATGATGCCGCGGACCTCGTGAAGCTCGCAGAGACCATACCTTGGATTTGATGCCATGAAGACCATCGCTATTGTACAAGCACGCATCGGCTCGAGCCGCCTCCCCGCCAAGATGTTGCGCCCCCTCCGCGGAGCTCCGGTGCTCGCGTGGACGTTGGGGCGCGTCAGCCGCGCTCGGCGCGTGGATCAGGTGATCCTCGCCACCACAACCCTACCCGAGGACGCGGCTCTCATAGACATTGCAGCCCGATTGGGCATTCAATCGTTTGCGGGAAGCGCGGAAGACGTACTGGATCGCATCTATCGCGCAGCAAAGGAGTACGATGCCGACGTCGTTGTGCGCCTCACCGGAGATTGCCCCCTCCATGATCCAGAAGTTGTGGACCGCATCGTAGGAACCTTCCTGGAAGCTCCAGACAACGTGGATTATGTGTCCAACGTAATGCCGCCTACCTATCCCGACGGCCTCGATGTGGAGGTAATGCCGATCACCGTGCTTGAGCGGGTGTGGCGCGAAGCCACCGACGCTGCGGATCGTGAGCACGTTACAACGTACATACGCACACATCCTCAACTTTTCCGCATCCGCAATGTGGAATGTGAGGAGGGTGACTTTAGCCACCTCCGGTGGACCCTGGACGTGCCGGAAGACATGGAGTTCTTGGAAGCTGTAGTGCGGGCACTTGGCGGCCGCGCCGATTTTGGCATCCGCGACGTGCTTGCACTGCTCCGGAATAACCCGAGCATTGCGGGGCTCAATGCAGGCATAGCCCGCAACACTGGATGGATGGCATCCCTGCCTATATCCAGGGCCCCCAAACTTACGATCACACGCTCCAACGAACTCTGGGAGCGGCGCCGGAATTTGATCCCTGCCGGCACGCAAACACTGAGCAAGGGACCCACCCAGTATGTGGACGGCGTGGCACCCAAGTATTTGGCACGCGGGAAAGGGAGTCATGTATGGGACGTTGACGGCAACGAATTCATAGATTATCCCATGGCTCTGGGTCCTATCACGTTGGGGCATTGCCATCCGGTGACACAGGATGCCATCCGCAAGCAGCTTGAGATCGGCATCACGTTTTCCCTCATGCATCCATTGGAAATCGAAGTAGCCGAATTGCTGAAGGAGATCTTTCCCTGTGCCGAACGCGTGCGCTTCGGGAAGAACGGTTCCGATGCAACCTCTGCGGCGGTGCGATGTGCCCGCGCCGTCACCGGCCGTGACATCGTGGCAACGTGCGGATACCATGGCTGGCAGGATTGGTATATCGGCTCGGTGGGTGGCGTAAGGGCGAAAGGTGTACCGGATGCAGTTAAGGCACTCCAAAGGACCTTCACCTACAACGATATCGCCTCCCTAGAACGCATCTTCCAAGAGCATCCCAGCGGCGTAGCTGCCGTAATCATGGAGGTGATGAACGTAGCGGAGCCGCAAGATGGCTTCCTCGAAAAAGTGCGCGACGTAACCCATCGGTACGGTGCGGTACTGATCTTCGATGAGATTATCTCCGGATGCAGATACAGCCTCGGTGGCCTGCAGGAGTACTACGGCGTCACGCCGGACCTCGCAACGGTGGGGAAAGGGATGGCCAATGGCATGCCCATCTCCGCAGTGATCGGCAAGGCCGAAGTTATGGAAGCCTTCGAGGATATCTTCTTCTCGTTCACATTCGGTGGTGAATGCCTCTCACTCGCTGCTGCCAAGGCTACCATTGAGTTCATGCGACGGGAACCCGTAATCCCTCACTTCTGGAAGCAGGGAGCGAAGCTGCAGAATGCCTACAACGAGATGGCCAATGCCTTTGGCCTCGCAGAATACACACAGTGCGCCGGTCTTCCGCCGTGGACCATCTGCGTCTTCAAGGATCACGACGGCCTCAACGGCCTCATGCTAAAATCCCTCTTCCAACAAGAGATGCTTAAGCGCGGCATTCTCTTCTCGGGATCGCAGTTTATCTGCTACCAACACACGGACGACGACATACAACGCACCATCAACGCCTACGAAGACGCCTTCACCGTATTGCGACACGCCGTAGTTAATCGTTGCGTGGAGGAGCTTTTGGAAGGCAAGCCCATCGAAGTCATCTTCAAGCGATATTGATGCGGACACTCATCCGATCAGATGCCGATGCAAACATCGGGATGGGCCATGTCATAAGAAGCCTCGCCCTCGCCGATGCTCTTTTGGATGCCGGACACCACGTGACGTGGTTGGGGCGCTGGGAGCCCGCATCCCTGGGGGCTCGCATCCGAGCCGCGGGAGCGCAGGCCATCGCGTCGGCTGCGACACCGGGGGGAAGCGACGACCTCGCCCTTACTTTATCCCACGCCGCCCAATCGGATTGGGTTCTGTTGGACGGTTACGGCTTTGGCGCAGAGTTCTTGCAGGCTGTTCGGCGCACCGGGGCCCGCGTGTTCGTGATAGACGACGCCCCGCGCCTCCCGTATTACGATGTGGACGTCCTATTGGATCAAAACCTTCATTCGAGCGCGCCGGAGTACCGTGTTCCAGAAGAAGGGCGCCTGCTTCTAGGTCCCCGCTATGCCCTCCTTCGCTCACAATTCGGCCGCAGGCCGGCATGGCCGCCGCCGGCTCCTGAGCACGCCGCAAACATCCTTGTAACGATGGGAGGCAGCGATCCAAAGGGCGTCACAGTCCAAGTATTAAAGTCCTTGGCGAACCTATCCAGCCCGACGAAGGCAGCCCCCTTGCACATCCGTGTGGTGGTAGGCCCTGCCAATCCTCGCACGGAGGAGATTAAGGCCGTCGCGACACACCGCACCATGAACGTGGAGGTCCTAATCGCAGTAGAGGACATGTGTGCCCTAATGGACTGGGCGCATGTGGCAATAACCGCCGCCGGCAGCACATGCTGGGAGCTCGCGTGCGTTGGCGTGCCTATGATTACCATCGTCACCGCGCCCAACCAAGTTCCTGTGGCCGAGGGATTGGCCCGGGTTGGAGCTTCCCTGAACCTGGGCGACGCCGAGCAAGTAAAGCCCGAGGACATTGCGAGTGCCCTTCAAGCCCTCCTGCCGGACCCACTGCGCCGCAGCGAGATGGCTCGTAGGGGAAGGGATGTGGTAGACGGCCTCGGCGCACTCAGAGTGGCCAAGGCCCTAACGAGGCACGGTAGGCCGGCCGCATCAAGCGAGGTCTCCATCCGCCCGGCGAACGCCGGGGACGCCAGGCTCCTGTGGAACTGGGCGAATGACCGCTCCGTGCGTGCTGTGTCCTTCCGCAAAGATCCCATCCCTTGGGAAGCACATAAGGATTGGTTCGCACGGCGCCTCCATTCTCCAGACGTGCGCATTTGGGTGCTAGAGAACGCAGGCAAACCCGTTGGCCAGATCCGATACGAGCGAACTTCTGACGGAAAGGAAGCGATCCTGAACTTCTCCGTCGCGGCCGAACAACGCGGCAAGGGTTACGGGGAGTACTTGGTGAACAGTACCAAAGACCGCGCGCTTCACGAGCTAAACGTTCCCCAGATTACGGCTCTCGTGCTGGAAGAAAACGCCGCTTCGGCAAATGTTTTCATTCGTGCGGGATATTGGTTCCAGGGCATCGAAACAGATACAAGTAGCGGTTCTCGGTGCCGTCGTTTCATCTTTCGGGAAGGAGATGAATTGTGATGACGCCCCAAACCATTACCATCGGCAACAAACGCATCGGCCCCGGTGAGCCCGTCTACATCGTGGCCGAGATGTCGGCTAATCATAATCAGGACTATGAACAAGCCTTGGCCATAATCCGGGCCGCTGCGGAGGCCGGTGCGGATGCCGTAAAGCTGCAAACGTACACGCCGGACACGCTCACCATAAAGTGCGATCAGCCTTGGTTTCGCATAGGATCAGGCACCATATGGGAGGGACGGACGCTCTACGACCTCTATGAGGAGGCTGCCACGCCCTGGGAATGGCAGCCGGAGCTTAAACGCGAAGCCGAGCGGCTGGGGTTGGCGCTCTTCTCTTCCCCATTTGACGAAGGTGCCGTATCGTTCCTGCAACAGTTGGATGTGCCCGCTTATAAAGTAGCTTCCTTCGAAATCGTGGACCATGCCCTACTTCGGGCAATCGCGCGTACCGGCAAGCCCGTCATCGTGTCTACCGGAATGGCCACCTTCGAAGAGATTGATGAGGCAATGAGGGTGTTGAAAGAATCCGGCGCGCGTGAGATTGCGCTCCTCAAGTGCACCAGCGCATATCCCGCCCGGCCTGAAGAGATGAACCTAAGAACAATCCCTCACCTTGCCTCTACGTTCGCGGTACCGGTAGGCCTTTCGGATCATACGCTCGGCATCACGGTACCTATTGCGGCCGTGGCTCTGGGCGCTACCCTTATCGAAAAACACATAACGCTCTCCCGTGCTTTGCCTGGCCCGGATGCTGCTTTCTCATTGGAGCCGACAGAGTTCGCCGAGATGGTTCGCGCCGTTCGTGATACCGAGAAGGCCCTAGGGACCATCAGCTATGCGATTAGCGAGCGCGAAGCGAAGAGCCGCATCTTTCGCAGATCCCTGTTCGTTGTCAAGGATATTCAAGCGGGCGAGACGTTCACAGAGGAAAATGTTCGCTCCATCCGGCCCGGCTACGGACTGCATCCGCGTGAGCTCCCAAGGGTCCTGGGCAAGGTTGCTGCGCGCGATCTGAAACGGGGTACACCCCTGGCCGCCGAAGACGTGGTAGCGTTCTAACCCCGTCTCACGCCCCTTGTGCGCCCGGCAATAGAGCCGGTTTGTAGCTCCTCGTACTGGCGGATTTGCCGGTTTCTAGCTCACCTCCCCTTGTTTGGCATACTTCTTGCAGTGAACCTCTTATGGATGCCCTCCGCTGGCGGTAGTAGCGGTTCGTAACAACGGCTGCGCGCCTTTCGATCACGGAGGAACCAAGGCCCAGGCTCTGCATTGCATCCATCGCGAACATAGGAGGTAAACAACCCATGAAGATCTTCCGGCAACGCCTAGTAGCGGTCGTCGCAGCGGCAATTTTGGGCGTGGTATTCCTGCCTCGTAACCTCAACGCCCAGGGCGATTGCGTGGTAACCATCAACCCGTGCAACTTGCAGTGCCGCAATCTGCGCCCGTTAAACCAAGACCCGCCGCCGCCCAGTCCTACTTTCAATGGAATCTGCGATCTCACCGGCCCAAGCCTGAGCTCGCCACCTGCACCGCCTCTGCCACCGTCACCGCCGCCCCGCGGCACAGGCTGCCTGTACCTGGATACCAACGATGATGGCTATCAACAGGTGACGGCAACCGTGGTGGAATACGCACCGTACGACCAAAATATGAACCCTCCCTTCAACATCCTGACCAGCCCGGTAAATCCTGCCACGGAACCGCTCCTTTCCAACCTCACCGCCCTAACCTACTACACGAACGCCACCGTCTCTACGAATGGCGCCCAGATCCCCTACCTCATCGTGAACGTGGATGTAGATGGCGACGGGGTCTTTAATCCCGGCCAATACGAAACAGACAGCAACGGCAACCTCGTCCTCGATAGCTGGGGCTTTCCCATATGGATCCCCGGTCCCGACGACCAACTGTACTTTGAGCCCGTGTATCAGAACCCGTGGGACGGTAACCCCGCGCTTCCCAACCAGGGCTTCATTCAGTGGAATGTTTGGCAGCAATGGGATGCCGGCAACGGAGGCTGGTGGTCCCTCAATTACAAGCAAATCGCATCTCCCGGTGCGCACCAGGATCCACCGTCCCCTGCCAACATGGGTGTCCAATCCCTCCAGACCATTCTAGCCGGATATGCGAAAATCGGGGCGAGTGCTCCCAGGATTGCCGGAATCTACGTGGCTGTGGGTGGCGCCGCCGGACCCGATCCATCTATCGGGTTCCGAGGTGATCGAACGGCCGGATACGTAGACGCAGTGCTCGTGGGATTGGGAGCTTGCAACGGATTGGGAGCTTGCAACACCCTCTATGATTATGAGGACCAAGTGTTCGGTACCGTCTCCGGTCAGCTCTTCTGGGATAAGAACAGCGACGGCGTCTTCAACAACACCGATGTTCCGCTGGCGAACCAAACCGTGCAGCTCTATACCGGGTCCACTCTCGTAGCTACCACGACGACGGATACCCAAGGGATGTATTCCTTCGCAAACATGCCTGCCGGGGACTACACGGTGCAGGCACCGGCAACGGTTCAGGTGAACTCGTGCACCATCGTCCAAACGTCCGCGACTACGGCTTCTGTTACGGTGGCCTGCGGAACGGCTACCGCCAACTTCCCCTACGGTAAGCCGAGCAAAGGACCCACCCGCACTTGGGGCTTCTGGAAAACGCACCTGAAGACCTTCACAAAGGCCGCCGGGTGTGTGAACCTCGGGGTTCTCACTTCCTCCTGCGGGCAGATAGATCTCACGCACCCCACACTCGGGCAGTTGGAGGCCATCTTCTGGACCTCTCCAGGCTCTGCGAGCAGCCTTGGGAATGCGCGGCTCATCCTCGCGCACCAATTGATCGCAGCAATGGCCAATGCTTGCTATCTAGGCACGACCACTGCCCAAAACGGATATCCGGCGAACCTCATCACGGCATCTGTGGGCGCACTCGACGGTACCGACACCTCTCTCATGCTGAGCCTCGCCTCCCAACTGGATGGCTACAACCAGAGCGGAGATGAACTCCCCTTCCCCTCCGGTCTCTCCGAGGGACCTTCTGACCCCAAGGGCGCGAAGAAACTCGCCGATTGGGGCGGCGCATCGTGCGCCTTCAAGTAACGCCACGCATGGAGCCCAGGTGTTCCCTCCCTGAGTACCTGGGCTCCCTCCTAAAACCCTTGCCTCGATAGATTGTTGGCCGCCACCTTGATTTATCCGTTCCACTCCCGGTAAAGTATCGGCGCGACGTTTCCGCACCAGTCGGGGTGCGAACACACCATACACCATCCGCCTATGAAACAACTGGACGCCCCACTCAACACCCGGGGAGCTCCTCGCTACCTGGTCATCGCGTGTCTGCTCCTGAGCATGTGCGCCTGTGCCGCACCATCCTCTGGCGCACCGCCCGCTACCGATACAGCCTTCCGCGCCCTCCCCAATCTCATCCAGAATCCCAGCTTTGAGATGGACTGGATGCACAATGTAGTGACGGTGCGCACGCGCTTCCTGCTGCTGGATCAAAGCGATTGGGGATATGCTCAAAGTGATGGTCAGCCGGATTGCTGGGTACTTCCCGAAGACGCACGACGAGATACAACAGCCGCACGCTTTGGTTCGGCATCGCTACGATTGTCGGGTTCTGCGTGGCAGGTGGTGTATTTGTGCGGAGAAACCGACCCACGAGCCGGCGGAGCCTACTACAACCCATTCCGCCCCCTTCCCGCCGAACTCCTTCGCCACGTACGCCTTGGATCTCTGCGCTTCGGCGCGTGGTGTAAAACCGAATATTGTTGGGAGAAGCCGCAACTTTCGGTGACGGTGGAATTCTCTAACGGGTCCAAAACCACCCCCGTTACTGTGTCTGCATCCTTCGATGCCGGTTCCCACGGTTGGCAATACCAAGAGGTTGTGGTACCTCCGCACCCGGAACTCGGAGTGGCCCACGCGGCAATTTTCAAGCTTACGCACCAGGGTCGAGGTACTGCGTGGTTCGACGGTTGCTCCGCAGTAGAAGACCCGTCCCCGCCAGATCCTAACCTTTTGCCGCAGGACGCCTTCCCCACCACGCCCGATGGCACGCTCAGGCCCGTTCTGTGGACGTGGAGCCGCAGCACGTATTACCGCTTTACGGGATGGTCCCACGGCAACGGCGCCATGTTGGGCGGCGCCATGTGGGTTCCGGCAGGGTATGGAAACGGCCGCGCGATCCAGCTTACCGTGCTGCCCGGAGATAACCTTGCAGTTGTGAGCAAACCGATACCTATCCATCAGACCGAGCCCCGGGCTCTGCGCGTGAGTGCCCGGGTTTGGGCGCACAATCTTCGGTGGATGGAGATCATGGCCCAGGATCAGAACGGCGAATGGCTTCCCCAGCAAGACTTCGCAGGAGTGATGGGCACGGATCAGGAATACCGGAACCGCCTCATCGGAGCCGGTACGCATGACTGGGAATACGTTACCAAATGGTTCGCTCCACGACGGCCCATCAAGAGCCTCACGTTGTGGCTGTGCGCTCGAGGGTTTGACGGCGTTCTCATGCAGCGCCCCATTGTAGGTACGGTCCGCTTCGATGACCTGCAGATCACCGAACCGGGTACACCGCCTAATATCCTCGCCCAACGAGGGCTCGCGATAGCTGAGCGCGCCGTGAAATCATCGCCCGCGTTGGAGGTAGTCGCAACATCTTTGGGCGATTGCCTTTGGGGTCAGAACGAGCTTTTGCTTCGCTTGCGCAACAATGGCAAGGATCCGGTGGACTTCGGCCCGAATGTGCCTCTGCGTGCACCCGATGGCAAGATATTCTACGCCAAGGGCACGTCCGTACACATCCCACCTGGGCAAGAAGCCACTTTCCGGGGGATGTATACGCTCAGTTCCAGCACAACCGGCACGCGCCACTACACTTTAGGTGGTCCCGCGCGGATGGCGTTCAGCGTACGGCCGCCTCTGGAAACGCGCATTGATCAGCTCTACGTCTACTCCGACGAAGAGCTCGACCTGGGCATCAACGTGAACGTGAGCCGGATGAGCCTTGCAGAACTCGGGCAACTCCGGGTGGTGGTGACATATCCCGGCGGGCAACGCATCTTGCGCACACTTCCCCATCCCCAGGCATCCTTCTGGAATGTGAATGAGGCAAGACCTGCCATGCTCGCCAAGGGATACATCTCTGGCGCCAATCTTATCTTCCTCACGGTGAACCGTGCGGAGCTTCCCGTCCATGCCTTCACAGATCCCACCCGGGACTGTCGAATAGAAATCACTCTGGCAGACCAAAACGGTCGGATCTTAGCAAAGTCGGTGAGTGAGCCGTTCGGCTTCCTTCGCCGCCCAATTCCGGGGTACACCCGCAATCTCATCCACCAGACCTCCGTGGGCGCCGACGGAACGCTCATGGTGGATGGCCTGCCGTACGTATTCAACTGCTTCCCTACCGATCCTATGGATTTGGGGGCGGCCTCAGCTACAATGAACTTTCCAAAGGCATGGGTGATCCAGTCCATACCCTTCCCGGCAGACCTTGTGATCCCGCCTGGGGCAGAGGTCGAATGGAAGGCGAAGATCCAAGGCTTTGTTGCGCATCATCGCGGGGATCCCCACCTCTTCGGTTGGTGCTTCGCCCATGACGGGGAAATTACGTTTTGGAACCGGCGATGGCGGGATGTGGCCGCGTCTGAGCGCAAGGCCGCGGAATGGATCCGCGCCACCGATCCCAGCCACGTAATCATGGGAGCACAATGGCTGCTTGGCCACAAGGCTCTGACGGCGGAGACGGCCCGCGCGTTTGGCTTTCTGGACGTGGTGGAAGTGGAGATGGGGCTGAGCTGGATCCCCGATGCCGACGCTGCTCGACGGGAAGCAGGGCGTCCTTTCTGCCTGATCGCTGGGTTGGAATGCTATTACACGCAATCTGCCGAAATGATCCGGTGGCGCATGTACCGTGCTTTGATGGAGGGGGCCAATGGCATCGGCATCTGCCCATCCGGGATGCTTGTAGCCAGACCCGAACTCGTAAGTTTGCTCAGAGGGCTGCACGCAGAAGTGGAAGCCATCAAGCCCTTCCTGTGCGGAGCAACACCTGTGCGAGTGGCCTCCAGCAACCCCGCTGTGTCGGTTTGGGCGCGACGGGCCGGGAATGCCATTCTTCTGATCGCGGCACGCACCGCCGCCGGCGCGTCGCCAGCAGGAACGATAACGCTCCCTGCCGCGAATGGTACGGCAGAGGTCCTGTTCGAAGGTCGCACCGTACCTATCCGCGCCGGACACATCACGGACAACTGGCAAGGAAGCTATTCCACGCACGTATACCGCGTGCGCATTGGATCACAATGAACCGCTCAGATCTGCACTATCCTGTCCCTGACCCATGGGCACCCAAATCGAGGCGTCATTCCTCGCGCAGGCGCAGGCCCTCCCCACGATCGCGGTGGATCAAGCTGGTCCTTAGCCTTGTTCTTGCGGTGGTAGCGGCGCTCCTTACGCTCATCCTCATTCCCCCTGCGCCCCCCGAGCCCGTGTCTCCGCAAGAGGAAGCCCGCGTGGAACAGCATGTAACGGAGATTAAGCACGAGGTGGAAGCTGCCCACGAAGATGCCCAAAAGGGGCGCCCCCACCCGTTTACCATTCACATGACCGAGAAGGAGCTCAACACTTTCCTGGCCACGAATCCCCAAGCTCAGGAAATCCTGTTTGCCAAGGACATAGAGCGGGCATTCGTACGCATCAGAGGTCGCTCCATTCGCGCAACCGCCACCCGTGACGTGCATGGCGTGCCCGTGGCGGTTACTGCCCAAATTCGCCCGGTGCTAAACCCGGATCACACCCTTGGATTTGCCATAGATGCCATAGATCTCGGGCATTTGGGTCTCCCAGAGGCCGTGACCCGACAAGCGGCGCAACAGATCGTTCGGGCATTGGCCGCCAAGGCTGCCGACCCTCTCCTCAAATACAAGGAGGTGCGAGTGGAACACGGGGCCATTACACTTGTAGGGGACACGCGATAACGCACCGTCCGCGTCACCGACCCGCACTGTCCCGTCCCCCATAGGACTGAAGCAGCGCGGTTAGCTTGCCGTCGTTGCGCTGTAGAGCTATATGGAGGGGCGTGAAGCCGCGGTCGTCGGTTGCGTTCACGTCCGCGCCACTCTGGAGGAGAAGCGTGGCCGAGGCAACGTCCCCGAGTTCCACAGCTTGATGCAACGGGGTCTTTTGGCCTGCTCCGGACGCGTTGACATCCGCGCCATTCTCTATAAGAAGG
>Ga0078972_1006460_pt1 | contig 27769 bp, 20 predicted proteins | sample YelNatPaOPGAMG01_FD_67568 | JGI IMG/M metagenome (GOLD analysis project Ga0078972, IMG submission 67568) | Hot spring thermophilic microbial communities from Obsidian Pool, Yellowstone National Park, USA - OP-RAMG-01 (SPADES assembly) (version 2) | ecosystem: Environmental > Aquatic > Thermal...
AAAAAAGGGGAAAGATGAAGAATAACGGACCCCAGAAAAAGAAGAACACCGCTTCCTCCTGTCCCACGTGGTCGTTACAAAGATACCTAGAATTTGTACTAACAGCAAGCGGGGCGTGTGATACGCCTAACCGCTTTTTCCATGCGGATCAGGGCCTCTTCCAGGATCGATCGGGGGCAGGCGAAGTTCAGCCGTACGTGCCCCTCTCCCCCCGTTCCAAAGGTTGTCCCTTCGTTCAATCCGACCCGTCCATGTTCCAGGAAGTAGTTGGCTGTGCCGTTCCGAAACTGTTCGGGTGCTTTCTGGATCAGTTCCCGACAATCCAGCCAGGCAAGGTAAGTGCCTTCGGGACAATACATCTGGATTCCGGGGAGCCGTTCCTGCACAACTTTTTGCAGGAAATCCCTGTTCCTTTCCATATACCGCAGTACTTCGTCTAGCCAGGGGGCTCCCTCCTCATACGCGGCTTTGGCGGCCACCATGCCGAACAAATTCACCTCTCCCACAAGCCCCCACCGGGCCATCTGAAAGCGGTTCCTGAGTTCCGGATTCGGGATCACAGCGAAGGCAAGTTCGAGACTGGGTATGTTGAAAGTTTTGCTAGGAGCCATCAGGGTAATGGTCCGTTGACCGATCTCAGGATCCAGGGAAGCGATGGGAATGTGCCTGTTGTCGGAAAAGACCAAATCCGCGTGGATCTCATCGGAGCAGATGAGAGCCCCCGTTTGTAGGCAAGCCTCCGCCATCCTTTCAAGTTCTTGCCGTGAATAGACCCGGCCCACGGGGTTGTGGGGGTTACAGAGAAGGAAAAGGGAAGGCTTTTGTTTCAAACAGGCATGGAAATGATCGAAGTCGATCGTGTACCGGCCAGCCTCTGCCTTCGCCTCCCTTGGGGGCAGGAGGGGGTTTTCGATCAACGGAACTCCGGCGTTTCTTCCCACCGAAAGGAAGGGAGGGTACACGGGCGGCTGCACCAGCACCCCCCCGGGGGAAGGGCGAGTTAACGAGCCGGTGTGTCCGACGGAATATCCATCATGGGGTGGTGGCAGGTCCTCGGAGTCGCGATGCGTGTGTGTATTGGCTGAGCAGAAGGTTCTGGCAGCCAGGTTGAACCCGACTACCACTCCGGGGAGGAGCACGATATCCTCTAGTCTGACTTTCCACAAGTGACGTTCTTCTAACCAGTCAACGATCGCTTCTCGTAACCCACGAATTTCATTGGTATAGCCGAAGACTCGATGCTCTATCCGTTTCCGCAACGCCTCTACGATGGGTTCAGCGGAGGGGAAGTCCATATCCGCCACCCATAGGGGGAGAACGTCGGGATCGAAGCGATCCCACTTTTCGCTATCCGTACCGCGCCGGTCGATAGGCTGATCGAACAGGTAACTCATACGTGGAAGGGTATTGTACGGCATCTACTGCCCCTTGATCTCCGTCCAAGCCCGGTTGTACTCCGCCAGGCAAGAGCCGATGTCGATGTACACCTGACACCTTTGTAAAACGTCGTTAGGGGGGTACGCAACCGGGTCTTTCTGCACTTCGGGGGGTAGCAGTTCGAAGACCTTACGGTTGGGAGTGGCGTATCCACAGGATCCGTCACTTTCTTTGTGTTGTAGAGGATGCCGAAAGTGCCCCACATGTAGGGGACGGAGTACTCGTTCTTGGGATCGAACTGAAGCCCCAGGAAACGTTTGTCCAGGGCAGCATAGTTCTTCAGTTTCCGGATATCGATCTTCTTTAGCAAACCTTGTCCATCCGAATGATCAGGTCCTTCCCGTTTGCGGACATTTCGGCATGAGCCCTCCAACTATGAATTGATAGGGTCTCTTATAAATATATTTACAAAAAGAATCAATAGAGACAAGCTCTTCACTGGGCGGTGGATGAAGAGGGATTCGGGACTTCTCCCGGTAAGGGCCAGCGCGGGTCAGTAGTGGGGCGAGTGTCTACTTTTCGTATCCATCCGGTGGCGAATTTAGCCCGGATGAACACCTCGTACCATTCCCCCGCTTCGTCGACGGGCAGAAGGATCGTGCCAGGTTCGAGGGTCCATAGGAGAGAACCGGTTGGGTCGGGAGATACTCGAACTGGGGCGCCTTTTCCCCCATTGGAATCTGCCGCTAAAGGGAGCGTTACTTCGACCCAGGGAAAGTGAGGAGGGGTGAGAAACGCTTCGTTGCGCTGGTGATGTTCTCGGAAGTAGTTTCGTAGCCCTTCCAAGATTATTTTTGCGTACCCTGCGGGGAATTGTGTCAATCGCATTCTGTCAGTGGGGTTGGTAAGATAACCCAGTTCGATCAATACCGCCGGAGTATAGGGGCTCATGCTGTGCTCGAACCTACGGTAGTTGAACCCAAAGTAGCCCCGCATGTTTACGGTGGCGAGGGTAGGACTTTTGGGAGGGGGCCCCATGCTACCCCACAAATCTGGAGCAAGACTTCCGTGCTCCCTTTGGGGAATCGACGAAAGGCCGTTTGGCCTTTTCTGTTCCGCGGCAGCCTGCAGAAAGGCGGTTTCCAAGGCGGTTGCCAGTCGCCGACTGGCAGGGGAAGGACGAAAGGGAGGGGACAGTTTGAATCCCTCACGGTGGACTCCGTTCCCGTAATCCGCATGGATGGAGATGAATGCATCCGCCTGTAGGCCTGGGGGTACGGTGGCGGGTACCAATAGGGCTGTCCAGCCTTCAGCTTTCACCAGTTCCACCAGTAGCTGGGCTATCCGAAGGTTTATGTCGGCTTCCTTTAAACCGTCGTATTCAGCGCCTGTACTGTTCCGCAGCCGCCGTAACTCATCGGGAAGTTCTTCCACCTTCCAATGGCCGGGTTGAATGGCTACAATCCAGGGGCCTTCAAGAGGGATATAGCTGTTCTTCAAAGGGTTGATGAGGGGGGCGTTTGCAGGTTCTACCTTCCCTCCTGAAATTGGTTTCAGGATATTTTGTTTCCCGAGAAGCATACCTAGGAGAAGCCCTGAAACCAATAACCCTGCTAGAAAGAGGGACACCAAAAGAAGTACAGGCTTTCTTGCATCGTCTGAGGATCTCACGTATAGAAGGTATCCAATGGGGAAGGGGGGCAAGTTAGGCAAGATCTATTCCCACAGCTCCTGCACGCTCGAGGCCCGAACGAACCCCTCGATGGCTTCGTACTCCGCCAATCCCAGTTTGTCGTAGAGGCGGGCGGTTTCCCGATTTCGATGTTCCGCCCTCTGCCAGAACTCCCTCTGGTCGTGGCCGGGAAACAGGGCTTTGTCCTTCTGGGACTGGTGTTTGAAGATTGCATACCGCTTCTTTAGAAGCTCCTGGGGAGAGAGGGGAACTGCCATCTCGATTTCTTCCGGACCCCACTCCTGCCAGGCCCCGCGGTACAACCACACCTCGCAGGAAGAATACCAGGGCTCCTTTTCTAGGCTCTTGAGTGCCTGAAGGAGGGCCGTGAGGCATACCCGATGGGTGCCGTGGGGATCGGACAGGTCGCCCGCGGCATAGATCTGATGGGGTTTCACCTCCTGAAGGATCTTTTGGATGATCGCGATGTCTTCCTCCGAGAGGGGCTGTTTGGTCACCCGGCCTGTTTCGTAGAAGGGCATATTGAGGAAGTGGACCCGTTCCAGCGGGATGCCGCAGTACCGACAGGCGGCAATGGCTTCGCTTTTACGAATCAGCTTCTTGATGGCCACTACGTCAGGGGAGTCGGCCTGACCAGGTTTTTTCTCCTGCAGGAAGGTTTCGATCCGTCTATGGATCGCCGAGGAAACTGCACTGTCCATCCCGAAAAGGATACTGAACTCTTCGGCAAACTGGGCAAACCGCAGGGCGTCGGAATCGAATACGGCGATACTCCCTGAAGTCTGGTAGGCCGTGTGGACCTCGTGCCCCTGCTGTACCAGCCGAAGGAGGGTACCCCCCATGGAGATCACGTCGTCATCGGGATGGGGAGAAAACACGAGGATCCGTTTGGGAAAGATCTCGTCCGTAGCCCGGCGCCTTTCCCCCGGTCTGCGAACCGGGTCGGGTTTGCCACCGGGCCACCCGGTAATGGTGTCCTGAAGGGAACGGAACACCTCGATGTTGATGTCGTACGCAGGTCCCCGCTCTGCCAATAAACCCTGAAGACCGTGTTCGTTGTAATCCTCATCGGTGAGTTTCAGGATGGGTTTTTCCACCCTGCGGGCGAGCCAGATCACCGCTTTTCGGATAGTGGTGAAGTCCCACTTGATTTCGCCCAGGAGCCAGGGAGACTGGATGCGGGTAAGGCGGGCAGCGGCGGAGGGGTCTAGAAGGATCAGGGCGTCGGGGTGTTCCTGGAGGAAACTGGCAGGCACATTGGGGGTGACAGGCCCTTCCACTGCCCTGGCGATGATCTCCGCCTTGTGTTCCCCAAAGGCCAGGAGAAAGATCCTCCGCGCTTTCAGGATCGTTTCGATCCCCATGGTCAGGGCCCGCCGGGGTACGTACTCTTCCCCAAAGAAATCGCTCGAAGCGTCTATCCGGGTTATCTTGTCCAGGTGGATGAGACGCGTACGGCTGCTTCGGGAAGATCCAGGCTCGTTAAACCCGATATGCCCTGTCCGGCCGATTCCCAGGATCTGGATGTCTATTCCCCCTGCCTGTTGGATGGCCTGTTCGTAGGCCTCACAGTGAGCCTGTACCTCGGAAACGGGACACTCCCCGTCCAGCAGGTGTATGTGGGAAGGGGGTATGTCCACGTGCCGAAAGAAATGCTCGTGCATGAAGTGCCAGTAACTCTGCGGTTCCGCCCGACGGATAGGGTAGTATTCATCCAGGTTGAAGGTGAAAACGTTGGCGAAGGAAAGTCCCTCCTGCCGGTGGAGACGAATCAGTTCCTCGTAGATCCCCAGGGGCGTAGACCCCGTCGCAAGCCCCAGCACGCAGGGTTTACCTTCCTGGCTGCGGCTTCGGATCAGGCGGGCAATTTCCCCCGCTACCTTCTGACAAGCTTCCTTCGAGTTCTTGCAGATTCGGGTAGGAATCCGCTCCAGATCAGTGAGGTTGCTGGTTACCATACGAAGAATAGCATAGTTGAAATATTTTTTCTTGACAAGAGCGTATCAAGATATATAAACTCAATCAAGTGAAATTTTATTTCACATAAACGAACATACTTTCTCAATAGGAGGCTAGTATGGTTTCGAGTAAAAGATTCTTTGTTCTTGGGATCCTGCTGGTTGTCGCCCTCGTCGGTTTACCTCTGTTTGCCGGGGGCGCGAAGGAAGAGAAATCTGGCACAAAAGCACCAGGGGCTTCCTCCGCACCAGCAACTGCCGCCCCTACGGTGATTCACTTCTGGACCTGGCGGCCTGAGGATGTGGATGTGTACAACAAGCTGATCGGTATCTTCCAGCAGCAGAACCCGGGTATCCAGGTGGTGCAGACGGCTCACAAGAATACCGAGTACAACACGATTCTTTCGGCAGCCCTAAGCGGCAAGTCGGGGCCCGATGTGTTCCAGAGCCGGGCCTACGGTGGGTTGGAAACCTTTGCCCAGTCGGGGTACATGGAACCCCTGGAGAACTGGGTTCCCGAGCTGAAGGATTTCTCCGAGGCAGCCCGCAGGGGAGCCACCTCGATCAAGGACGGAAAGATCTACGGGGTTCCCTTTGCCAGTCAGACCCTGTTCGTGTACTACAACAAGAGTATGTACCAGAAACTGGGCCTGAGCGTACCTGCCACCTGGGACAAGTTCCTAGCCAACCTGGAAGCGATGAAAAAAGCGGGGATCCAACCCCTTGCCAATGGAGCGAAGGACGGATGGACCCTGGAAGTGATGATGGGCGCCCTGGCTCCCAACTTCTATGGAGCCAACGAGTTCTTCAACAAGGTGATCAAGGGGGAAACCAACTTCCTGGATCCCAAGTTCGTGCAGGCCATCGACAGGCTCCGGGACCTAATTCCCTACATGCCGAACATGTATATGGGAGTGAGCTACACGGACATGCAGGCCGCCTTCATCAACGAACAGGCAGGCCATTTCATCGGGGGGTCCTTCGAGGCAGGATACTTTTCCAAGCAGAATCCTGCCTTGCAGTACGACTTCTTCCCGGGGCCTGCGGCTAAAGAAGGAGAGCCCAACTACGTTTCCACCTATGCGGATGGGAACTTCAGCATGAACGCCGCCTCCACCAAGAAGAACGAAGCGGCCAAACTCCTGCGGTTCTTTGCCAGCAAGACCACCGGCGAAGCTTTCATCAAGGAGCTGAAGCAGGTTTCCGCCGTTCCGGGGATCGATCCTACGGCCAACCCCTTCATCGCCAAGGTGCTGGCGGTGCAGAAGTACAGCACCCCTTACATCTTCCTGGTGGGGTTCCGCTACCAGCAGCCTACGGGGTCTTCCCTGGCCCAGGCAGCCCTGCAGGGGATGTTTGCAGGCAAACTCACCGCCCAGGAGGTGTGTAAGCAGATCCAGGAAGGGATAGCTACCTACTACAAGCCTTTCCAGAAGTAGGGAGCCCGAAGGGGCATAAAGGCCGCCCTGCAGGAAATGCGACGCAATAGCGAGCCTAGGATTTAAAAGACCGCCCCGGAGGAAAGGCCGCGCAATAGGCTTCCTCTGCGGCAACATCAGGGGGAAGGAGGAGGGGATGCTTCTAAACAAGGAGTTACGAAAGGGATTCTGGATCACCTTTTTCGTACTGCCTGGCCTCGTTATCGTGGCCGTGTTTATCCTTCTTCCCCTATTCCTTTCCCTCTTCAATAGTTTGTTCAGCTGGAACCAGTTGATCCGGGGGAACTGGGTAGGGTTGGAAAACTTCCGCCGGGTGTTCTTCACCTCCCCCTACCGGGAACGGTTCTTCAATGCCCTGCAGAACAACGGGAAGTGGTTCCTGGTTACTATGCTGGTACAGAACACTCTAGGCCTCCTATTCGGTTACCTCCTGAGCCGCAGGATCCCTGGCCATAGATTCTTTCGTCGGACCTTCTTCATTCCCGTGCTCTTCTCCATCGTGGCAGTGGGATTCCTCTGGGGCCTGTACCTGAAGCCCAACGGGCTTTTGAATGCCTTCCTGAAACTCATCGGGATGGAATCCTGGACCCGGGCCTGGCTGGGGGAAGAATCGATCGCCACTTTTTCCATCATTGGGGTGAACATCTGGAGGTGGGTAGGTTTTCCCAGCCTCGTGTTCCTTGCAGCGATCGACTCCATCCCCCTGGATTGTCTGGAAGCGGCCTACCTCGATGGGGCACGGGAAACCCAGGTGTTCGGCCGGATCGTGATACCACTCATCGTACCGGCTTTGACGGTAATCACCGTACTCACCCTCATCGGGAGTCTCAACGTGTTCGAACAGATCTACACCATGACCGGATTGGACGGATCCCCCAACTATTCCACCGATACCATCGGGACTCTGTTCTACCGAACCGCTTTCGGTTCGGTAGATTCGGGAAACCCCGAGATCGGGATCGGCAGTGCCATTGGAGTGGTGATCTATCTCCTCACCTTTTTCGCCTCTGCGGGGTTCATCGTCTTAAGTCGGGGTCGGGAGGTGGAACTATGACTACGGATCTGCGGTACAGTTCCACCCACTGGGGGAAGAATCTCCTGCTTTTCACCTTTCATCTTTTAATGGGGGTGTATGTGGGGCTGATCTTCTACCCTCTCTTCAACATGGTGGTCTCTTCCTTAAAGACTACGCGGGAAATTTTTCAGAATCCCTTCGGGTTTCCCCACATACCTCAGTGGAAGAACTTGTGGATCGTATGGGTGGAAAAGGGGTTCTACCGGTACTTCGGAAACAGTCTCTGGGTGACCTCGGTATCGATGGTGTTCGTACTGCTCTTAGGTTCGATGGCCTCCTATGGGCTTTCCCGCTACTCCTTTCGGTTGTCCCTCGGGCTGTATCTCCTGTTCCTCAGCGGGATCATGCTCCCCTTGAAGGCGGCCATCATTCCCCTATTCATCCTTATCAAGAGTCTGGGACTCATGGACCGGCACCTGTCCATCATCCTGATCTTTATCGCCATGGGGCTGCCCTCCACGGTTTTCATCCTTTCCGGTTTCATGAAAACGGTGCCGAAAGAACTGGAGTACGCCGCACGGATCGACGGGTGTAACGACCTTTCCATCTATGGCAGAATCGTGATGCCCGTTTCGGCTCCCGCACTCGCGTTGGTGACGATCTACAATGCGGTTCCCATCTGGAACGATTTCTTCTTTCCCCTCGTGTTCATCCAGAGTGACCGGCTGAAAACCCTTCCCGTGGGACTATCCTCGTTCTTCGGACAGTACAGTACCAACTGGAGTCTCCTGTTCAGCGGGCTGTCCATCGCGATCCTGCCGATGTTGATCCTCTACCTTTGTATGTCCAACTACTTCATCCGGGGGATGACGGCGGGAGCGATCAAGTAACGGAGCGATCACGTAGTGGGGGAAATAATAGGAGGGATGCGATTGGAAGCGCATGGAAAGAGAAAGGGGCGGTTCGATGAGTAAGTATAGGGAAATCCGGGAACGGTACGAACGGGAACTCTTCCAGAACATCGTCCCCTTCTGGGAACGGTTCTCCCCCGATGAAGAGGAGGGGGGGTACTTTACCTGCCTCGATCGGGATGGAAAAGTGTTCGACACGGATAAGTTCACCTGGATGCAGGCTAGGGAGGTCTGGACTTTTTCCGAATTGGCCCTCCGGTACGGGGATCGGTTCCCCGAGAAGAAACCTAGGTGGGTCGAGCTGGCTCGTCTGGGTGCGGAGTTTCTCCGTACCCATGGGAAAACGGAAGAAGGGTACTACTTCGCCCTGGATCGAAGGGGTCGCCCCCTCGTGGTGCCCTACAACTTGTTCTCCGATTACTTCGTTCTGGCTGCCTACGCTTCCTACTATCGGGTTACGGGAGAGGAGTGGGCCAAAAAAGAAGCGGTTTCCCTCTTCGGTCTGATCCAGAAACGCAAGGCTTGCCCCAAAGGAAGATGGACCAAACAGATACCGGAGACCCGGTCCCTCCTGGCGATGAGTTTCCCCATGATGGACCTATGGATGTACCAGGTGCTGAAGGGGATTTTCCCTTCGGAGACCCTGACCGCCCTGGGAGAGTCGGCGAAACGTCAGATCCTTCACCTCCACATCGATCCGAAAGAGAGGGTAGTATTCGAACGGGTAGCCCCCGACGGGACTCATCCGGATTGCATGGAAGGTCGGCTGTTGAATCCAGGGCATGCCCTGGAAACCCTCGCCTTCCTACTCACCTATGCGGAGGAACAGGGGGATCGGGTTAGCGCGGAACAGGCTGCCGAGGCGATGCTCTGGAGCGCCGAAGGAGGGTGGGATACCCCCTATGGGGGATTTTTCTACTACCAGGATTGGAAGGGCTTTCCTCCGGAAAAGCTCGAAGCGGATATGAAACTCTGGTGGGTCCATGCGGAGGCCCTCTGTGCTTTCCTGCTCGCGTATCGATACACGAAGGATCCCCGGTTCTGGGAATGGTTCGAGCGGACGGACACGTATACCTTTTCCCATTTCCCCGATCCTACCTACGGGGAGTGGTTTGGGTATCTCCATCGGGGTGGGGATCCCGCCAACACCCTGAAGGGTGGGAAATGGAAGGGGTTTTTCCATATTCCCCGGGCACTACTGGTTTGTATCGAGACTCTTCGAGCGCTGGAGGGTGGGCAGTGAGTGTACCGGACGAATCCATCGATACTTACACGACGGAGCAGCCGAACCTGCTTTCTGAAAACATAGACTCGATGGATGCCCTTGGTATCGTGCGGGTGATGAACCAGGAGGACCGAAAGGTGGCTCTGGCAGTGGGAAATGTGCTTCCCGAAATCGCTTCCCTCATCGAGGACATCGTGGCCTCCTTCAAGAGGGGGGGGCGACTCATCTACATCGGAGCAGGCACTTCGGGGAGGTTAGGGGTATTGGATGCTTCCGAGTGTCCCCCCACCTTCGGAACACCGCCCGAGATGGTGCAGGGGTTGATCGCGGGAGGGAAAGAAGCCCTTACCCGTTCCATCGAGAATGCGGAGGACCGGGAGGAAGACGGAGTGCGGGATTTACAGGGAATCGGGTTCTGTGAGAAGGATGTGCTGGTAGGGATCACCGCCTCTGGGCAGGCCCCCTATGTGCTGGCGGCCCTCTCCTATGCCCGGGATCTAGGTTCGGTAACGGGTGCCATCAGTTGCAACCGGAACTCCAAAACCTTTCAGGTGGCCAAGCACAGGATCTATCTGGATGTGGGACCCGAGATCATCGCCGGTTCTACCCGTCTGAAAGCCGGCACTGCCCAGAAGATGGTACTGAACATGCTCACCACCGCCAGCATGATTCTCCTGGGAAAGGTCTACAAGAACCTCATGATCGATTTGACTCCCGTGAACCGAAAGTTGGTGGAACGTTCCTACCGGCTGATCCAGCGGGTTACCGGCTGCAGTCGGGAAACCGCGCAGGCAGCGTTCGAGGCTGCGGGGAAAAGACCCAAGACAGCCATTGTCATGGTATCCATAGGAGTGGATAGGGATGAGGCAGAACTCCTATTGCAACGCTCGGAGGGAAACGTTCGTAAGGCCATCGCCCTGGGTAAGGGCCTAGGGCATAGGGGTTTATAGGGGGAGAAGGGAAGTTCGATGGAAAGTGTCCTCTTTGTCATTCGAGAACAGACCCCCCGATTCTCCGCTACCGAGGGGAAGATCGCTTCCTACGTGCTCCAGCATCCCAGGGAGGTTCTTTCCCTGACGGTAGCCCAACTGGCGGAACAGGTGGAGGTGAGCCAAGCGGCGGTCGTTCGGTTCTGTCGGCGAATCGGGGCCCGAAGCTACGGAGATTTCAAGCTTCGGCTTTCCCACGATGTGTTTCGTACCTCTGAAGTTCCCTTTCTTCCCGATGTGGAACTGAAACCCGGTGCGGATCCCGCGGAACTGGTGAAAGGGATTCTCCGTAGTTTCCAGCGAAGCCTTGCCCACCTGGAATCCCTCATCGATTTACCGAAGCTGGAACAGACCGTACAGCTCCTGAAGGGGGCACGGGCCGTTTATGCCTTTGGAATTGGGGCCTCTGCCCTGGTGGCGATGGACCTCCACCTCAAGCTTCTCCGGTTGGGATTCCTCTGTGTGTTTTCCGCCGATTCGGATCTCCAGGTAACGGCATCCTGTACCCTGAAGCCGACCGATGTGGCTTTCATCGTTTCCTATTCGGGGGAAACCCCCACGATGCTTTCCGTGGCAGCCAATGTGAAGAAGCAGGGGGCAAAAGTCCTGACCCTCACCCGGGACACGGATAACTCCCTCCGCAGGATGGCAGATGTAAGTCTTGTGGTGCCGGTTACCGAAGGAGTCTACCGGACAGGGGCGATTCTGTCCCGCATTACCCAGCTGGCAGTGGTGGACATGATCTACTCCCTCCTGATCGTGAGGGACCTGGATGGGGCACGGTCTTCCATCGAACGCACGATGGAGGCTGTGCATCCACCGCAGGCACGAAAACGGAAGGCAGGAAAGGCAGGGTAGGATGAAAAGGCTCATCTTCGGCCTGGATGGAGGGGGTACGGGAAGCAGGCTCCGTATCGCGGACGAGAAGAATCGATTGCTGGTGACTCGAGCGGGGGAAGGGGTGAACCCCCAGGCAGTGGGCTACCCGGTAGCGGTGGAGCGGATAGCGAGCCTCTTCCACAACGCTCTTCATGCTCTTGAGGAAACCTACGGGTGGACAGGGGGGACTGCCGATTTTGTCGCGGGGTGTTTTGCCATTGCCGGTGGGGGAGTCCCGGAGGAAGCTCGAAAACTGGAAGGGGAGTTGCGGAAAGTCCTAGAATTCCGCTGTCCCCTTTTGTTCGTCTCCGATGCGGAGGCGGCCCTGGTAGGGGGGCTCAAGAGCCTGGAGGGAATGATCCTCGTAGCGGGTACAGGTTCGATAGCCCTTGCTCGCCTGCGAGACGGTACGACAATCAGAGCAGGGGGGTATGGGCACTTTCTGGGAGATGAGGGCTCTGCCTTCTGGATCGGTTCCCAGGCAGTGATCCGAAGCATCCGTTCCTCGGAAGGGAGAGACCTTCCCACCGAAATGCTCTCTGCTTTATACGCCTATTTCGGGATCCAGCACACCCACGAGTTCATCCCCCTCTGGTACCAGCGGTTCGATAAGGCTCTCATTGCCGGTGCGGCCCGGGTCGTAGAGGAGTTCCGGGAACGGGAAGATCCCCTGGCCCAGGATATTTTCCTCAACGCGGCTAAGGAGTTGTCCAGGCTTGTGGAATCGGTGTACCGCAGGGTAGAGGGGAAGCTGGAAGCGAAGAAACTCCTCCTGTGGGGTGGGCAACTGGAACACAACCAATGGCTGCAGCGGGCGGTTACCCACAACCTTCGCCTAAGGATTCCTGCCCTGGAGGTGAAGAAAGCCCAGGAGGACGCTGCCTTTGGGGCCTGTCTTCTGGCCGCTCAGAAGGCCCTGATTGTCGGTTCATCGAACTCTTAGGTTCCAGAAGGATCACCACCCCCCCAAGGACAATGAGGGAACCGATGGATCCTGCCCCTAACACGAGGGACAGGCCTGCAAATGGTTCGGATAGTCCGAAGGACCCCCCTACGCCCCCGCCGCGGAACCACAGGGGAAGGATCCCCGCTACCGTGGTGAGGGTAGCCGTGAGCATGCTCCGGAAGGAAACTCTAAACCTTTCTAGGGGTGAGTGGGCATTCCGTTGGCGGGGAAACACCAGTAGAGAATTGTTCACCCCGATCCCGCCGGAAAGCAAAAACCCTGTAGCGATGGAAAGAGTGAGGGGAATCTGGAAGATCCACAGGGCCCATACGGAAAACGCAAGGGAGAAGGGAAGCTGCAGGATCACGAGGAGAGGATAGAGTACTTCCTGGTAGAATCCTAGCAGAATCAAGAGGAGCACACCGAGAGAAAGCAATAGAAGCCCCAGGTAGTGCCGAAACTTGGTAGATTCCTCCTCCCATTCTTTCCCGATCTCTACCGTGACTCCCTCGGGGAAGGGATACTCCTCCGCCGCCTTCCTCAAGCGGGGGATTAGAAATGAAGGGTCCTGAAACTCGGTCAGGACAGTGAAACTGGCGCTCCTTCTGCGGTTGGTGCGGTAGAGCCGACGGGGCGATTGTTTTTCTACTAGAGATCCCACATCGGATACCCGGACCCCCGGTCCCCCAGTACCAGGAAGGGATAAGGACAGGAGATCGGCGGAGCCACGGAAGAAGCGGTAGGGAAAGGAAAGGCGTATGTCGGTTTCCCCTTCGGAAGTGATAGATTTGTCTATCACCGGCTCGGAAAGGGAGGTGTAGAGGTAATCACGCACCTCTTTTGGGGTAAGGCCGAATCGGGAGATTCGCTGGGGGTCGAGGAGAATCCTTTTGGAAGGTAGGGATTCCTTGAAATGGAACACGATTCCTATCCTAGCGGTTTTTTCACTCTCGAAGGGCCCGGAATGGGAAGGTATCTTTCTGCCGGTGGACGAGACTCGGGGAACTGCCTCCTTCGTAAGGGGTATCTCCTTAGTTAGGTACGCCGCTTGCTGGAGGTGAAAGGCAAAGGCAACGGCTGTATCCTCCAGCGACCCCTCCCCGCACAGGACAACCGAGAGGGAACTCCCTCCCCGTGCCGAATCACCCAGGAAAAGGAAACTATGGGGAATGAAACTGGCTCGTTGGCGGATTTTCTGTAGAAGAGACTTACCCGGGGCGGATAGTTCGAGGGAAAAAGTAGCCCGTTCCCGTTCATACTTTACCCTCACCTGGGACACTCCCGGATAGTGGGTAAGGAACCGTTCTAGGGGTTCGGTATAACTCATCACCTGTTCCAGGGGAACCCCGCTTTCGAACTCGAGGAGAAAATCGAGCTGGCTGGCATCTTCCAGTCCTTCCCTGCCCCTGGGTAACTGTAGAAGCAGGTAGACCCCCCCTCCCAAAAGGAGGAGGAAACCGAAAAGGATCGCTAACCGAGGAGGCGTGCGGAACCGATGGGAAAACCAGCGAGGCGAGGATAGGGGAAGGGACGAGGCGGAGGGAGTAGGGGGCGTAGGCGGAGTTGCGGGAGCTTTAGGGTTCGCCGGAGCGTGTGGGCGAAAGGAGGCGGCAAGGAACACGGGCAGGAATACCAGGGTGTAGAGGAGGGAAGCCGCCAGCTGGAAAACCAATGTAAGGGCGAGAGGCTCGAACTGGAGCCGGACCTGGGGGGAGGCAAAAAGGAGGGGAAGGAACACTCCCATGGTGGTTAGCGTGGAAAGGAGGATCGGATCCTTCACCTCGGAAAGAACCGTCTGGATCGGAGTGCCCTTCTGTTCCAGGAATCGATCGGCCAAGATTACCCCCGAGTCGATCACGAGGCCCGCTCCTACGGTGAGGGCCGAGAGGGAAACCACATCGAGAGTTTTTCCCAGGAGGTGCAATACAGCAAGGGCGGAGAAGGTGGAGAAAGGAATCGAGAGAGAAACGAGAAGGGCGGGAAGGAGGGTGTGGAGGAATATCCCCGTCAGGAGCACCACCCCTGCCGCACCGATCCCTAGGGCCAGGAAAAGTTCATCCAGGGAAGACTTCATCTTTGCCCCCCGATCGTACAGGATCGAGGAACCAGGGATCGAACGGGTAAGAGAGGTCAACGTTTGCGATAATCGAAGAAGGTTCCCATCCCCTTCAGGCCTGACATACAGAACGAGGAGTTCTTCCCCATTCACCCGGGCCCGCCGTTCCCTCCGTATTTCCCGCCTCAGCACCTCGGCTACATCCGCTACAGTGAGGGTCCTCTTTAGGGGAACTTTCCCGATCCCTTCGGGGCTATCGATCAGCCGCAGGAGGTTAAAGGAAACTTGATCACCGTCCCCGAATCCTCCGCTCACGTTCCAGCCCCGGATGGCCGAACCGATGACGGGGAATGAAATTCCTGTAGGAAGCCCCCTGTCCGGTGTCCAGCGAATCAACAGTTCTTCCTTCCTGCCTCCTCCCACCTCCACTTCTCCCACTCCCTCTACCGATTGGAATCTTCGTTTCAAGTTTCCTTCCGATTCACCGGATTCGAGGGGGAAGGCGGCGATGAACACCGGATCCATCCGGGGGTCGCTTCGAAGAATCAGGGGACGCTGGACAACGGGCGGAAACTGGCGGTAGATACGGTCCACGACTTCCCGGGTTTCCAGGTACGCGTCCTGAAGGCTCGTGCCTTCCGATAGAACGATATGGATCCGGCTCTGTCCCGGTTCGGAAAGGGAAAATATCTCTTCCACTCCCCGGATCTCGGCCAGGGCGTTCTCCAGGGGAATGGTGATGGTCCGCTCGATTTCCCGTTCGAACGCGCTCCGGTATTCGATCAGGACCTGGAGGGAGGAACTTCCCGCCTCTTTCAGGTACGAGAGGGGGATTCCCGTCCCCAGTATGGTAACGGCGGCACTCAGGAGGAGGAATAGGAACAGGTACCGACGCGGGCTTTGTTCGGGACGGTTACCCATGGGGGCCGCCTTTATCCTTGAAAAAGATCCGGTAGAGTCCGGGGTACACTGCAACAATCCCCAACGTACCCAGACCGAGGCCACCCCCCAGGGCGACGGCCGTATGGGCCTGTAGACTCCCTCCTCCGCTCAGGATTAGGGGAGCCATCGCTACCAGGGTAGTATTGACCGTCGCCAGGAGAGGTTTCAGGTGGGCCACCGTTTCCTTCAGGATTCCCCCTCCTCCCGAAAGTCGGTAGGCCGAGGTAAGGAGGATGGTACCGTTGATGATAGTGCCGAAAAGTACCAGAATCCCCAGGAATGAATTGAGGTTCAGGCTGTATCCAACGAGATAGAGGCAGAGGAAGCTTCCGCTGGCCGATAGGGGGAAAGAAATCAAAAGGAGAAGGGGGGTGAGGAAAGATTCGAATTGAGCCCCCAGCACGAGGTACATGAGGAGGAGGGCAGTGGCGAACACCTGTACAACATGGATCCCCTGTTCCTCCAGTGCGGAACGGGACAGAAGAATGGGGGTAATGCCGGCATTCGATGCGGAAAAGTTTCGGGCAAGGGATTCCAGAAGGGTTTCCAGGGCTTCCCTTTTCCCCTCTTTCGGGTGGAATGTCCAGGTGACAGAGGGTTTCCGGTCGGTACGGTGCAATTCTGGATAGGTGAAGCCTGATCGCAGGGTGCCCATCCATCCTGCCTGGATCACTCCCCCTGCGAGGGAAAGGGGAACTTCCCCCACTTCCAGGGATTCTTTCAGTGCCCGGGACTCACTCGGTTCGAAGGACCCTATGGCTGCCTGGGAATCTATATGCGGCGGCGACTCTTTCGGCACCAGGGACTTTACCGGTGCCCGGGACTCTATTGTTGCCCTGGGATTTTTCAGTGCCCGGGACTTCCCCTCTGCCAAAGACGCTTCCGGGGCTCCCTCGACCCTACCGAGTCGAATGCGGATGTCCACATCCTCTCCCTGCAAAGGAAGAGTGGAAACGATGGTTCCCCGCAGGGCCAGTCCCAGGGTATCTAGAATGTAGCGGGGAGTGATCCCATGGAATGTGGCCAGGTCCTCCTGCACCTCGAGGGTTTTTTGGGGCAGAGTCTTCCGTGTATCGGCAACGGCGGAAACCGCAAGAGAAGGGACACCTGTCTCGTGGAAAAGGTTTTCCATCCGGGAGAGGATCCCTTCCCGTTCCGGCCCCAGGACGCGGAGACGGATGGTATCCGTCGAGCCCAGCAGTCGGGAACTGCCATCGGAAGGGATCTCTACCCGGTACTCGACACCTGGTAGCCCAGCTAATAGGTTTTCTATCGTACCTTTCACCCTCTGGAACTCGCTCCCGTCGATCCCCACCCTCGAACGGACTGTCCAGGAATTCCGTTCTGAGGTGCCCCTATCTTTCAGGGAACGAGCTTCGTACCCTCCCTCGGAACATATCCCCGTCACCCCCGGAAGGGGCAGGATCCGCTTTTCCAGAGCTTCCGTTTCCCGGGAACTTTTTTCCAGGGAAGTTCCGGCAGGGTAGCTCAGGGTAAGGAGAAGGGTATCGGGAATTTCTTCAGGCAACATTCTCCTGGGAAGGAGGGTGAACATGATACATCCCACCCCGACGAGAAGGAAAGTAACGCACAGGGGGAAGGCCGGATGCCGAAAGGTATAGAGAAGGTAGGATCGGTAGGGAAGGATCGTGGTTCGGGAGGGAACCGCTTCTTCCTTGAAAGATCGGTTCTCCTTGATCTTTCGAGGGCGGAACACGAGGTAGAGGGTGGGAGTGAAAAAGAGTGCGGATACCAACGAGATAGCCAGTAAGCAGGAGATCGTGAAAGCCTGTTCTTGAAACAGGGCTCCCAGTACTCCTGGGATGAGGGCTATGGGGAGGAACACCAATACTGTGGTGAGGGTAGAGGAAAACAGGGAGGGAAACACCTCCACCACGGAGATGCAAACTTCTCCCGTTTCCGCAGCCCTTCGACGGTGCAGGTTCTCAAGAATTACGATGCTGTTGTCCACGATCATCCCGACCCCTAACGCGATGCCGGAAAGGGACACAGTGTTCAGACCGATCTGGGCCAGGTACATGTAGAAAAACACTCCCAGGGTGGAAAGGGGGATGGAGAAAGAAATGATCAAGGGATAGGTAAGATTCCTGAAAGTGAGGAAAAGAACCAGAAACACAGCCAGCACACCCATTCCTAGGGAACCAAGGAGATTTTCGAAGGAAGCGACGATCCTCCGGGTGGGATTCTCAACTACCTGGATACGGAACTCCCGTTGAAAGAGGCTATTGAGCTCCGGCAGGCTATCCATCACCTTCCTGGCGGTGCGGAGAGTGCTTGCATCGGGCATCTTGTGGATGAAGATCCCGATGCCTTCCTTCCCGTTCCAATGGAAGAAGGAAGTCCGCTCCTTCTCCCGCAGGGTTACCCTCGCCACATCCCCAATTCTCTCTGCACTCCCTTCACCCGGCGATTTACGAATCATTACAGAACCCGATTCCGCACTCGAGCCCGGGCCGGATACGCTCTGGTTGCCCGGAGCCCCTCTCCCTACCGCGGTGCTCCTGCGGAGGGGAAGGTTCTCCAGTCCCTCCAGGGAATCCACTCCCGTATCCGCTTCCACGAGGAACTCCCGGTCCCCCTCGGTGAGAGTTCCGAGGGAGGACTGGAATACGTTGTTCTGGATCGTTTCGGCGAGCTCCGCCAGGGTAATGGTTCCAGCCTGGATGAAGTCCCTCTTCCCCTCTACAAGCACTTCGGGCTCTGCAGTTCCCACGATACGGACCGAGGAGACCCCTTCGATCCTGAGGAGTCGGGAGGCGAGTTCCTTACGAACGAGGGGAGTGATCTCCCTGATCGAGCGTGCGGCCCCGGGCACTACACTCAGGACAAGAATCGGATCGGCATTGAGGTCTTCCGTGAACACCAGAGGTTTCTGGATACCGAAAGGCAGATAGGGGTAGGTGCTGTCGATCTTTTCCCGAATATCTACGGTGACGGTTCTTAGGTCTACCTTCCAGTCGAAACGGAGAGAGATGGTGGATACCTCGTCCTTAGTGATGGATTCCATTCCCTGTAACCCCTGCACAGCCGAGAGCCCGTTTTCCAAGGGAATGGTTACAAGGCGTTCCACCTCGGCAGCGGGGAATCCCGGATACTCTGTTACCACGTGGACCACCGGTATGTGGAGGGTGGGCATGTATTCTACCCGTAGGTAGAAGAAGGATACGGCCCCCAGGAGGAGAATCGCCAGGGCTAGGGTGAGGGTGGTGAAGGGACGCAATACCAGAGTTTGAACCATCCGGTACAGGAGAGAACTCGAAGCATCTTTTTCCCCGACTGGTAGGATTTGTGGTACAGAGGCTCCAAAGGGGGCTTCCATTACGGTCTCCTACTGTTTGTTTACGACCAGGGTGTAGGGCTGGGCCAGATGGTTCTCCAGGTCGTCCTTGAGATCCGTTCCCAGGGTGAAAGTCACGGTACCCGAGTTGAACACGGGGGTGAGCCGGCAATGCACCCGAAACACCTGTACCTTCAAAGGCGTACCCCCTTCCTGTGGAGGCGGGTACGGTTGCGGGGGAGGAAGAAGAGGGTTTTCCTCCACCCGAAGGAGGCGGATGTCCAGACAGCCGTTCCCCGGTTCCAGGGAAAAGGAGGAAAGAAAGGAACTGGTAACGATACTCCCCGCAGGCGACAGGGAGAGGTACACATCGAAGGCCGCATAGGCAGAATCGGTGAAGGTATAGTTGTGACTGAGGAGGAGTTCCTCGTAGGTGGGAGTGACTGCAGTGGTATCGGGGATATAGAAGATCTTTCTTACCTCCAGGGGGATCGACCGGGGGCCGTTTACCCGGAATCGAAAGGTGGAGGAAAGGATCTGTAACTCGTATACGGTGTTCCAGGAAAGTGGCTCCGGGAAGGTAAGGATCAGTTCATTCCCGGCTTGATTCCAGGCGGTTCGGTACACCGTTGTCGGGTAGAAGGTAACGATGGAATCCCGATTCTCGGGATCTACAGGGGAGGTGAAGAGGATTCGGAAGGATTCGTTCTTTTCGATACGGAGGGAGGGATCCACGTAGGTACCTGGCTGGGCAGGAGTGAGGGGGGAGCCGGTGGAGAGGCACGTGATGGAAAGGATTTCCGGCACTGTGTCCGGGACTTCGAAGGAGAACCGGTACTCCTCTACCAGGGAATTTCCCGACAGGTCCTGGGAGTCTTTTTTCACGGTTATCTGGTAGGTTTCCCCCTTCCTGTAGGGTTCCAGGGGGGTCCAGAGGAAGGATGCGGAGTCGGAGCTGAAGGAAAAGGCTCCCGGAAGGGAGGGAAGTACTGAAAAACTGCGGATTATCGATTCCCGATCCATCGGTTCGGAAAAGGTAATCTCGATAGGATTTCGAAGGTTCGTTACCTTCCCACCGGAGGGAGGGGAGGACGCTACCACTTTGGGCGGCTCCGTTTCCTCTTTCGTTAGAAAGGTGCGGTTAAACTCCGCTTTCAGGGAGTTCCCCCACCTGTCTTCGGCAGAAGTGGAAAGGGTAAGGGTGTAGGTTCCCCGATCCAGAAGGGGGGCCTGGGGAGTGAATACAAGAGTGCGGCCCCCTTCCTCCCATTGGAAGGTTCCTGCCTTAAGGGTGGTGTTCGCTTTGAGGGAGAAGGCTTCCTCGGTACTTCGCTGATCCATGGCTGTGGAGAATCGAAGACGGATCTCTTTCATCTCCGAAGCTTTCAGGTACTGGTGATCGGGAACACAGGATATGACCGTCGGGGGTTCCATGTGCTTGAACTCTTCCGCAAAGGAGCAGGAACCCAGGTATAGAATTCCCGGGAATAGGAGGGGGAATAGAAGGGAAACAAAGGGTCTCGTTCCTTTCATACTACTGGCTCCCGGTAATTAAGAGTTGTACGAACTCTTTCGGAAGGTCATTCCCTTCGGAAGTCCGAATCCCCCCTTCTCCCCCTTTCAGGGTGAGGAGATAGAGGTACTCTTCCTGGGCGGTGGAAGGGTAGAGGCCCGTGTAGGAGATACTGAGCTGGGTATCCCCCACCCAGGAGTAGCCCTGGGGGATGGGGCTAGGAGAGGAAGGGGGGAAGATGCAGGAGAGCTGGATTCCCTTCTGGACAGAGAGTTTCTCCTTGTCCGTGGGAAAGGAGCCGCCCCGGAAGGTGAAGAGGAGGGTGTAATCACTCCAGGTGGGAGGAGAAAGGGAAAGGGTTCTGCTCCGGGTGGGGCTACAGCTTTCCCCATCGAAAAGGACCCCGTCGTTCACTAGGAGGATCTCTACCGTGAGGGGCTCGATGTGGGGGTGGAAGGTGAGGGGAGTGAAGGGAAGGATCCGGTTCCCCGATGTGTCTTCTGCCGCGGCTCCTACCTCCAGGGTATAGTGAACTCCCCTCTCCCAGCCAGTGGCGGGAAGGAAAAGGAGTGTCCGATCCTCCAGCCACGTCCAGGTTCCGGGGAGGGAAGGAGTGATCCGGACAGCCTGACGGGTTTTCTTCTGATCCATCGCCTCACTGAAGGTGATCCGGATCGGATCCCTGTGCCGGAGGAGCCCCTCGAGGTCGCTCCCCAGGGGAGGAAAAGTTTCTCCATCGTTCAGGGCCGCCTCTACGGAACGAACGTAGGGGAGACCTGTGTCCTCCTGCACCAGGAAAGTCGTGCTGGGGGTACTTGCGATAGGCATTCCCCTTCGATCGACAATCCCCTCCCCAAAGGAGAGGGTGTACAGTGTTCGGTCCTGCCAGGCTTGTCGGGGGGATATGCGAACGGTTCGATTCGTATCTGTCCAGTGCACTTCATGGGGAGTGGGGGGAGAGAGGGAAAACCCTTTTTCGAAGGATGGAGGATCCATTTCCCGGTCGAAGGTGATCTCGATTTCGGTTTTGGCCGAAACGATTTCCCCCCGGGAGGGGAGGATCGATCGGATGGAGGGAGCGGATTCCGATCGGTACTGGTAGAAGAAGGGGACCGTGCAGTATTCTTCGTAGGACTTGCCTTTCGTATCCCTGTAGGTTCCGTTGAAGGAGAGCACGTATCGGGTCCCCGGCTTCAACGGGGGCTCTGGCAGAAAATAGAGAGTGTTCCCTTCCCACTGAAACCTCCCCGGTACCGAACCCAAGGAATCCTTCACCGAAAAGAGAGCCTCCGCGTGCGAACGGTCGGGGGAACAGGGGAAGGATACCCAGATCTTTTCGCAGATCACCGAGTTGGGTTCCGAGGGGTAGGTTTGGATTCCCGAAGGATCCCGAAGTTCCCAGAGACGGCAGGAGCCGAGGAACGCCCAAAGTGCCACCAGGCTCCTTAGGAAAAGGCATGTCCCTTTCATTCCGTTACCTCCACCCGTTCCCCTTCCCCCAGCGCCCGGGATGGGTTCACCACCAGTCGTTCCCCCTCCTCGAGTCCTCCCCGAACTTCCGCCTTCCCTTCTCCCCGCTCTCCCAGGAGTACCGGTACCTTGAATAGGGTAGAATCCCGGAGGACGAACACGGTACCAGAAGAAGCAGCAGTTTTTGCCTCGCCTTCTTGGATTTTCCCTGGGGTGTCTTCGGGTAGGAGGGCCGATTCGGGAATCCGTATTACCTTCCTGCCAGGACCCGTAGGGATGGTGAGGCGGACGAACATGCCCGGGAATAGCTCGAGGGGGCTACCCTGATTGTAGGGGGGATCGAGAAGGATCCGAACCTGGGCAGAATGGGATTGAGGATTCAGGTAGGGTGTTAGAATCGCCACCCTTCCCGATAGGGTCACTCTAGGTTGGGATGATCCCACCTGCACCTGTGCCGCCTGTCCCATCCGAAGGCCAGCAAGGTCACGTTCATGCACCTCAACCAGGGCATAGAGGGATTCGGGGTCGTAGATAGAAAAAAGGAGGGTTTCCGGGGAGACCTTTTCACCCCTCTCGATGGCTCGCTGGCTCACGATTCCTGAAAGAGGTGATCGAATCTCGGTCTCGTCGAGAAGAAGATCGATCCTAGAAAGTTCCGCTCTGGCAATGGAAAGTTCACCTAGGGCAACATCCCGCTCCGCCTGTAATGTTTTGGTCCCCAGTTCCTTCAGAAGGGTGATCCGCTCCGCCTTCGATCGAGGTAACGGATAGCCGGCCCTTAGAAGATCCTCGTCCCGGAAACCGATCCGCTGGATCTCCAGGTCCCGCGCAGATTGTTCCCACTCGGTTTTGCCTTTTAGATACTGTGTCCTTATCACTTCCAGGTCTCCCCCTGGAATCCCTCCTGCCTGAAAAAGCTTCTTCTTGGTTTCGAATACTTCCGAAAGATGAGCGTACTCTATGCCTTTCTGTGCAAGCTCGGCCTCGGCCTTTTCCATGGCCAAAATCCGGGCCTCCATAGACCGGTGCCCTTCCATTAGCTTCTCCTCTGCCAGAGCGAGAAGGGCCTCCCGACACGATACGGTAGCGGAAGCCTGCTCCCGGGCGATAAGGAGTTTTTCCCGGGAAAGGGTGGCCAGTACCTGCCCGGAGGTCACCCGATCCCCCTCTTCCGCCCGTACTGTCTCGATGATTCCCTCCTGGGATGAGTACACATCCGCTTTTCGGGTATAGGTGAGGGTACCGAAGGTCTTCAGGGCCGGTTGAAAGTACTCTTTCCGTACCCGGACCACCCGAACCATCGGCGGGGAAGGCGCTTTTTGGGCAGGGGTGCTGGGTGCGCATCCCTCCCAAAAGAACCCTCCTCCCAGAAGAATCAGAAGCACTATCCTCGCCATGACTCCTCAGCCTCCCTCATCCGTTTCCGTGGCGTTTTCGTGTACGGTGTGTTCTGCGGTGCGTGTTGAGCAGAAAGCCGCTTTCTCGGGCAAAAGGGGAGTGGGATAGGTTCCGAAGGTCCCTAAGCCGCAGAGCTTCAGGATCGAGGTCTCTTGGAGGAAGAGTTCGGAAATCCCCTGCAGAATGGCGCTTTTATTTTTGGACAGTTCGATTTCGTCTTCCAGGAACTCGAGCCGGGTTACCTCGCCGAGGGATAACTTGAGTCGTTGCACCGCTAGCTTTTTTTCGAGGAGGGTGCTCTTTTCCCTGAGGATCTGTAGCCGCTCCGCCTTCTCGCGAAGGAGGGAGAAAGCCTGGGTAAGGTTGAACCGTATCTCTTCTATGGTTCGGCTGTACTTTGCTTCGTTTTGTCTTACCTTCAGCCGTGCCAGGGGAATCGACAGGAGCCCCTCCAGGTTTTCCCCCGCCTGCGCCTCTGCCGAAAGTGTTCGGCTCCGTTGGTAGTACCCCTGTGTGCCCGCCTGCATACTCAGGGAAAAGGGAACAACCGGGGTAGGCCAGGCTAGTTTTACCGCGATGGATAGGCCGGGCTCGGTGAGGGGAAAGGTGTTTCCTTCCATACGGAGTTCCATCTGCAGGGTGATGGAGGGAAGGTAGGATGAACGGGCCTCCTCTACCTTGTGGCTCAAGGCTTCTCGCTGGATGGAAAGTTCTTCCAGTTCGGTTGAACTTTGTATCGCCAACGTTACATACCGCTCTGCCTGATCCAGGGGAAGGAACCCGTTGTAGTCGGTATCGATTCTACCTGTGGGAAAGACTTCCCGATCCAGGCAACCCAGGAGGCTCCGAAGCTCGAAGAGGATCCGCTCTTCCTCCCGGCGCAGGGTTGCCAGTTCCAATTCGAGATCCTTCTTTTTCAAGAGAATCGAGAAGTAGTCGATTTCGGTAATTTCTCCGAGGGATAGCTCCGTGTGGGCGATACGACCGTGTTCTAGGGCACTGTCGATCGCGTGGACAAGGATTTCCTTCTGCAGACGGAGCCCTATGGCCTTCAGGTACGCATCCACCACCTTGAGGGACAGTTCCTCTTCCTGCAGGGCTAAAAGCCTCCTGCGGAGTCGGAGGTTCTTTTCCTCTGTCCGAAGATCCGCATATCCCTTCCCCCGATCGTAAATCTCCTGCTCTATCCCGAGGGAAAGACGTTGCCCATAGGTATCTGGATGGTGGTAGATAACGGTATCGTTGCGGGAGTACCCTATCGTAATCCGGGGGAAAAACCGACGGTAGGCCAGGCGATGGAGGGTTTCCTCGATCTGGTTCTGGGAAAAGGAAAGGGAAAGCTCCAGATTCCTTTCCCTTGCCTTCCGAACCGCCGAAACTAGATCGATCCCGAGGGGGATAGTCGAGCCTATCCTGCCTTCCTCTGCCCCTAGTGCAGTCTCCGGATTCCCCTCTGCAGGGAGTATAACCATCAGGAGCCAGGGGAAGAAGAACACCATCGAAGAGCAGGCATGATTCTTCGAGTAAAGTTGCCGTCCCTTCATCGAACCTCCCGGCTAGCGCGCTCGAGCAGGGCGTAGAGATAGGGGTAGGAGGCTAGGGTCGATTCTGTTTCCTCTGTCAGGAGTCCTGAGTATACGAGGGTTGTCCCATCGAAGAGTGTTAGTTCTACGGTAACGGTGTTCCACAGGCGATACTCCTGTAGAAATGAATCTTCTTTGAGGGATACGTGGAGGAAAAGTGCCGGTGAGTCTATCTTTCCCTCGTTCCGTTTCTGGAAGAGCAAGCTCAGGACGTAACGGGCATTCTCCTCGATTTTCTGTACATCGAGAGATCTGGATACCCGAACCTCCTGGATCTGGATCCTGGACTCCCTAAGCTGTTTCCCGTGATTTTCTTTCAGGTATCCCTCGTGTACGATCCTGCCCTTGCCAGTGGCACAGGAGGCTGCCCAAAGAAAAGCGAAGCATACACAGAATAAAAACAAGTATGCAGTCCTCTGTATACCCTTCATGGTTCCCCCAGCTTTTCAAGGGATCGCTTAACTGCGCGGTACAGGGAGCTTTCTCTTCCCAGTAGGTACAGCGCCAGCTCTAGTTCCTCCCGGCTCCGATTCTCGAGTCCGAACTGACGGTACAGGTCCGCCAATTCCAGGGGGATCTCCGCCAGTTTCCTCAAGTTGGCCTTTCCCTTCTCTAGATACTCCAGGGCGCCTTTCGTGTCTCCTTTCGACAGACGGGCTTTGCCTAGAAGCAAGAGGGCTTCGGGATTCTCCGGATCCAGGCTCAAGATCCGGTAGCAGAGTCGTTCTGCCTCTTCCCCCTTGCCCTGGCTCAAGGCTATACGGGCCAACCATTTCTGCGCTTCTGGATGCACAGGCTCTTTACGGAGCACCCCCTGGAAGATCCGTTCTGCCTCGGAATAGTCGGTCCGGAAGAAGTACGCTTTTCCCAGGAGAATGCCGGCCGCAGGGGAGTTTTCCGGTCGATCCCCGGCGGGCAGTAGAAGCCGAATCGTCTCGGTGAGATCGTTCCGTAGGTAAGCGTCCTTCGCCTTCGAGTAGACCTGGGGCGGTATTTCGGGAATGGACTCAATCCTCTGGATCAGGAGACTGGCTCCCCCTTGAAGGATCGTGGCTGCCATACTCACCAGTAAAGCGAGGAAGAATCCCATCCACGACTGATTTGACAGTTTTCCCTCTCTCATTCTACAGGGATAGAACGGGAGAGTGACACCGAAGAATTCAAAAAGGCGAAAAAATTTTTGTCCTTATTGCAGAATAATGGGTTTAAACCCGCTATAACCAGCGATCCAGCCAGGATAGAACCGCATTCCGTCCATGGGCTGTTTCCAGGTGGCCGGTATTGTAACGAAGCATGCACCAGCGGTCGGGTACCCCGAGGGCGTCATAGGTTCGTTTCATTTCCCGATCGATCTTGTCGAGCCCCCTGCGAGGAGTGAGGCGGTCGAAGTTGCCGTTGATGGAGAGGTGTGGTCGCGGTGCGATCAATCGATTGATGGAAGCTGTATCGAAGTGTTTCAACAATCCCGGGACATAGTAATAGATTCCATGACCGTCGAGGCCCTGCGTATCGATCAAGGACTGGAAATCCGTCATGCAGCACAGATCGATGCATACCTTCACCCGTTCATCCAGAGCGGCAACCCAGAATGCCATTGTGCTCCCCAGGGAAAAGCCCACCGTTGCGATTCGAGCAGGATCCACGTCGGGACGGGTTACCAGATAGTCCAGCGCTTTGAGGCTGTCGTACACCATCATGCCCCAGAGCACCTGTCCGTTCCAGAGCATCTCCTTGAACAGTTCCGTCTCGCTCCTCCCTCTCCGTTCCCCAAAGTTCCACGCATCGATGCAGAGCACCAGATACCCTCTGGAGGTCAATGCCTTTCCATAGGGGGGCTTCTTTAGGGAGTCTCTCCCCAGAAGGAGTTCCTCCTTCCCAATATCCCATCGGTGCCCATGGGCATGATTGTACAGGACCGCAGGATATGGCCCGGATTGGTCCGCTGGCCGGGCGCAGTAGGCCGGAACTGGCTCGATTCCGTTCAGGTCGAGGAGTAATTTCTCCACGATGTATCCGTCCCATTCGATTGTCTCGACGCACTCCGCCGATACAGGCCTGTCTCTATCCGGTAAATCTCCCAGCAGGGAGTATAGTTTCTTTCTAGGACTCTCGGCATCGTTCATGGAGAACCTCCTTCGGCGGCTCCTGCTTAGGATAGAATAAATAGAGCTCGCATGTAAATGTGGCAAAAAAGAAAGAACGCCTTGACAGGGCTCCCCTGGCGAAGATCTTGTTCATCGGGAACCGGTCCGGATCTCCTGCACCCGCTGGTTGAATAGATCCACGTGCCATTGGATATGCCGGAAATAGTCCTCTATCAGGAACTTGAGAGATTTTTTCTCCGAGTTCACAACCCAGTAGTGGTCTAGGGTTTTAGGGTCCACGTTCTGAATCAAATGTAGGAGAAACAGATTGTACTGCTTCCAGAAATCGATCAGATGCCCCACCATTTCCTTCAAAGTCCATTTGTCTTCACCCAATTTCACCTCGGCTATGTCCATGTGCTTCGCCATCAAATTATAGAAGGATTCGATTTGGGTTTTATACGTATCGATGGGAAAAACCATAGGTCCTCCAATTCAACAGGGTGTTTACCGAAAGAGGATTTGGGAGAAGCTCGTTACCGAACTGTTTCGTCGCGTTCCGGGGCTGTTCAGGAGATGCCAGGCGGTATACAGTTCGGCAAAGAGAATGTCCGCGGACACCCCATCCACGGGCACTACCACATTCAACCCCCGGAGGGTAGCGGCTGTCAATTACCCGTTACATCCCATACCTTTAAAGAGTTTTGCCGGGGGTGTTGCGTAGAAAGCTCTCTTCGCGTGCTTCAGTCCCGCATCCACCATACCTTCGCAGATTTTAAGGGTGACGGAAGACGGATCGATCACTTTGATTCCCAACTGTCGTTCAACCTCCGCAGCGTATCCCACCATTCCTGCACATCCCAATACGATCACCTCCGCCCCATCCTCTTCTACCGCTTTTTTGGCCACTTCCAGAATGCGAGCCTTGGTTTTCGCCGGATTGGCGTCGGTTTCCGCTACGGTCATTCCCAGAGGGCGCACCGAGGCGAGGGC
>Ga0078972_1006461_pt1 | contig 27765 bp, 28 predicted proteins | sample YelNatPaOPGAMG01_FD_67568 | JGI IMG/M metagenome (GOLD analysis project Ga0078972, IMG submission 67568) | Hot spring thermophilic microbial communities from Obsidian Pool, Yellowstone National Park, USA - OP-RAMG-01 (SPADES assembly) (version 2) | ecosystem: Environmental > Aquatic > Thermal...
TGTTTGATTACCTGTTGCTGCTAAGCGAGGGTCATCAAATCTACTTTGGTCCGGCGAAAGATATGGTGCCGTATTTCGCGGCGCTCAAGTATCCATGTCCGGCCTACTTTAACCCAGCGGATTTTGCACTGGATTTGATCTCTCTGAATGCGCGCTCCAAGACACTGGAGAAGCAGACACGGGCACGAATCAGTTACCTAGCCAATCGCTTTCTCGAACACAAGTCGGAGGCCTCGCTGCCGCTGGATGATCCGTTGGGCGCCATCGGTGACCTGCATACCAAAGTAACGCGTAAGGGCGTGTCGCTCTTCTCGTCCCAAGGCGAACCGAACTACGCTGAACCGTGGCCGGTACAGTTTGGGCTCCTGGTGAAGCGCTCCTTCAAACTCATGGTGCGCGAGAAGGGCACGAACCTTGCGCGCTTCTTTCAGACGATCATCTTCTCAGTCGTTTTGGGTTTGATCTGGTTGAACACTGGACGCAATTCCTCTGACTTGAACGCTGTACCCGGCGTTCTTTTCTTCCTGCTTATCAATCAGGCTTTCGGTGCGTCTTTCGGCGTTGTTTTCTTGTTCCCGCTTGAGCGGGGTATTGTCTTGCGAGAGCGCTTATCGCGTTTCTATCGCGTAAGTGCTTACTTCCTCGCCAAGAGCGTCGCCGAGCTTCCCCGATTGGTGGTGCTCGCTATTCTCTTCGCTTGCATCACGTACTGGATGGTAGGCTTGCAACCGCATCCATCCTCTTTTTTCATCTTCGTGGTGCTTGTGCTGTTGACGGCCCATACCGCGGAATCACTGACCCTTATGGCTAGCGCCTCAGCGAGTAGCCCGCAAACAGCAGCGGCAATCGCTCCGGTACTGATCGTGCTGTCGCTGCTTTTCGGCGGCTTCTTTATCGGCCCTGATGTGATTCCCGTGTGGTTGCGATGGCTTCGCTTTGTGTCGTTTATCTACTATGGATTCGCGGCTGTCATGGACAATGAATTCGGGTACATTCCGCGTTCGAATACCAATAATCCACTGGTCACGTACAACATCAATTCATTTGGTATCGGCGGAAACATCGGTTTTCTAATCATGCTTGATGTAGCGTATCGTGCAATTGCCTTTGTGTTCCTGCTCTATAACAAGCCGCGACTCCAGAAAAGCATCTGAACGGTGGCGTTGCAGAAGTGCGACTGAGTCGATGCTCCGAACGGCAATCAGTGCCAAGCGACATCATTTCTGGGCTCGGGGAGCTAGCGCCTATGGAATCAATGGCTTCGGTATAGTCTGATGTGAACGCAATGGTATCGCGACATCAGTGATGCAAGCTGCTCGCATAGACTCGAACGCTGCGTTTCTAGCTTGCGTCGTTCCCCGGAATGCTTTCGTCGTTGGCAATGCCAGGCGCACGCATTTTATCGAGTCCTCTCTTGAATCCGAATCCGCGTCGTGGACAAGGGTCTCGAGCTTGATGCAAGCGCAACGCATACGAACGGCGGTATCAAGGCTTGAAGCAGCATCTGCAAGCTGGGTTTGCAGGAGCACGCACCGCTTCTGCGGGGGCATCACCTGGGCTCCGAACAACAATGCAGGCTTTCCGAGTCGATCAATCGTGTGCTGCCCTCTGCTTTTGCAACGTCTTGGCCCAACTGAGATTGCTGTGGGATCGGCATTTGGCAACGGGTATTGTGGCGCGATATACGCAGTGCCGGGCCTTTTGCGATCTCAGCGGCAGGCAAGTCTCGTCCGTACTTGTCTTTGTTTGTGGTGGTGGTGGTGGTGGTGGTATGATATCCTGCATCAACGCAGCTGGGTACGGAGAGCGCCACTCCATGCATACCGTAGCGCACGATACTGTATAGAACTGGCCAAGTTGAGGGGTCTGCGGATCGGACATGGCCTTGAACCCTGTCTAACTATGGACATGTGTGCTTTCTGAATGGAATTCCCTTCAAAAAGTCTCGAGCTGACACCTTCAAGGTCGTAGCAAAGCAGTCCCGCCTCGTTACGGCGTCCATACTGGGGATCGTCTACTCGAACCGTGATTCACCAAGGAAGGTCTGGATGGTGGACTGCGGAGCTTGGGTGTGCGTTCCGAAATGATGGGCACCTCCTCTGGTGCCGATAACCAATGCGCTCTTCGGGATCGCTGCCAAGATTCGACGATCCTCGAAAATGCAAATATAGTTGACCTCGACCCGAGGGCGCTCGCATCCAAAGCGGAATCTCACGCTCGAGGCGATTGTCGTCGACCGCCGGCCCTGTGCGATGCTTTCGTGGGTCCCTGTCCCCCGGGTTCAAAGCGCTCGATTCCTCATCGTTTGAACAACGACCGATCGATCCGAAACTCAAGCTCGACGCTCTTTGAGTTGTGTCTTGCCACGGACAAATCGTGTTTGACAGGAACGCTTTGCACTGGTGCATCGGCGGCAATGCGCCGCTACGTGCCTCCAAGCACTGGCAGTGGATCCCAGCTTTATCGACTTCCCTGCTGCCTTTGTTGGGAAGCTGAATATGGTGCACGACGCATTCCTGTTGATCGCAGAACTTACCATGCATGGGTTTCTCTGATATTTTCCCAGTCCCGGTCGACGCAGTATGCAGTACACGATTCCGTCACATGCCCCAGATCCGCCGCGCATTCCACATGCTGCCTCGCATCAGCAGCCAGCTAAACAACGCTCCTCCAGCACCGCTGTTCCGAATATTCAGTGGACTCTGTGCACTGCCTCGAATCAGCGTCGGAGCGAACCGTATTCCTCTTTCATAGCAGTCCTTCATCCCCGGCGGATTCTGCACACTGCCTCGTATCAGTGCGCGAGTGTACCACTGCGCAGTAAGCTAGGTGTTCAGCGATTCCACTGAAACCCACTAGACATTTTCCAGCATACACTAGCTGGATCCAGCATCCTTGCCACCCGTCAACACATACGGAATCGCATTCGGTACCAGAAAGGCCTTTCGAGTCGCGCAATCGCTGGATCCTGTTCCAGGTGCTGGAAGCGACGAGCCCCAGGGCGTCTCATCGCCTGCCGTTTCAATCTCGCGCAGTCGTGTCCATTTGGCATCGCCGCACGTGCGCGGGCCACCCGACAGCAGCCCTGGAAATGACGCGCGCACATGCAACCTATCGACGCTGTTCCCGGCTTCTCCAGTGCCGAGGTTCTGCGCTACACCAGGTGAAGAACAGCGCTGAACTGCAATAGATAACTTCTAGGGACGCACTTTTGTAGTGTACAGGTCACGACAATTCTATTGTTTTGAAAAACTGATGCAGTTTTCCAGAGAGACGCCGTCGCTCGCACAGACGATTTACACGCCAAATGGTATGCGTTCGAGCGTGTCCGTCACGGTGCGTGAGATTCGTGACGTTGAAGTTGGGATGTTTCCCCGTCGGCTCTTTGTCCGTGTGTGGCTAGATACAAGCTTCCAGCTTCGTATGAACGAAGAAACGGAGTTCGCCACAAACGTTGTTACGTTCAGGCGTAAGAGTCGTGGACCGCAGCGCTTTTGTCTCGAAAGCGGCCAATGTAACGCGTTTACGCTTCCTGATTTTGTTATCGTCTGCGATATTTGCGAAATGCGCCATGGATTCTGCTGTACGGAAACGTGCGAAGTCGTTAGTCGCGTACGTATTCCGCTATCGCGGATAAAGTTTGACACTTCCGGGCGGAGTGAACTTTGGTATTCATTCCACTATCCGCTGAAGAAAGGTCGAGCACGGGCCGGGCGCTTCGCTGGGCGCATTCTTGTCGCGATTCAGTATGACGTCGATACTGTTCGCGATACAGTAACCACTGGTGCGCTTTCACCGAGATCCAGGGCGGTGACACCGAGCCCGCAACTGGCGTATCCTTGTGACGCATCTGCCCTGTGGACCGCAATGGAGAACGGCAAGTGGGTGCCTCCAGGTCCTGCGCTGGTGGGCGACCCGCGGGGCGCTCCGGGCACCGACGGGCCGCTTGCACTGCACCCGACTTGGGCGACTAGTGTCAATCCAAACGGATCGACGGTCTCGCAGCCGCTGGGTCTGATGGATGGTCCGAAACATCGGCCAATCTCCACGTTGACCAGCTGACACTGAGTCTCTTGCAGTAGCCAAAAAATTTTATCGAGCGATGGTATGTTTTGGAGGTCGACCAGAGACCATCGCCCGCCCGCGTGTCACGGCGTCGGGTTCTGTATGCGACTTGACCACAGCGCGCTGCGAGCTTGTGAAGTCACGCACTGCTTGTTCTTCGACAGGAGTATAGGAAGAAAACTGCGAATTTTCTTATGTTCGAGGTTGCCATTTCCACTGCTGACTGGTTACCGCATCGCCATGTGCAGTCGCAGGTAGCCGGGTCTCAGGGAGTGTCATTTCTCGGGCGAGTTGTTGTTGCTGTTAACCAACATCACGATGTGTACGATACAGTGCCGCGAATGCAAGCGCCACAGAGCATTCGGTAGCCGATGCATACCCGCATTCTTCCATACACACCCGAGAATTCACGTACGCGCGCATGAAACCATGGACTTGATCTTCGGCGGGCACTTGAGAATCGCGGCGCGTATCGAGCTTTCACCAGCGACTTCCATGCAGAGCCAAGCATCTCAGTGGACTTGTCTGGGTCCGCTTCATCATAGGACGTCATGAAATACTGTATAGATACAAACTCCGTGCTCAGGTAGTCCATCAGGTATCCGCAATGAGTTTCATCTTCACTCTCGGACAGGGATAACGGAATACTCCATTCATCAGTGCATAGAGTTCGTCATCAATTTTTGAAAAGTCTTGCCCAAATTCGTTTTCAATGCTCATAACGCTTTCGAGTAAGTGCTCCAACTGGACATAAATCGATCACGTTGCCACTGAGCTCCGATTGGAAGAACTTTTCCGGCAAATACATGGTGATCTCGGTCGATTCGCCACGTCCGGCGGTGCCGATATCCGCAACACCAGCGACCTCCTCGGCAAAACGAACGCAGCGCGTACAGTGGATGCATCTCGTCATGACGGTTTTGATGAGCGGGCCCCAGTACTTGTCGTCGACGGTGCGCTTGTACTCGTAGTAGCGTCCTCGATCGGAACCAAACACCATACTTAGCTCTTGTAGTTGACATTCGCCACCTTGGTCTATAAAGTCGAAACGGTTAGTATTTTGCTCTTTTCTTGAGTTGAAAGTTCGACGGTGCTGAAAACTTACCGCATATTGGACAGTCCAGCGGGTGCGACTTGAGCAAAAACTCAAGCACAGCCTCTCGGCTTTTCTTCACCCGCGGCGAGTCTGTTATGATGCTCATGCCCTCCATGACGGGCAGCGCACAACTGATTGCAAGCTTGGGCATCTTTTCAACCTCAACCAAGCACATGCGGCAGTTGCCAGCCACAGACAGCCGCTCGTGGTAGCAAAAGTGAGGGATGTTCACGCCAGCAGCTTGACACGCTTGAATCACTGTGCTCGCCCGAGGAACCTCCACCTCTCTTCCATCAATCTTCAGACGCACGTGGTCTGGTTTCGGCGGTGGCTTGGGAGGTTCCGGAGCCGTTGCGGCTGCTGTGGCTGGTTGCGCACTGCTCGAGACCGACGCACTGGTGCTCAACCGACCCCGTGTACTTCGGGTTCCCAGGGTAAACGCCCGTTCCACGAAAAAGGAACGCACACTAGTTCTCTCCAACTTCCAGAGTTGCCGACTGAGCTTCGTTAGACTGTACATCAGCCTACTTTGACGCAAACAGGCAGCTAGGCAAGCGCTTGCCCAAGAGACTCGCTGAGCGCGCGCACGCAACGCACGCATGCAGCCGCGCCTTGCGTGACGCCCTCGCGATCGCACACCGCCCTTGAGAGAGGCGCCTCCGCGGGCAACGAACGGATGACGTGTGCTCAATTGTTCAACGGAACATTTACAAGGACGAAGGATACCAGATCAGGCGATGCATTTTGGTGTTCTGGAAAGCATCCATTATTCTGTAGTTTATGTTCAGGTCTCATGACCCATGCTGCCTCTCCGATGTTCTGGTCGTTTCGCGCGTTGCATCGTGTGCCGAGTCTGCTGCGAACATCCGCAAAGAATGGCATTATTCTGTGGTTTATGTTCAGGTCTCATGACCCATGCTGCCTCTCCGATGTTCTGGTCGTTTCGCGCGTTGCATCGTGTGCCGAGTCTGCTGCGAACATCCGCAAAGAATGGCATCTAGCCTGCAATTTCTTCTATGATCGATGGGTTTTTCACCCGAATGAGCCATCCCCCATCAGGTGGTTGTTCAGTGCACCTGTTAGAGCATCCATCATTCCGCAACATACTTCCAGGGTCTATCCGCGACCAGGACTAGGTCGCCATAGAGCAAACGATCAGGTCGTGGGTTCTACCAGGTGTCGAGTCTGCCCTGAAAGACAGACGGGTCTGAGCGCACGCTGCGTTTTCCTGACTCGGCACGTGGCATTAGCTGACGCGTTTCCGTTCAGCGGAAGATGTGATATATCTGCTAGCTGTATCGCATTTGTGAGCATGCCTCTGCGAGCCGAGCGCTGTGGGCTTCGTGCGCGGAAAAGCCTGCAGGTATGCGCTACATGCACACGGCGCTGCACTCTTGCAGCTGGAGCCGCATCGCAGTAGGCGTCGCAAGAGCGGCGGGTCGACCACAACGTGTTCCACGGAGCAGGCTTTTCAAACGCCATCCAGAGACCCGTGAAAAGTACTCATGCCATCCCACTGATGCACGCTGAGGATGCATTCCGAAGGATGAGCGCCTTGCCCAAAATAAATGCAGATGCTCGTACAAGCGTGATGCGCATTGCGAGCCTTGCGTTCCAAAAATGCCCTCTGGATACGCATCCGAGGTTCGCTGCTATTATCCAAGGTCGCCAGAGTAACCAGCGGCACGCAAGAATCATGCAGGTGCGCGTCTCCATGTTGCTGTCCGCACATGTTCGCGTGCTTTGTGCGACCCGCTGGGCAATACAAGCGCTCGCGGTGCAGCGTGCTCATCGAGCCACTGTGCAGGTTCGGGTAGCGATGCGCTCGCTAAGGAGGGATCTACCAGAAATTATCGTTGCTTGCTATGCGGCGTGTTCTCGAGTTGATCAGTCCGCTGGTACCAGGAGACAGAAACGGCTCTAAACCGGCAGACTCTTCATCACACCAGGTCAATCGCCCGTGTTCTCTCTCTCGCAATACCCATGACGAAACTATCGCTGTGCTGGCTGTCACAAGAATGGTTGCAGCTTTCCGTCCCCAGATATATCACTCGTCCGAACCGCCTCAGCAGTGACCCAATGCAAATGCAGGAGTTGTTCGGAAGCGCACGAGCGCAACCTGCGCTAGAGCGTCGTCGCTATCGCCGCTGGCTCGGGCACCGGTAGCGTTGCGGCTGGCTCCGAAAGCCCCGAAGCCAGTGGTGCGAAGCTCTGCAACAGAAACGGTGCTCAGAACAAGTGTAGCAGGGAGTTGCACGTCTTTCGTGCAGTTCATAGGGGTGCTCGGGTCGAGCACCTCAAATTGTCCGACCACTGGGCAGACCTGGAGTGCGTACCCGTGGAGTCGAGTGACTTGCGCCTTCTGAGCAGCGAGCAGACACCCCGCTTCGAACGTGGCGCGGTAGCTCCGCAACGACCCGGAGCGCTGCCTCTGCACAGGGCTCATACGGAACGCTGCTCTCACGAAAGGTAGGGCGAATCGACACCCCTGATCGTGTGCCCGAGAGCGCGTTGGCCTTGCTCCAAGTAATGTCACTTGTCATGCGACCTATAACGGACTCATTCGGCCGCGTTCACAACTACCTGCGATTATCACTGACAGAGAGATGCAATCTTCGCTGTCAGTACTGTATGCCAGCAACGGGTGTGCCGAACCTGGCACCTTCGGCGGAGTGTCTTACCGCTTCAGAGATAGCAGCTCTTGCGGAGCACCTGGTCCGGCAACGAGGGATACGCAAGCTGCGGCTGACCGGTGGCGAGCCGCTCGTCCGCAAGGACGTAGAGCAGGTGTTGGACGCACTCGCACCGCTGAGTGCAGCATCTTCGACGAATGCTGCCGTGGGAACTGGTTCGGGCGGCAGTCCTGTGGTAGCGCTCTCTATGACGACGAATGCGGTGCTGCTGGAGCGACACCTGCCGACTCTGCAGCGTTGTGGCATGCGCTCAGTAAACATATCGCTCGATACACTGCGGCCAGAGCGGTTCACAATTTTAACTCGTCGGTCTGGAGAAATTTTTCTCCCACGAGTCCTACGAGCTATCCGCCGAGCCGTTCAGGCGGGACTAGACGTCAAGGTGAACTGCGTTGTCATGCGCGGTATCAATGATGACGAGTTACTGGATTTCTGCGAATACTTTGCGAGTATGGAAACCGTTTTGCGTCCTGGACGGCTACAGGCGGTGCGCTTTATTGAGTTCATGCCCTTTAGCGGCAACGGCTGGGAATCAAACCGCTTCGTCCCCTACGCCGAAATGCTCCAACGTCTCCGCGGTCGATTCGAGCCCGAATCCCGGGAACAGGTGCAGCGCTCGCTCGATCCCCATGATACGACGAAATACTGGGCTTATCGAGGTGACGGCGACTCCGCGCTCCGAGTGGGCTTCATTACCTCAATGAGCAATCACTTTTGCGCGGGTTGCAATCGTTTGCGCGTGACAGCAACGGGGCATCTTCGAACATGTCTCTTTGGACGAACAGAATACGGTTTGCGGCATCTGATTCAGCGGGGTGACTGGCAGGAACTCGACGCAGTGATCGATGCTGCTGTCGCTCGCAAGGCCTTTGCACATGGCGGTGTACGTGATCCGCTGCGGGATCTTCCAAGGCGAACCGAAAACGATCGTCCCATGACCGCCATCGGAGGATGAGCATCCCAGGACGTTCCGGGAGCAGCATCCGCAATGTTTCCCCATAACGACAAGGGCAGCGCGCTAATAGTCTCACCGTTTGCTGATGGGACGCGTGGTTCAAGCACGCTCAAGTACCGAATGGTACTATGGTGTTTTCTGATATCGGGGCATCCGCGGAAGCGCTACTCGCGTCTCTATTACCATGACCATGACCAACACCAATACCAACTGACCAGTGATCCTCGCTTGCACAAAGCTCGAAAGCCCATCGACTCGAGCAAGGTCTGCCAGAGTCTCAGACCGGAACCCCAGATTTCGAGTTGGTGCGTATGTGGCAGCCTGAATCGTTCAGCCGCGCGAACGAAGGTCGGCGGAAGTGATCGCTCGACCCCCGTGGACAATTCTCAGCGTCTTTGTCGTCTGTTTTAGGAAAATGGACGCGATAAGTTTACTCTTCCTTGACGCGCGTTTCACGTGTACCGCTGATGCGGCCAGTACGACGGGCTGCAATGAGACCAACTTTCTGACCGGGAACACTTCCCCTGGCAACAGTCGTTGGATGGCCCACATGTTGATGATTACCACCACCGTGCGGGTGGTCCACAGGGTTCATAGCTACGCCACGTACTCGCGGCCATTCGTTGCGCTTCGCTTTGTATTTGTAGTATGCGCGGCCAGCTTTGAGGATGGGTTTCGCTGTTCGGCCGCCACCTGCAACAACTCCAACTGTCGCCCTGCACGAGCTCGATACTAGTCGGCGAGCGCCGCTCGGTAGACGTACACGAGTCTTTCCGTTTTCTAGATGGTTCACCACAACAGCGTACATGCCGGAGGCTCTGGCAAGCGTGCCTCGGTCGCCTTCCTTTGTCTCGAGGTTGCACACAATGGTACCTTCCGGCATAGAGGAGAGTGGAAGCGTGTTTCCTACAGCGAGGACCGCTTTTTTACCAAAGTACACGGACATGCCCGTGTACATGCCCTCGACAGCCAAGATGCGTTCCTTCCTTTTCTTGTAGCGGTACGGGTCTTGGAACTCAACGATCGCGACGGGCGCGCCGCGTCCCGGGTCGTGTTCGATGGCGGTAACGAGCCCCCGAATGTAACCGTTGCGCTCAGCAAAGTCCACGGGGCGAAGCTTTACTGGCCCTTTTCTCTTCGATGTGTGAGCTTTGAATATGCCGCCCGCACCGCGACGCTGTCCACGAATGACGCGACCCATGATGCGTCAGCGTCTCCCAGAAAGCAGCCCTTGCAGCAAACCTTTGAAGCCTGGAGGGGTAGTACGAACATTCAACTCTTGCAGCCGGAGCTGGACGATGGCGACGCCGCTCGCCGTGTGCGATCCATTTTGGATAAAATTCGATATAATAGATACAATAGGGACAAAAGTGATTTCTGGGACAGCCATGCGTCCACTGCCGACTCGAGCCTCCGATACACCCATGTTACCATAAAATTGGACATGCTTATGAAGACGCGCATACGCCTTCAAGCTCTCGTTTCTGCCCTTTGCCATCAGCAAAAGTTTTTGCGCGTTTTTCTACGACTGCTTCCATTTCCTGTCTCTCATCTCCGACTTTGAATGTGCCGGTCTCTCCTTTCCCTCCAGCACCGTAGTCAGCAGCAGAAGCATCACGTTGATGACAGCGTTTGAGTCCAGATTTCGCTGCTTCCGGTTGTAGTGGATGTATTTCCGGTACAGGCAGAATCAGCAATTGACGCTTCGATTGCCATTTCGCTTACGGTGTGTAGAGTCTCGGTGCGCACTTCAAACTTGAAACGTATGGCTGTGGTTACGTTTTCCAATATACCAACCATGTCGCTTCCGAGCGCCGCGCTGTGGCGCGCGAGACGTGCTTCATCGCTCAGTGCTTGCCCTTGGCGGGTGCAGAAAAGCTCACCTCGATGCCCTCCACCGTTTCCCCGCATGCTGCTGTTCCTGATGATCACGGGTATTCTCTGGAGAATCCCCGTGGCGAGTACGCTGTCCGATGCACGCTCACGCGCACGCTGTTCCATTCCATACGGGTTTTGTGGGACGCTGTCATGTACATGATGAAACAGGCACCGGAAAGAATATCCACGCTGGAGCGCAATTCGAGCAATGTCGATTCTTCGACGCTCTCTCTGCGCAGAGCGGTGGTGCGCTCTCATCTGGAAGCGTATCGCTGCGATGACTGCAGCCCGTGCACCGGACCCTTTTCGATGCATGCGGAAGAGACGGGAGCCTCTGGGAGAATATGCCCTCAGAGGTATCGCGCTGCTGTGGAATGCTGTTTCGTCGATGATCACAATCAGGGAAGGACTTATCTTTCGAACCAATTCGATTATTTGACTTGATTCTTCGTGAACTTCTGGTATGCGCTCATGAACAAGTCGTCACGGGCCGGCGTCGATTTTTGGCCCCGCCGATCTGGCAGCGCGAATTGCTGCGTCCGCGATTTGCCTTGATCCAAAAAGATCGAAAAATTGGAGAATTCATGATTTAAACATGATACACGTAAAAAGGAGAAGAGTGGAGGCTTCTCCACATGAATTGCGAAGATGATCTCGGTGATTTCACGAATACTTGCTCGAGGGCGTAGCACATCATTCTGATTCCAGTAACGCAACGAATTCCACCAGCAAATTGTCAACGGAGCCACTCCGAAACAACGACCCAATATCCGAAAACGTCGTGTACATCGGCACGTCTGCATCGCTGCACCCCGAATGATGAAGGCAGTACATCGAACACAAGTTCGGAAAAATCGTCGCCACAATCGGGACGAGCCGTCCAAAGTTCCAATTTCGTCTGACACGGGCGTAGTGCCCGACTGCGACTCCTCGACTTGGGGCGGGTACAAGGTGCAGGCGTTTGGGCACCTTGCCCGACGCCGAAGCCGCCGCGAACGGCCCGATGGCGAACTCGAAGTACGAGTACATAAAAGCATTCGAGTCCCGCGACGAAATCATTCCGGACGTCTTCTTTGCAGTTCGCGTGGACGGTCGCGTATTCCGCAAGTTCGCCGAACGCCACGGCCTAGAGAAACCGGTTGATGAGCGCCTCGTCACGCTTTTGAACGAGACAGCCGGCCACGTTATGCAGGCCTTCTCCGGACAGGTCGGAATTGCATACGGTCACAGTGATGAGTACAGCTTCATATTCCGCCGAGACGCAACAATTTTCGGACGGCGCACGAGCAAGTTGCTCTCGGTGACTGTCTCACTGTTTACCAGCGCGTTCGTGTGCGGCTGGGCTGGCCACCTGGGCGAGTCGACACCGCTGCGCGACACACCGAGTTTCGACGCGAGGCTTGTCGTTCTGCCCAGCTTCCGACACGTGCGTGATTACCTGGCCTGGCGTCAGGTAGACTGCCATGTGAACTGCCAATATAATACTGCGTTTTGGCTGTTGGTGCAGAAGGACAAGCTCTCCCTCGACGACGCACACAAGACGCTTCGCGGCACGGATACAGGAATGAAGAATGAAATTATGTGGCAACGAGGTGTCAACTACAACAATTTACCGCAGGTGCACAGGAAGGGCACAGTTCTTGTCTGGGACAGAGCGCTCGATGTTCCGGATGACCGCGCGCTTCCGAAGCCAGAGGCCGTGTGCGCTGATCGAGTTGCGGGAGCACGTCGCATCATCTGTCTGCACTGCGATCTGATCCGCGCTCCCGACGATGATCTCTTGCTCTTTGGATCGCTGCAGAATCCCGACGCTGAAGCGCTTCGATAGGACGCTATGGGCATTCGTGGTTCCCATGGAATCCGCGGTGCATTTTTTCCCAGGAAATCTCAAGCCCCAAACAATCGATACATCTGCGTTACAAGAGCAGCTGCCGGCATCCGCGACTATGCCTCGGCGACGCTGCAGCGTGATGCGTGCGAGTCGAGTGACACGAGCGCTGCGCATGCGGCGAGATGCCCGAGGTGCCCATTTTTCACGGAATGCATTTCGTCCAGCTGTTTGTGTATGAGTTGCAGTCCATGCGACAATATTGGAACTCAACGGATCGATGCCGGCTTGCAGAGCTGCGTGCCAGCTCCATGAAGCGTATACGATGCTTGCGGAACGCGCCTGCACCTGTAAGCACCAACATGGTTTCGCTCTTGCGAAATCCCGTGGAGTGCCAAACAAATCATGCATCCAGGTTTCCGTAAAAACAGGATAATCGATCTAAAAACTGAGCAACCGCGAAAATGATGCAGATACGGGAACGCTCGCTCCAAACGCCGCTCTCAGCTTTGGTATGGAATCTGCTGTGGTGGACACGACGACCGCGCACGCAAACATGCGTGTCGGAAAGCACGCACGCACGCACGCACGCACGCACGTAGAGTACAACTATTTGCTCTCATGCCGGTGCAGGCGCCATAACTTTGCAGTCTTTGGTTTACGTTGGAATCGACCGGTTTTGGTACAACTTATTGGACTTTCCACAGTATATATAGATTTGGCAATGTTATGAGCACACAGCGATCGGGGAAACTCTGGTACCAGGCGCGGGGGTTTGCGAAACGCGTGCGCCACTGGGAGGCCCTGCCGCACCGAGTTATCCTTACGCTGACGTCGAGACACGTCAAGGCTCAGGTCGTAAACTGGCGGAAAGGAACGGTTGACGCAGAGGCTTCGAGCTTGCAAGAGCCTATTCGTCTCGGGAATGCGCCCGAGCTGGCATCGGAAACCTCTTCAGAAACGGTATCGGGCGAGTGTGCGCAGGCGGAGCTCGTGGGCTATCAGTCCGCGTCCACGGAGGCTGCCCGCCGCGTAGGCCTTGTGCTGGGTAAGCGGGCGTGCGCAGCTGGTATCCGTCAGGCGCAATGGTCGCAACCGGGGCGGTTTCACGGGAAGATTCGTGCTTTCTACGAGGCGCTCTGCTCAACAGGGTTCAAGCTCAAGACGGAACGATGACGCCACTGCAGCTCGTCTGCTTTGAGTGCACTGGACCGCTGAGGCACCACGGAGTCATGTACATGCTGTGCTTTCCGGGGGATCGATTCGCATATGCGGTGCCCCCGGGAACGAAGCATTCCATACGGGACGTGTCCGTGTTTACGAACGACCAGAACAACCCTGCAGTGCATTAGCAGATGCCTTCGGGAACGTGCTCAAGTACAACTGCAAACTCGCATTTGCCTTGTTCGCATGGCTCTTGGATTGTCCCCGTGTCAATAAGTGTCTCGATGCGTTCTAGGTTGGCTTGCGATCTTGCGCATTCCGTAGATACTTGGTTTCCGGGTTGTGCCGTGTAAAGACTCCTGTCGGGCGTGCTGCAATGGCGCTTGAGGTTTCGTTTCCGTCGCTAGGAAAGTAATCCCAGAGTCTGGTAACCACTACCAGCCTGCACCCGATCTCATGCTTTTCATGCAGCGCAAATTTCCATATCGTCGCTCAGGTAGACTGGCTCAGTTCTGCGCGTTCCATGACGACTCGACGTGGATAGCATGCGGCGATACAGACCTTGACTCCGTCTAATCGAGGAAATGCAACCAGGGAAACGTGCATCATGCCAGCGAGCGCGCCTACATACCCTGCGGGCAACCCATAACGTCGATAGCACGCTCGTCACGGAAGAGAGGGCCGAGCGCCAGTCACCATGTGCTTGGCGCTGGCGGTGACAACCCTCACCGATACTGAACAGTTGATTTGTGTACAGTCTAGAGTCGTGGGATAGCAGCCCCGACACCTTGGTTGCGAGAATATTGCTGGTGACCAGGGCAAAGACCTCAGCTCCTGCTTCGGCGCCTCCGCCCAGCACCCTTACCAGTCTAGGCCTCTCCCAGTGAACAGATGCTTGAACGACCCGACAATCCAGCGAGCTTTGAGGCCCACTGCGGACGCTTCCTGGTCTGCTAAAGTCTCCGGTGGCGCACGCCGCCTCATAGTTGGGACCATTCGGCACCTGCCGCTTCGAGTTCGGTTTCCTGCCTGCGTACCGGCTTGCAAGGTCGCTTTTGCCACGTGAAGCTTCAGATAAGGCTTTACGTATCTCACACACAACGGTTACTATGAATCCTGCTTCCGTCTTGAAAGGGTGATTCCGCCCTACCTTTTTGCAGGCGTCGCTTGCATTCCCGAGCAATGGAGTTGCTCTGGGGCGTGTGGGATCAGCGGGGCAACACATTCAGACGCCACGTTCATCATTCCTCTTCCTGGTGCTTGTGCTGGTGGTGTGAAACGCGGTTGTCGAAGGGTAGCGGTCCATGTCATAACGCGTTTCCCAGTTATCACTACCTGTGCTAGCTCTTCAACCGCATTCGGTCTGGACTCAGCGGTCATTCGCCAGTGATCCGCTTCTCTCTCGTGTTCCTGTCAACGTGGGCGCGACTATGGAACACCAGCGATTGCCGGGCTTTGTTGGCCTCTCGATTCCGGTTGCAGCCCTGAACGACCAGGTTCTATTACGCTCAACTCGGCTGGCGGGTACGCAACAGGCTGTGCTGTGCGTTGCTCGAGTCGACGCGGGACACTGGACGCTTTCACGGGGTTGGGCGCTCCGGACGAATGCACTCGTTGTAACAGAAGCGCTGCCGAGCGGTGAGGCGCGGACTTGGCTACGGACACGTGGGTTCCCGGGTGCGGCTCTCACCCGAAAAACGCTCACCAGGAAACAGAATAACGAGTCGAGATCGGGGCGCGAGCGAGTCGCCCATGCAGGACGTGAACAAGTTTCGTGCAGCTCGCTTGCAAACGCGCTCGACGTGTCCGAGTCTCCGCTCGCACACCTGTTGCGAACAGACACCACCACGCGCATATGTCTCTTCACTGGCAAAGGCGGGACCGGGAAAACGACCACTTCCGCTGCCGTAGCGCATCGACTCGCATCAGCCGGTCTACGCACGCTGGTTGTGTCTACGGACCCGGCACACTCGCTCGGTGATGCGCTCGGTGTTGACCTTGGCACGGAGGCGGCGTCGCTCGATGAACTGGTGCTGATCGAGCCAGCTTCACAGGGGCGCTCAAGCGTGCGTGGCCAAGTGCAACGCGTAGCACCAAACCTGGACGCACTGGAAATCGATATTACTGCTGCTGCGGAGGAGTTCAAGGCCCTCATTTCGACGCAGCGTCTGATCGATTTAAACAAGTTGGGGTTGGCAGATGTGCAAGAGCTTTTGGATACCGTACCTCCCGGGGCTGATGAGTTTGTTGCGCTCTCGCTTATTTTGGACCTACTGGAACGCTATGATCGGGTGGTTATCGATACGGCACCCAGCGGGCACACGCTCCGATTGCTATCGTTTCCCGATTTTCTGGATTCCTTTCTGGGCAAGCTCTTGCAACTCAGGGGTAAGCTGGGTGTGATCTTGAATACAGTCTCTGGTTCGGTGAATAGAAAGCAATGGGAGGAGGCCGCCTCCAAAATTGGTACATTTCAGCAGCGAATGCAGCAACTCGGATCCCTGCTCCGTGACGAGAAATCCACGGAAATCGTTGTGGTGACCATTGCGACAGAGCTAGCCGTCCGAGAGTCGCTTCGATTGATCGATGAATTAACTCACAAGAGGAGCTTATCGGTCTCTGCTGTCATCGTGAACATGGTGCTGCAACCATCCGCGAAGGGCGCGTACATACACTCGATGCAAAGCGCGCAGCAGGAGTTTCTTGAACGCTTGCACCAACGACTCGGTGCTACGCATGGATACGATATCGTTCAGGTCCCTATTTTCGATACGGAGATTCGCACAGTGTATGGTGCTCGCGCCTTCGCTGCCTGTCTGTCGCCATTGTGGTCTGATGAGAAGCCGCGCCTGCGCAAAGTGGTCCTCACCGCTGCTAAAGGCGGCTGTGGAAAGACCACGACAGCGGGAGCCATCGGCGTGCACCTTGCCGATACCGGGCAACGTACTATCGTGGTCTCAACGGATCCGGCCCATTCTCTGGGTGACTTATTCGACGTGAAAGCACCGTCCGGCTCCTACCTGAATGATGTGACACTGATCGCTGAAAATCTTTCCATCCTGGAAGTCGATGCGGAACGAGCGCTGATCGAATTTCGGGAAACGCTAGAATCGCTCCGTTCCGCGAAGATTTTGGGTCTGGATCTGGACATTGGTGATCTGGGGAACCTGTTTGACGCGCTGCCTCCAGGCATCGATGAGCTCGTGGCGCTCTCTCGCGTCGTGAACCTGATATCATCCGAGTATGACCATATTGTGATCGATACTGCGCCGACTGGGCACACACTGCGCCTGCTTGCGTTTCCGGACTTTCTGGATGGTCTGCTCGGGAGGATCCTCCGCCTCAAATCGAAGCTAGATGGTATCACGCAGTTCTTTTCGGGTCTCGGTGGACGCAGCGATCGTACTGAACCTGAGCTGACCCCGGCCCAACGCTTGAGTCGATTTCGGGAACAGCTTATGGAGCTGAGGGATCTTCTTCACGATCCGGAACGAAGCGAAGTCGTTCTAGTTACGCGGCCTACCTATCTGAACGTTGTGGAAACAGAGCGCTTGGCACAAGCACTTGCAAGACAGCGTATTGCGTCGCATCGTCTCGTGATCAATCAGGTTGTACCACCAACGCTACGAGACTTGGAGCGCTTTGTGCATCGGCTTGTTCGGGAACACGGTCAGCAGATTGAACGTTTACAGCAGGCACTACCCTCGCAAACGCGTCGAAGCGATGTTAGTCCTCTCATCGTTGTGCCGTATTTCGACCGGGAGGTTCGTGGTGAGGCCGGTCGGAGCGACGGCGGTTTAGAACTATTCGCGCGGTACCTTTTCCGGGACAGCGCTTCGGACTAGAGCGCAGTTCTGGTTACCGCGGAATTGCGGCCAATAGATGCTCGCAATAGGCTCCTTGTACAAGCATGTGCGCTCATGTGCGATGTGGCGCTGGAGTGTGTCACCCGCGAAGCGCTGCGATCAACCGGTTGCAGCTGAGCAATCCATTGTACTGAGTGGTCCAGCGATGAGCATTGGCGACCGCCGCAGTGCTACGGCCTCTACGATCCAAAGTACGATAATATGTTTCGCAGAACTGGGTTGGTAGACGGGCGCTTTCACCACTGCCCATGATGAAGGGTCCTGCCCAAGGAGCAACCGGTCGGTTCGGTCGGTTCACCTCTGAGGCATCACTGCTGGCACGCGGTGCCGACGAATCACTACAAGTTGGAGGTAGGTGGTGCACGCAGAGCCGCGGTTTCCACCCGGGTCACGCGTAGCATTCGCACATCCCGCGGAGATCCGTTTTGAATCATCGGGTCTGCAGTTTAAACGATGTGCTACGAGGAAAGCGCTTCGTTCGCATTCCCGTTTCGAAGAGCTGTTCGCGTAGGTGTCTAAAGCTTCCGGTCGTGCATGCGGGAACGACGCCTTGGAAAGCGCACACCAATGATTTCCAGTCCAGGTAATACTGTCACATGGGCAAATACCAGGGTGGAAGACTGCTGAGATTTCGCAGGCTGCATCGCTTGTGTGCGCACGCTCGACATGACCCGCGGAGCGACCGTTCACGACGGATGATTGCATGGACGTCAGTAGAGACGGCTGCAGTAGGATTTTCCAGTTGGTCAATGGGATCAATGCAACATGTCAGCTGCTGTTCGCGGTACGTTCCCCGCTGCCCGAATGGGCGTACCGAGCCCATTGAGGGCAGTTTCGCGCCCTGGCTGAGTGCTCCACCACGCTCATCGCATGGAGAGCAGATGACCTGGAGCTACACGTTGCCATTCAGTTTGGAACCTTTCCGTTAAAGGTATTGGGTCTGTGCGACAAATCAGATGCGCTTGAATACCTCTGCCTCCAGGTCAGAATGAAATGGAGCTGGTCGAGTACGCTAACTCGAGCGTAGGCTCTAAAGTTTGGGTAGTTCGTCACAATCGTCAGCACCTGCCGCTGCAGGCTTTTGCTGCACCTGCTTCCTGCTTCTGTCTCTTGTATACGGCAGTGCATGTGCCGCACGCTCACTTGCATCCACCTTCGTTGTCAGCACTCAATAGGTGTTGATGCCCGAGTTCGCTTCGCGATACCGCAGCTTCACGCGATTGTTGACGCAGTGGATACACCGACGATCGCTGCGATCTACGCTCCGCATTTCATGCCCGTCTGCTTCGTAGACGGTCTCGGTGGCGCCGCTGCAAGGGACGCCACCGGACTGCAACCGGGTATGCCGGTGCGCCCACAACTCGGACGCCAGCTCCGGCGCCAGCTCCAGCTCCTGCTCCCCCGAGCGTCGCCCTCTGGCACCTGAACGCTTTCCTCCTCGCTCGGTACGTGCCGTTGACGAGCGCAGGAGGCCGTACGTGATGCCCGCCTCTGCCTCCAAGCCCAGTGTCGCACGCTATGAGCACGGGCTCGAGCTCGGCAATCGGTTAGCCCTGGAGGCTGGCAGGTGCACGCGCAAGCGCACGCAGCGCCTTCGACAGAGGACGTGCGGAACGCGATGTCGGGCACGATTCCGACGACAAAACGTTCAGATTGACCATGGATCCCGGAATTCGGAGTGGGTAATGGCTTTCGGGAAAGCGTCCATGGTGAAGCGCCTACCCTCAAGTTCCATTACCCATACTTGCTCTCGGATACGCTGGTCGTTTCGTGTTGGCCACGATGGGGCGGGCACCGCAACGCGATGCCGCGCTGGAGATCAAGTCGAGAAATTACGGTTTGTCGAGGCTCGCTTCGTGCACAGCGGTGACGCGGTCTGTGCTTCGGGACGATCGCTTGGATATCTGACTTCCGAGTCCAGGGCGCCTTTCGATGCACACATGAGAGACGGGAGCCTCTGGGCGCGCATCCCGCGCGGGGTATCACGCTGGTGTCGCGAGCCGCTCCATCGATGACCAGAAAGGGACGAGGATATGGATTTTGGACAGAGCCGTTCGTTTGGGCAGCGTTCGGTGAGAGCGCGCGTGACATCTGCCTGTGGCGAACGCTACAGTGGACGACGTCGAGTTTGTGTGCATCAGAGGCAGGTCTTCATTGGAAGCATGCGTGATTTGCGCATGCTTCAGGCGAGCAAAAGGGGAAGCATGGATGTTTGTGCGCGTACATTGCCGAGAGATATCTTTTGACTTGCGAGCGCTTGTTTACAGACGTTATCGGAATCAAGACGAGTGCGGGAACGTCAAGCATTCCAGCGGCAAAAGCGTCGAAGCAGCGTCTCTGTAAACGAGAACGAGAATGCCAGACTGGGCTGTGTAGAACCGTAACCCCCTGTGTCCGCACGCCAATATTCGAGACCACGCATCGAATCAAGCTCCGGGGAACCGAAAAGCGCCCATAGAACGAGCAGCAGTTCAGTGTTCCATGCGCATCCTACGATCCTCAAAGCAGTCGACGCCTGCCGGACGGCATCAGCACGCGCGCGCACTGCTTCCGTGGCTGTGTGCCTGCGAGATCACGTCATACGTGGCGCGCCCAGCGGCTGCCGCTCTGACGCCGCGGCGTGATGACTCCAGGCAGCGCCTCGCCTGCGATGGGCGTGCGCGCTTCCTGTCGCTGGGGCTGATCTGAGTGTCGATCCTGCCGCTGTGGCAGGTGTGTGTGCGTGCGCGCTTCCTGTCGCTGGGGCTGATCTGAGTGTCGATCCTGCGGCTGCGGCAGGTGTGTGTGCGTGCGCGCTTCCCGTCGCTGCCATCCGATTCATCACCAGGCAGTACGCATCGCTGGCTGCTGCGGGTGCCGCCGACGCTATCATCGCGCTGGTACCATCCGCCTGAGCTAGACTTTAGGTCTGGTTCACAAGGCGTCAACGTCTGTAAACGCTTGTTTGTTTGCGCTGTCGTTCACGGTTGGTGCTGAGCCGAGTCCCATAGTGCTGTGACAGTCAAGTCGAGGAAGTTTACATAGAGTCTCGTGCTGCCTTGCTGAATGTTTCGCCTCTTGCTCACTCGCGTCAGCGGGTCGGTAACTCGTCGACGTGCGCTCGGTGCGGACACGCAGCGCTGGCTTAATTCAGCACGCTCTCGCTACCACACCGGTAATTCAGTGGTAGGAGCTCCTGTACGTGGTGTAGGCGTCGCGGGTGCTTACCATTCACTGAGGTCGGCGTTGAGTTGGCGTTTACAGGCAGAGTTCCGGCGAGGGGCATCGAGTTCGGCGTTTGCGCCGCTGGACCTGTTCTACAAACGACATACCGGCTCGGGGAACCCGGAAGCGAACGAAAAAATGCTCCAGGTTCTTGGTGTGAAAAGTGTCGAAGAACTGATGGATCAGACGATTCCCAAGTCGATTCGCACAACGCGGAAGCTGAGCATTGGGCCAAAGCGCGCCGAGTCTGAGGTGCTCGCTGAGCTGCGGCAGATCGCGAAACAGAACGAACTGCGACGTAACTTTATCGGCTGTGGGTACTATGGTACCATCATGCCTCCAGTCATTCAGCGAAACATCCTGGAAAACCCTGCCTGGTATACGCAGTACACTCCATATCAAGCTGAAGTTGCGCAGGGACGCTTGGAATCCCTGCTGAACTTCCAGACAATGGTGGGGGACCTCACGGGCCTGCCTATTGCGAATGCCTCACTGCTTGACGAGGGAACTGCGGCAGCCGAAGCGATGAGTATGTGTGCTGCTGTCTCGAAGCGCAAGAAGCTTCGATTTTTCGTCGACAAGGATGTGCATCCGCAAACAATTGCAGTCATGAAGGTGCGTGCAGAGCCCATGGACATCGAGCTTGTCGTGGACAACTGGCAGCAGGTGCAGTGGGATGGAGCCGACTTGTGTGGTGCGCTGGTGCAGTATCCCGCAACGGACGGCACGATCCATGACTATACGTCGTTTGTGGAGAATGCGCACGCGCATGGCACACGCGTCGTTGTTGCATCAGATCTCCTGGCTCTGACGATGCTGCGACCGCCTGGAGACTGGGGAGCTGATATCGCCGTGGGCAGTGCACAGCGCTTCGGTGTTCCCATGGGATATGGTGGTCCATCGGCTGCGTTTTTCGCCTGCCGTGACGATCTCAAGCGTCTCATGCCAGGGAGAATTATCGGCATTAGTCGCGACGCTCAGGGCAAACCGGCACTGCGCATGGCGCTGCAGACCCGCGAACAGCATATTCGTCGCGATAAGGCAACAAGCAACGTCTGCACCGCTCAAGCGTTGCTTGCGAACATTTCCGCAATGTATGGGCTGTATCATGGACCGGATGGCCTCCGTGCTATCGCCAATCGCGTACAACGCTTCGCCCGCACCTTCGCCGCTGCAGTCGGCGTGGGTGTCAGCGAAAAGGCTGCAATTTTTGATACCGTGCGCATCGATTACCCGACCACAGAGGCGGCGCAAGCGGTGCTAGCGCGCTGCGACGCGGCAAAACTGAATGTACGATCTCTGGGGCCCCGCTCAATTTCTGTATCGTTCGACGAAACGCATACTCGCGACGACCTCCAGGAGCTTGTCTCAGCTTTTCGCGGTCCGCAACGTCCATGCTCTGGCGAGGAGCTGGAGCAAATCGCTGCATCGCTGCCACCGAGCGGTTTTGGCGGCCTCGAGCCGAACCTTGCCCAGGCCTTCGAACGAACAACCGCATACATGACGCACCCGGTATTTCACGAGTATCGCACGGAGCACAAGATGCTCCGATACATCCATCAACTAGCAGCCAAGGATTTGTCGCTGGTGCACTCCATGATTCCTCTGGGCAGCTGCACGATGAAGCTGAACGCCACCAGCGAGATGATCCCTGTATCGTGGCCAGAGTTCTCCCTGCCGCATCCCTTTACACCACCCGAACAATTGCGCGGCTACCAACGATTGTTTGCAGATCTCGAACGTGATCTCGCGGATATCACAGGATTCGCAGCCGTGTCTCTGCAGCCGAACAGCGGCGCCCAGGGCGAATACGCCGGCCTGATGACCTTTTTGGCGTACCACAAGGCCCGCGGCCAGCACCAACGCAAGGTATGCATTGTACCGACATCGGCGCATGGAACAAACCCAGCGAGCGCCAAAATGGCAGGTATGCGTATCATCCCGGTCGGTACCGACGCCCAGGGCAACATCGATATCGCCGAACTGCGTGCTCGCGCGGAGCAACATCGCGATCAGCTCGCCGCAGCCATGATCACGTATCCCTCCACGCACGGAGTATTCGAGGAGGGCATCAAGGAAATCTGCGACATCATTCACACAAACGGAGGTCTGGTGTATATCGATGGGGCAAACCTGAACGCGCAGATGGGCCTCACGTCGCCCGCGGAGATCGGCGGCGATGCGTGTCACCTGAACCTGCACAAGACGCTGACGATCCCGCACGGCGGCGGCGGGCCCGGCGTCGGCGCGATCGCCGTGACAGAGGCGCTGGCGCCTTTCCTGCCGTCGCATCCGGTGCGCCCGGTGGCGAGCGCACACCCCGATACCGCGATTGGGCCGATTGCGGCGGCGCCGTACGGCTCTGCATCCATCCTGCCGATTGTGTGGATGTTTGTGAAAATGATGGGTAGCGACGGCTTGCGCGAGGCCAGCGAACAGGCGATCCTGAATGCGAATTACATGGCGGCGCGCTTGTCGCCGGCGTATCCGATTCTGTATCGCGGGAAGCACGGACGATGCGCACATGAGTTTATCCTGGATCTACGTCCGTTCAAGCTTAGTGCAGGTGTTACGGAATCGGACGTGGCGAAACGCCTTCAGGACTATGGATTCCATTCTCCTACCATGTCATGGCCGGTGGCTGGAACGCTTATGATTGAACCGACGGAGAGCGAGAGTATCGATGAGCTCGATCGGTTTTGCGATGCGATGCTGATGATTCGCGAAGAGATTCGCCAGATTGAGCAGGGTCGCTGGGATCCGCAGCACAATCCGCTCAAGTATGCACCACACACGGCAGAGGTGGTCAGTGCGGATACCTGGGATCGGCCGTATCCGCGCGAGATTGGCGCCTTCCCGGCAAGCTGGCTCTACGCGCGCGGCAAGTTCTGGCCGCGAACCTCTCGCATCGATGACGTGTACGGTGATCGGAATCTGGTGTGCTCGTGTCCACCGGTACCCGAAATGATGCACCCGTCAACGACCGGTTCTGCTGCAAGGTCCGGCACCGATGAGGGACGTGTCCGAACGGCAGTCGCGAGCTCTTGAATAGCGTAGCGCGCACGAGGCGGCCCTTGGCGGCTCTCAAAGGAACGGCATCATGATGGGGAATTTTGGTTTGAGAGAGAGAGGTATGCGCTAGTTCGAAGATAGGCACGCGCTCATCCGATAAATATGGTTGGTAGCTAAGCTGTTTGGTATCAGGCCGCGCGTTCATGCATCCGCGGTGTCCGCTGCACTGTAGTCCATGCTGCACCAGGTGGCTTTGTTGCTCAGTTTGTTCGGGCGACTCGGAATCTGGGCGATATTCGGGTGCAGCGTGGACGAGTGTCCAGGGCAACGGTCGCATTTGAAACCGACGAACGGATGCGAGGCGTGCTGACGGTTACCGCTTGAGCGTGTATAAAGCGGAAAAGCTGGGTACTGCTTCTCCACGTGGAAGCTGAACCACTTTGCGGTTCCAAATGTGCTTGTTCCAGGGCGTTGGAATCATGATGCGGTCTCGATCGGGAACTGGGATTGTCTACCGATCACCGCATTCCTCCCGTGAATACCTCTGCCTCCAGGTCAAAATGAAACGGAGCTGGTCGAGTACGCTAACTCGAGCGTAGGCTCTAAAGTTTGGGTAGTTCGTCACAATCGTCAGCACCTGCCGCTGCAGGCTTTTGCTGCACCTGCTTCCTGCTTCTGTCTCTTGTATACGGCAGTGCATGTGCCGCACGCTCACTTGCATCCACCTTCGTTGTCAGCACTCAATAGGTGTTGATGCCCGAGTTCGCTTCGCGATACCGCAGCTTCACGCGATTGTTGACGCAGTGGATACACCGACGATCGCTGCGATCTACGCTCCGCATTTCATGCCCGTCTGCTTCGTAGACGGTCTCGGTGGCGCCGCTGCAAGGGACGCCACCGGACTGCAACCGGGTATGCCGGTGCGCCCACAACTCGGACGCCAGCTCCGGCGCCAGCTCCAGCTCCTGCTCCCCCGAGCGTCGCCCTCTGGCACCTGAACGCTTTCCTCCTCGCTCGGTACGTGCCGTTGACGAGCGCAGGAGGCCGTACGTGATGCCCGCCTCTGCCTCCAAGCCCAGTGTCGCACGCTATGAGCACGGGCTCGAGCTCGGCAATCGGTTAGCCCTGGAGGCTGGCAGGTGCACGCGCAAGCGCACGCAGCGCCTTCGACAGAGGACGTGCGGAACGCGATGTCGGGCACGATTCCGACGACAAAACGTTCAGATTGACCATGGATCCCGGAATTCGGAGTGGGTAATGGCTTTCGGGAAAGCGTCCATGGTGAAGCGCCTACCCTCAAGTTCCATTACCCATACTTGCTCTCGGATACGCTGGTCGTTTCGTGTTGGCCACGATGGGGCGGGCACCGCAACGCGATGCCGCGCTGGAGATCAAGTCGAGAAATTACGGTTTGTCGAGGCTCGCTTCGTGCACAGCGGTGACGCGGTCTGTGCTTCGGGACGATCGCTTGGATATCTGACTTCCGAGTCCAGGGCGCCTTTCGATGCACACATGAGAGACGGGAGCCTCTGGGCGCGCATCCCGCGCGGGGTATCACGCTGGTGTCGCGAGCCGCTCCATCGATGACCAGAAAGGGACGAGGATATGGATTTTGGACAGAGCCGTTCGTTTGGGCAGCGTTCGGTGAGAGCGCGCGTGACATCTGCCTGTGGCGAACGCTACAGTGGACGACGTCGAGTTTGTGTGCATCAGAGGCAGGTCTTCATTGGAAGCATGCGTGATTTGCGCATGCTTCAGGCGAGCAAAAGGGGAAGCATGGATGTTTGTGCGCGTACATTGCCGAGAGATATCTTTTGACTTGCGAGCGCTTGTTTACAGACGTTATCGGAATCAAGACGAGTGCGGGAACGTCAAGCATTCCAGCGGCAAAAGCGTCGAAGCAGCGTCTCTGTAAACGAGAACGAGAATGCCAGACTGGGCTGTGTAGAACCGTAACCCCCTGTGTCCGCACGCCAATATTCGAGACCACGCATCGAATCAAGCTCCGGGGAACCGAAAAGCGCCCATAGAACGAGCAGCAGTTCAGTGTTCCATGCGCATCCAAAAAAACATCTAGCAGCTCCGTCCATGGGAGCCGCCTCGTGCTTCCTGCAAACAGCTGTCTCGTACGCGAGGTTCCCGGTTCCTTCTACAATTGCAATCGTTTGGATTTTCAGCTCCAACGGAGCCACTTGCTTATTCACGCGGGAAACACAGGCTCGCTGCTCGTGGTTCATGCGTGGTTGACGCACCGCCGGAAGAGCACTACAGCGCGGCACGCAAGGATAGACCATTTTGTCTAGACGTATACATCTATGGTATGGCGTTCCTGGCACTCGCAGCGGCATGCGCTCCGCACCGTCTCCCAAGTACCTTGTCTCGTCGTTGCATGGATCGAGATACCTTTTGTCGGGACGGTGTTGTGACAGACGACGTTGCGGACGTCTCGTGTCGGCCTGGGCAACGCTCCGTCTCCACCAAGACGGAGCTCGATGCACAACCTGACGTCGACACCGCCAGCGACAGCCACGCGAAAACCCTAACCCCTGCGGGCACCGAAGCCCGAAAGCGGTGCTCTCAGTGCGAAAACCAGCACGAGGCTGTCTACAAGTGCCCGGTATGTCAGCGACGGTTGTGCTCTCTGGACTGCTATCGTGGACATAGGGAAGCTGGTTGTTCCGGCCGGCTCGAGACAACCCGATACGCTTTTATTCCGCGCACTGACTACGACCTGAAGCAACTTCTTCGTGACTATGCGTTTTTGGAAGATCTTGAACTACGTCAACAGAGTCATAAGCGATACGTCCAGCAAATACTGTCTGGCGGCGGTTCGGTGCCGCGGTTACGCGGGCCCACCGCAGCGGAGGACCACGCACGGCGGAGGCGCTTGGCAGCCGTCCAACGTGCTGCAACGAAGCGCGGCATCCGACTTCAACTTTTACCTGAAGTATTTTCCAAGCACCGCCGGAATACATCGATGTATCGTTCAGCAGCGGATTGCATCGAATGGCGAATTGAGTGCTTCGTTTCGGTTGCAGCGCAAGCGCCGAACGATAGTGTCCTCGCGCTGGACCGCTGCCCAGAGCATGTCACAATGGCCGAGGCCCTCGAGCGCCTCCAGATACGACGATTCGTTGCAGACACTGAGCACTTTTCGGTATATCTGAAATCCGACCGAGCGAACCAGCCTCGGGTCCCGATCCCGAAAATGGAGGATGTCAGGATCGCCGATGTCGTTCGCGCTGCCGAGTGCCTCATTGAATTCCCGACCCTCGAGGTTGTTGCCGATGAGCAGACCAACGGGCAGCACCCTGCCGAGCAGCCAGTTTCCAATGTACAGTGATTTCGATGACGCATCGGACGCCCTCGATGCGGATGGCATTGACGGAGCGAACGTACGCCAATGGGAAACGTGATATTCCGTGTGCACTATAATTTGCAAGCCCAGCTCAGTGAAGAGAATCCTCGCAGAGATCCGATCGCTCCTTGTTCGACGAGGATCTGCAGCAGTCATGGGAGATCTGAATCGTTGACTCCAGTGCGAACCGGCACTGTGGAGCGCTCGGAACAGATCCTAGGGCGCTTGTCAGTGATCAGACGAGGACGGTTCCAATGCGATAATCCCGTTCGCATTCGGGGGCATTCGATCCCAGCTCGGCAGTATGTGCTTTGGTCGGTGCGTCCTGTGGAGCTTTTTGGGATAGTTCTGAGATATTCGGCATACATTCCGAACCAAGCCTCCGAAGACAGAGAGGACCTGGTGCAGTTACTGGACCTGCGCCCACCAGGAAATCGATACCTCGATCCCGATGGGATTTGTTGTAATGCGGGCTTTACTGATGAGGAGCGGGCGAGTTTTTCGCAAACCCTGCAGGAATGCGCACTCCTGGACACGTTCCGCTGGCTGCATCCATCTGTCCGCGCCTACTCCTACATCGGGTATCGGCATGTCCAGAACTACTTCCAGAATCGAGGATGGCGCTTAGACTACTTCTGCTGTAGCG
>Ga0078972_1006464_pt1 | contig 27746 bp, 30 predicted proteins | sample YelNatPaOPGAMG01_FD_67568 | JGI IMG/M metagenome (GOLD analysis project Ga0078972, IMG submission 67568) | Hot spring thermophilic microbial communities from Obsidian Pool, Yellowstone National Park, USA - OP-RAMG-01 (SPADES assembly) (version 2) | ecosystem: Environmental > Aquatic > Thermal...
GTTTCAAGGGTTGCTATAAGGTCTGAGGAAGAGGGAACCCTCCGCAGGTGAATGGGGCTTATTGCCTCGTCTGGGTCAAGCTCCCTCGCCTTCGCGATTTGACGTATTCGATTTACGCTTAGGGTTGCCTCCGTATCGAGTATGAGAATGTCTCCGCCTAGGGCTTTGGGCGCTAAAACGGCTGTCGTGTAGACAAACTCAGTTTTGCCGCAAGCGTAGCTTCCGCAGACCTCAGTTATTTCCTGAGTTCTTATACCGCCACCTAAAATTTCATCCAACGCCTTTGAGCCCGTTGGAATTGTTCTGCGCTTCAGCTCTTCCTCATAAAGCTCTTTAGCCGACTGTATGCGGATGTCAAGCTTGCTTCCTGCATCTCTGATCAAGGCTTCAGCCTTTTCGAGGCTAAAGCCCATCCTCTCCCCAATCCTTTGAAAGAGGAAATGGGGGACCTCTGTGGCTATGGATTCAATTGTGTAATAGCCCGCCTCCTTAAGCAAAGCAGCAAGCTCGGGCGTCACACCCTTAAGCTTCAAAAGCGGATCCCTAAACTCCTCAAGCTCGCCTTCGCTGATCATTTCGCCTACAGCTTCACTCATACCCCGGCCCCCTTTCAGCGGCCTTTCCCTCCAAAAACTCCTTGACAGCCTCACGCACCATGGAGCTTATCGACTTGCCTGTTTCGCGGCTTAAGTCCTCAAGCCTTTCAAGGTCTTTCTGCTCGATGAGGACTGAAACCTTCACTTTACGAGCCAAAACTGCTTCCTCCTAAACGCTTACTGGAACCATTTCCAGAATGAGCTGGCGGATGTCGCCAAAGTTGAGTTTGGGGTATCGGCTGCGGATCCATTCTGCAAGCCATGCCAGCTCTTCGCGGACAAACTCACGATCTTCTATGGAAACTACGTCTGCATGTCTCGCACCCATCTATCAGGCCTCCTTGGCTAGGTTCTTTTCAAAGTACTCGTTGATGATGAGCCTCAGAACCTCGGTGTTGTTTGTCAAGCCCTTGGCATTTTTTATCCGTAGGAAGCGGGTTCTAACTTCGCCTTTCAGCTTTACGCGGATGTCCAGGATGTTTTTGCCTTGGGACATTTTTATCCACACAATTTAGTTTTTTGTGGCTTTTAGCCATATAAAACTTCCGATAGTTGCAAAAAGTGGAAAAACTTATAAACAAATAGCTTCAAATACACTATAGAGGTGGACTTGCATGGGAAGAAAGAGAGGCGTTACAGTATTCCTAGATCCTGAAGACCTAAAATTCCTTAGGGAGAAGAACAGCGAAACCGGACGCAGCCTCTCAACGCTCATCCGCGAAGCTGTTAAGAGCTGGATTAGGAAGGAGAGGGCGAAATGAGCATGGCCTCGAGAAGCCTTAAATACGGGGTGAGCTGTATCCTAAAAAGCGTGTGTCAAATGTACACATTTTGTTACAGAAAGGGGATGTTAAATGAGTGAGGAAGGCGAAGTTTTGAAGGTCTACCTGAGGGCTGAGGGCGAAATTGCCAAACGCTTCTTAAAGATTAAGGAGCATTTGGGACTTAAAAACTACACAGAGGTTGTTCGCGCATTAATTAACGAGTACTGGAGAGATCACGAAGAGGAGATAACGAAAAGCGAGAGAACCCCCAAGAAGGGCTAAGCCTTAACAACCCTACCGTGTTACAGGTTTGTCAGCCAACTTTTTCTCATAATACTCGTTAACAATAAGCTGAAGAACATCTTCGTCCGTCATTCCCTTCAACCTCTTAATTTTTAGAAACCGCTCTTTGTCCTTTCCCTTTAAGGCGACTTGGATTTCTAAAGCCTGGCTCTCCCCAGCCATTTCATTCACCGCCATGGCAAACTAAAACAAACTTCCCGGGAAGCTGCTAATTAAATTAATAGACAAGTTTTTGTCCGCTGAGCCCGCGGGGAAAACGTTTCTGCCTGCAGAAACGCCTATAGACGCAGATTTTTCGGCTAGCCCATATTTAAGTCGGATTCTCATTTTCATGTTAAAATTCAGCCTCAACAAGCTTTTCAGGCGTTAGTTTTTCCGGGGTTGTGTTCGGCATGCCGAAACGTTTTCTCGGGGTCAAAGTTATAACCAGATAGCTGCCCTTAACGCTTATTTCAATGTCTAAATCCTGCCGTATGAAGGGCTTGACCTTTTTATGGAACTTTCTGGGAATATCCAGCGATAGGCGCTCGTACTCGTAGGCGTATTTGCCGCCGAGATACCGTTTTCTCGAGAGTCTGCGCTGAATTCTAACCAAACCTCCACCTTCTAATATCTGCCTATTCCTCGCTCTTAGCTTCTTGTGGCTTTTCTTCGGGCGCGTCTTCTATGCCCCTGCTTGTTATGCGGAATATGCATTCAGCCTCTGGCAGGCATGGAGAGTCGAAGACTCTGGCGATGCGTTTTCCTTCGCCTTTAGCCCTTCTAAGCCAAACCCTTGTGGTTGAAGCGTGGGCAAGTATGTTGCCTCCTGCTGGCCTGTCGACAGGTTGGCCTCCTCCCCATTGGGGTGTTGGATCCGACTGGGCTTGGTTTGTGACCACAACAGCCAAATTAAGGATTTCAGCAAGGCGCAGCAGCTTGTGCATGTATAGGTTTAGCTTCTGCTGCCTGTCAGCCAATGTTTCTCTTCCAAGGAATTCGCCCCTAAAATGCGATATGACAGAGTCCACGATCACCAGCTTTACTTTTTCTTCAGCGCATTTTTCGAAGGCATTATCCAACAGGAACATTTGATGATCTGAGGTATAGACTCTTGAGAGTATTATGTTGTGGAGTGTCTGGCCTGGGTCTAAGCCGTTTTCGGCAGCTATTTGATAGACGCGGTTGGAGCTGAACGTCCCTTCGGTATCAAAGTATAGTACGTTTCCTCCGAGTCCGCCGTACTCTGGCGGAAGCTGGGCTGTGATGCAAAGCATTAGGCAAAGCTGGGTTTTTCCAGAACCATATTGACCGACAAACTCTGTTATGGCCTGAGTTTCTATGCCACCACCTAATAGGGTGTCTAGGGCTTTGCTTCCAGTTGTGCATCTCAATCGTTTTTTAGTCATCTCCCAATGCTCGTAGGCTGTTATGAACCTGCAGCCTAAAGCTTCCCTTGCAGCCTCAACAATTCTAACTGCGGCTTCCAGCTTTTCGTAGCCAGCCTTCTCCTTAACCTCCCTAGCCGGAGTAACAGCCAAAGTTTCAACATTGGCGAAGCCAGCGTCCCTAAGCCTTTTGGCTATGGATTTGCCTACGCCTGGAATCTGCTCCAACTCCAAAGGCCTAATCCTCCTTAAAGCGCGTGTGTTCGCCCCACTCAATGTCCGTTTCCGCTATCTTGCTCCAGCAACGCCTGCAAATGGGCAGCCTATCACCATTATAAACTATGAACACCTCAATGTCCGTGTTTCTGCACTTACCATTCCAAGGATTCCTACAGTGCTCAGCCCTAGACATGCACTCCACTCCTCCTCGCAGTTTTCCAGCCATTACCATGCAAACCGGCTTTAGCAAACTCTTTAACCAATTCAGTTCCGTGATTTTGCAGGAACAATTCAAGGGTTTCTTTCTGGCTTTGCCAGCCATACTTGGGACTGAGGAATTTACTCCAATAATGCGGATGCCTATGCAGAACTTCTAAGAGAAGCTTACGCTGGAGAACCGACAGGCCATCAAGCTCCAAGCCTAAAGCCAATGGGAGCATAGACGTCAGCCTCCAACCGCAAATTTGCGGTTCATGGAAGAGGGTATAAAAAGGCAGCGGCGAATCGAATTACGCGGGTAGTGGAGAGAGATGAGTTAAAGTGAAGCCAAAGCACAAGAATTGCGTTAATCTTAAATCTGATACGTTCTAAACTTTAATGTGGGCTTTGTTGACCGAAAAGGTTGAGGAAGAGAGGCTTCCTGTTTCTGAAAAGGTTAAGGTTTTGCGTTTTCAGACGCTTTTTAAGGGTGGGAGATGGTGGGCTGCAATAGGCCTATTTGAAGCTTTGGGGAAGAAACATATAGCATTATACCTTTGGTTCAGGCGTGGAAACGTTTGGAAGAGACGGCAGAAGTTTGTTTTCAGGTCGCGAGAGGAGTGGGAGAAAGCCAAAAAAGCCATCGACAGCCTTGCAGCGGAGCTTTAGGCCATGCTGGCTGAGAAACGTTACATTTGGCACCCAATGTTAAAGGAAAAGGCTGTTGAGGATAGGCTTTACCAGAACAGGATTCTGGAAAAGGCTCGCCAATGCAACACGCTCGTTGTACTGCCAACAGCCCTTGGAAAAACAGTCATAGCCCTACTCCTGGCAATAGAAAAAGCCGAGGAAGGCAAAATATTCTTTCTGGCGCCCACAAGACCATTGGTCCAGCAGCATCACCAAACATTCCTGGACAAAACATGGTTTGACGAGGGAGAATTAGCCCTAGTTACTGGCCGTTATCCACCAAACCAGAGGTCAGCCCTATATAAAAGGGCAAAAGTTGTTTTTGCAACTCCCCAATGCGTTTGGAACGACCTGAAAGGCGGGCTTCTGAGGCTTGACGACGTTTCGCTTATAATTTTTGATGAAGCCCACAGGGCTAGGGGAAACTACGCCTACGTTGGCATAGCCACATACTATTTCAGGCAGTGCCGCAAGCCTTTAGTTTTGGGTTTAACAGCCTCCCCGGGCGGGAGCGAAGAGAAAATAGCTGAAGTCTGCAAGAATTTGGGCATAACAGCCATAGAGCATAGAACTGACGAGGATAAAGACGTTAAGCCCTATATTCAGCCAATAGAGGTTGAATGGCGGAGGGTTAAACCTCCAGAGCAATATTTGGCCGTGAGGGATAGGCTTAGGCAGATGCTTGTTGAACGGGTTAAGGGATTGCAGGGGTTAGGCGTTTTAACAGACAAGCAGCCGGCCTTCATAACAAGGCGCGACTTGGTGGAGCTTAACGACGAATTGCAGCGGAGGCTTGGAAGCGGAGAAGGAGGATACCTATACCAGCTGAAAGTGGAAGCAACAGCAGCCCTAAGCATAGCCCACATGATAGAGCTAATCGAATCTCAGGGGCCTGAAACCCTTGAAGCCTTCATTGAGAAAAGCCTTAGACGCATGGCCATGGAGGGAAGCAGAGGCCACAAGTCAATTTTAAACGATCCGCTGTTCATAGAGGCCAGAAAAGCGCTTAGAAGCTGCATGGCAGCAGAAAACCCGAAGGTGAAAGAGCTTGTAAAAGTTTTGGAAGGCCAGTTTCAAGCCAAGCCTGACTCGAGGCTTATTGTTTTCACGCAGTACCGCGATACAGTAAACGCCTTGTTAAAGGCATTAAACAACAATTCATGGTTGAAGGTTGAACGTTTCGTAGGTCAGGGCGAAAGGGAAGGCGATCCTGGAATGGCTCAGGAACAGCAGCGGGAAGTCCTTGAAAAGCTCAGATGCGGCGAAGCAAACGTGTTGATAGCCACAAGCATAGCCGAAGAAGGCCTAGACATTCCAGAAGTTGACCACGTCGTATTTTATGAGCCTGTTCTAAGCGAGATACGCTATATACAACGCAGGGGCAGAACAGGGAGACGCGTAGCCGGCAAAGTAACAATCCTGATAGCCGAAGACACAGTCGACGAGGCTTTTTACTGGTCAAGCATTTCAAGGGCGAGGAAAATGAAGAGGATAATAAGCCAACTAAACAGGAAGCTGCCGGAACTACTCAAGGAAACAGTTAGGCCCGCTATAACTCTGATGGACTACCAGCAGCAAACACAACAAGCCCCAACAAACATACAAAACCTTCAAATATCAGCCCCTTCGCCCAAAAAAGAACTCTGGAAGCCCCAAACAATACAGACGAAAGGCCTAAGCCAAGCCCTAAAATGGCTTATGGAAAAACTGCCAAACCAAACAATAGCAATAGAAGAGGTTGTTAAACAGGCCCATGAGGAGGAAGGCCTGGAAAAGGCTGCGGTTGAAACAGCCATATGGCGCCTAACACAGCAAGGCCAAATATACCAGCCAGAACCAGGAAAAATAAGAAAACTGTAAAAAGGATTCACTTAATTATTTAATTGCATACCGCCCGGTCCACTTTGGCTCCAAGTGTTCACTAGTCTGGCGATAGGGCGTTCTATGGGGGTTGGCAGGTGCGTGAGAAGGCTTGTTTGCGCGTGTCTTCAAGGCGTTGAATAAGAACATAATTTTAGGGTTGAATTTAAGTCCAATGAAATGCGTTCACTGTAGTACTCGTTTAGTGAACATATTTCTGGTTCACAGTTGAGACGTTGTCGTAGCACTTCTACAAGGGTTTGTGCAAGCTCAAAAGTTGTCAAGACTGGAACGTTGAATTCAACAGCTAGTCTTCGAATAGTATACTCGTCTTCTAAGGCGTTTATATAGCTTTCCGTGTTGTTTGTGGGGATATTAATGACTAGGTGAACTTTGCCTTCTTGAAGGATGGTGAGTATGTTCGGCTGCTTGTCTGCTTCTCTGACTTTATATACAACTGTTATGTTGTTAACCCCAGCGCTGCGTAAAGCCTGTGCAGTGTGTTCTGTTGCGTAAATTTTGAACCCCATATCTGCTAATGCCCTCGCTAACGGCGCAATCTTTTTCTTTAATTCTTCGCCGCCAACGGTGATTAGAACTGAGCCCCCTTTGAACGGAATATTGAGTTCAGCCGCTTGCAATGCTTTCAAGAGGGCGTCTGCAAAATCTTTTCCTAAACATGCCACTTCTCCTGTGCTTAGCATTTCAACGCCTAGAACGGGGTCGGCTCCGCTTAAACGCATAAAACTGAACTGGGGAACCTTTACTCCAACATGCTGGAGGAGTGGAAGTTGAGCGTCTTCAGCTTGTTGAATCTTTTTACCTAACATCGCCAAAGTAGCTAATTCTATAAGTGGAATGCCTCGGGTTTTACTTACAAAGGGCATTGACCTAGACGCACGTAAATTGCATTCAATTACGTAAGTAACGCCGTTCTTTACTAAATACTGAATATTAAATGGCCCCTTTACTTGAAGAGCTTTTATAATTCTGTTCGTGTAGTCCTCGATGGTTTTTAGCACATCGCTTGGCAAAGTTTGTGGCGGTATGACCATTGTTGCGTCGCCGCTGTGCACCCCAGCGTTTTCAACATGTTCGATGATTGCACCGATTAATACGTGTTCACCGTCGGAAACTCCATCCACTTCTACCTCTTTGGCCCCTTCAATAAACTTGGATACAACTACTGGGTGTTCCCGTGAAATTTCAGCTGCCAGTTTCAAGCTGTTTTCTAGCTCCTCTTCCGAGTAAACCACTTTCATGGCTGATCCTGAAAGAACATAGCTCGGGCGGACCAGAACTGGGTAGCCGATTTTCTTTGCGAATTTTTTGACATCTTCTATTGTTGTTAGTTTGCTCCACTCTGGCTGCGGGATTTTTAAATAATCTAGAAGAGCGCTGAACTTCGCCCTGTCTTCTGCGCGATCTATGTTTTCAGCTGACGTGCCAAGAAGTCTAACGCCGGAATTCGCCAATTTTAAGGCTAAGTTATTCGGAATTTGACCTCCAACACTAACTATGACACCTAATGGTTTTTCCTTCTCGTATATGTCTAAAACTCTTTCTAAGGTTAATTCTTCAAAGTAGAGTTTATCTGAAATGTCGTAGTCTGTTGAAACAGTTTCAGGGTTGCAGTTAACCATTATTGCCTCTTGTATGCCGAACTTTTTAAGTGCCCATATGGTGTTAACCCCACACCAATCGAACTCGACGCTTGACCCTATTCTGAAAACGCCGGCTCCGAGAACTATAACTTTGCTTTTGTCTGCACTGAAATCTATGTCATCCTCGTCTCCGCCATAGGTCAGATAAAGATAGTTTGTCATTGCTGGCCATTCAGCAGCTAAAGTGTCTATCTGTTTGACTACGGGGAGTATGCGCGCTTTCCTTCTCAGCTCTCTAACAGTCATTTCATCAGTTCGGAGGCAGATAGCAATTTGTTCGTCTGAAAACCCTAAGCGTTTTGCCTCTTTAATCGTTTCAGGAGAAGTTTCGTCGCAAGACTTTAATGAACGTAGTTTCCTTTCCATGTCAACTATGTTCTTGATTTTGTATAAGAAGAAGGGGTCAATTCCGCTTAGCTTATAAATTTCTTCTACGGGTATTCCCATTTTGATAGCTTTAACTATTTTGAAAAGTCTTTCATCGGTTGGGTTTGCCAAGGCATCCTTTATTGTCTCTAATGGTTCGGGTTCGTCGTCTTCTCGATTGCAAACTAAACCCTTCTTTCCAATGTCCAACATGCGGACTGCTTTTTGCAAGGCTTCCTCGAAGCATCTTCCAATAGCCATTACCTCTCCAACGGACTTCATTTGTGGACCGATGTGGCGATCAACGTGCCGAAACTTTCTGAAATCCCATCTTGGAAACTTAACTACAATGTAGTCTAGTGCTGGCTCAAAGCATGCTGTGGTAACACCAGTAACCTTATTGATAAGTTCTGGAAGCAAATAGCCAATAGCCAATTTTGCAGCTATGCAAGCCAGCGGGTAACCTGTTGCTTTGCTTGCTAAAGCTGAGCTTCTTGACATTCGCGCGTTTATTTCTATGGCGCGGAACTCTTCTGATTTAGGATCTAGAGCCCATTGAATGTTGCATTCGCCGACTATTCCTAAGCTTTGGACAGCTTTTATGGAAGCTGAACGAAGTAGATGATATTCGTGGTTAGTTAGCGTCTGCGATGGAGCCACAACTATGGAGTCACCTGTATGGACACCCATGGGATCAATGTTTTCCATATTACACACAGTTAAGCAGTTGTTGGCGTAATCCCGCATAACCTCATACTCTATTTCTTTCCAGTGACCTAGATACTCCTCAACTAGCACCTGCTTGATCATGCTTTGCGCTAGAGCCCGCCTAACAATATCTTCTAACTCTGTCTTGTTGTGGGCTACCCCTGAACCTTTACCTCCCAAAGTGTATGCGACTCTGACGATGACCGGGTACCCTATCTCATCAGCAATTTGAAGTGCTTCCTCTACGGAGAAAGCAGATTTACTTTTTGGAATGGGAATGTTTGCACGGAGCATCGCCTTTCTGAAAAGCTCTCTATCTTCAGTTTCCTCTATCGCCTTGATGGAAGTCCCCAAAACTTTAACATCGTATTTTTCAAGGATTCCCCTCTTTGCGAGCTGAACCCCACAGTTTAGCGCTGTTTGTCCGCCGAACCCCAGGAGAATTCCGTCCGGTCTTTCTTTTTCAATAACTTTCTCGGCATATTCAGGCGTTACGGGCAATAGGTAAACTTTTCCTGCTAAACGAGGGTCAGTCTGAATAGTAGCCATGTTAGGGTTAATTAAAAAAGTTTCTATTCCTTCTTCGTTTAATGCTTTGAGGCATTGGCTTCCGGAATAGTCGAACTCCGCGGCCTCTCCAATTTTTATTGCACCACTACCTAGAATCAGAACTTTGCGCACAGACTCAAACTTTGGCATTCTATCCCCCTGAAACTTTCAAAAATTCTTCGAAAAGAAACTCGGTATCATATGGACCCGGTGAGGCCTCTGGATGCCATTGAACCGCAAAAGCGGGCTTACCAGTGTGCCTTACTCCTTCAACGGACTTGTCGTTGGCGTTTATGAAGCAAGCCTCCAGCCCTGTCTTTTCCAAAGATTCTATTTTCACGGCGTATCCATGGTTTTGTGTAGTGATGTAGCACCTGTTACTTTTGAGATCAAGTACGGGTTGATTTTGAGATCTGTGGCCGTATTTCATCTTGTAGGTGTCTCCGCCTAGGGCTAGTGCCAGAATCTGAGTCCCCAAGCATATTCCCATAGTTGGAACACATTCTTCAACAAGCTCTCGAACACATTCAATGGTCTTAACGCATCTTTTCGGGTCGCCCGGACCATTGCTTATTAAAACGCCGTCAGGATTATATTCTAAAATTTCTCTAGCTGAGAAGTTGTAGGGAACTCTTATCACGTTGGCACGGCGCTTTAAAAGATTGCGGAGAATCCCATATTTTACCCCACAGTCGATCAAAACAATCTTTTTGTTTCCGCCAGCGTCATAATAAACCGGCTCTTTGACCGTTACTTCTTTAACCAAGTCTGTCGCGTTAGGGTCTGGGATCCTTTTTGCCTCTTCTTTGAGCTTTTCAACATCGGGTTCGCCGTCCTCATAAACTTCGAGAATCCCTAGCATAACGCCTTTAACCCTAAGCTTCTTCGTGAGTTTTCTAGTGTCGATTCCGTAAATTCCTGGAATGTTTTCATCTATGAGCCATTCGTCTAAAGTTTTGGTCGAAGCCCAGTGGTGGGGTTTCTTACATAACTCGTGGATAACTAGGCCGGATACTTTAATATTATCCGACTCGAAGTATTTCAAAACTCCCATTTCAAAAACTGGCGGCGGGACGCCATAATTGCCCACAAGGGGATAGGTCAATGTCAAAATTTGTCCTTTATAAGAGGGATCTGTTAATGCTTCGGGATACCCAACCATAGATGTTGAAAATACAACTTCTCCAGATGTTTTCCCGGAGGCCCCAAAACCCTTACCGAAGAAGAAAGATCCATCTTCCAAAACAAGGACAGCCTTTCTTCGGCTTTCGGACCTCAAATTGACCTTCAAAGCCCTCTACACGTACAACTTTGAACTTTTTAAAGCTTGCGGTTCGCTATAAAAGGGAGAGATAAACAAGAGTTTATAATCAACTGCAGAGGCGAAAACACAAAAGAGAGAAAAAGGTCATAAGCTTTCAAAGGAAAGCACGTGCTTCACTATTATTCTACCGCTTTCCTTGATTTTTCAAGAAGGAAGACAAACGTTCCTTGGCTGTTGGGCTTTAGGTTTTCCCAAAGATTTGAGGTGTCTCAACATCAACGTTCCACCATGGATTGCTCCATTTTTTCTCTACCTCGGGTACCGCATCTAAGACTTTTTGAATGCGGGAAAAAATTTTTGTGATATCCGCCTTAGAGAATCCTAACTTTTGAAGAAACTCCTCATTTCTAAGTATATTTTCTAAGTTGAGCCGAAAGGTTAGGGTGAACTTTTTATCTTTTTCAAGGATTTTTCGCATTTTTTCTGGGTTTATGTTATTTTTTCATTGCCAACTTCATGTATCTGCTTGGCTATTTGTTCACAGGATTAGCTCTTGCCTTTCTGCCGATCACCAAGCCCGAGATATACGAAAGCATAAAGGTTGAGGTTGGTGGTGTGCGAGTTCCAGCCCTATGCGGCACTGTCGCCTTTGCTCTAGGCATATTCTTCTTCGCCGCCAACGCCCAAGTCATGGCCCCTCTTGATATTTTCATATCCTGCCTCGTCTTAGGAATAGGCTTAGCCCTCTATATTTACTACACATACAAGAACAAGAGAATGGGCATAGATATGAAAGCACTGCTCAGCGAAATACCGCCAGAGTAACCCTTCAACCTCCCTTCACCTTTTTTAAAAACTCACAAAAGTTAGAAATAAATTTTTGAAGCCTAAACTTTCGCCGCCCAAAGACTGTAGGGAGGGGCTAGGGAAAATAAGACCACAAACAGTTCATTTTCTCGTAGAAAAGAAGGAATAATGTTTTGCGAATTTCCAATGGCTGCGAATATGACGCTTAGTACAAATTTAATGGGTTAGCGAGAGGAGTTTTTCTTGGGCTGCTGCTGTCCCCCTTCCCGGCTCAGTCTTGCATCCTAAATGTTTAAGGGTTGCTTCTATGGCTGTTATTGTTGCGAATATGTCGTTTTGGTTTACATTTCCCATATGGCCGACTCTGAAGCCTTTCCCCTTTAATGGGCCCAGTGTTGAGGCAACCGTTATGCCGCGTTTTTTCATCTCGTTTCTAAACTGGTTGTCTTCAACGTTTTCCGGATAATAGATGGCGGAGACGGTGTCGGCGGCGTTTTCCCTTTCAGCTACAAGTTTAAGGTTTAAGGCTTCCATGGCGGCTCTGAAGGCTTCAGCTAAAACATGATGCCTCCTAAACCTATTCTCTAAGCCCTCCTCAACAACAATTTTTAAGGCTTCGTTTAACGCGTAAACCATGTTGACGGCGGGGGTTGCAAAATACTTTGTTGGGTCCCGCATTACTGGAAGCCAATTCTTGAAACTTCCATACCAAGAGCCAACGGGCCTTTCACGTCTTTCCAAGAATTTCAAGACTTTTCCACTTATGGCGATTAAGGCCAAGCCGGGTGGGACGCCTAGGCATTTTTGCGAGCCTGAAACGCATACGTCTATTCCCCACTCGTCGACGCGGACTTCCATGCCGCCAAGCGAGCAGACAGTGTCAACTATGTAGAAGGCATCGCTGTGCTTTTTGACAACTTCGCCTATCTCCTTAATGGGATTAGCCACACCAGTGGAAGTTTCCACGTGAGTAACAGTCACAGCCTTATAATCATCTTCCATTAAGGCTTCTTTAACCTGTTCAGGCTTGACGGGTTTGCCCCATGGCACTTCCAAGACGCGGGGCACGGCGCCATAAACCTTTGATATTTCAACAAAGTATTGTCCGAAAAACCCTGAAACGGTGTTAAGCACTTTGTCGCCGGGCTCCACGATGTTGGCTATGGCCATTTCCAAAGCTAATGTTCCAGAACCAGCCACAGCGAAGACCTCGCCTTCAGTCATGAAAACCTTCTTCAAATTACTTAAGGCTTCTTTGAATATGCTGGCAAATTCTGAGCTTGTATGGGATAGGGGCGGTCTACACATGGCACGCAAAACCCTCGGGTCAACGTTTGTCGGGCCTGGAATCATGAGAAGTTCCCTTTCATACATTTTTGTTCCACCGCCTTGACATGTTGAGGTAGAGTTATATCCTTCAATCGCATTTAAACTTAATTGGAAGGTTAATATTGTCTGTTGAAGGCGGTTCAAAAAGGGGGTTTCTACGGAAGTTCAAGGATTTTCTGATAGGTGCAACAGTTTACAGCGCCATTAGAGACCTTGAAGAGAGAAGACTGGTAATTGAATATGGGCTGATGCTTGCTGTGCTCGGCGATATGCTTGGATACCCATTTTCCAACTATTACCGTTTAAGGCTTCTGCCCTACTGGATTCCAAGGCTTAGGGAATGGAAAATTTTTCTGCTTAGAGAGAAGGATATAACGGAAAAACTCTAAAATATGAGCGGGAGATAACAACATTTTTATCTTGAATGAAGTTTTCATATTCATGTAGTGAAGAATCATGGCTAAGAAGGAAACAAGCGAAGGGAAAAAGGAAAGCGAGGTTAAGAAGGCTGTTAAGGGCTTGGTTTACGGCATGGCCATGCATGGTATGGTAAGCTACGCCCTAAAAACAAGAATGCACTTGGAAAACCTTTTCATGTTAATCACCATGGGCGACATGTTAGGCGTTCCAGTGCTGCCTCCATACTATTGCCTTAGGCTTCTGCCCTACTGCGTCCCCCACATAAAAACTTGGAAGCGCACACTGCTAAGGGAAAGGGACGTTACCGACTCAGTTTTCGCCTAAAAAGGAGGCTGAATCTTGTCAACAACTATTTCGATTAGGGAGTATTTGGCAAGCCACCCTAATGTGAAGTATATCCTTTTCGGCGGCAAAGGGGGTCTAGGCAAAACAACACTGTCTGCAGCAACTGCCTACTGGCTTTCAAGCAAAGGCAAGAAAGTTGTGGTTTTCTCCACAGACCCCCAAGCAAGCCTCACAGACATTTTTGAGAGAAACATTTTCGGCAAGGGAGAGGTTGAAATAGCCCCTAACCTTTTCGCCTTGGAAATTGACGCAGACAAACGCATAGCCGATTATCAGGAGGAGATTCGGCAGAAAATAATTAAAATGTACGGCGAAGTCCCAAAAGAGGTTGAAGACTACATTAAATCATCGGCTGCTGAGCCCGCCATGGCCGAGTCCGCCACCTTCGACGCTATGGTTGAGCTTATGACAAGCGGCGCCTACGACTACTACATTTTCGACATGATGCCCCATGGACACGCCATACGCTTTCTAGGCATGTCAGAAATCCTTGACGCTTGGGTAAACAAAATAGTCGAGACAAGGAAGAAAGCCGCCGAATACGGCGACGTGGCTGCTGTCATGAGCGGGAAAGGCGGCTTAGCCCAAGAAGACAAAATCCTAGAAGAGTTGGACTTTATCCGTTCTAGACTGAGTTTTGTAAGCAACATGATGAGGGATCAAGAGCATACAGCCTTCTTTTACGTTCTCATTCCCGAGCTTATGCCAATATTAGATACGAAAAAGGCTTTGGAAATGTTTAGAGAGTTTAACATACCCCTAAGCGGGGTTATAGTGAACCAAGTTTACCCCGTTGAACTTTTAAAACAAAAGAATGTTCCAGCCTTTTTGAAGAATAAAATCGCCATGCAGCAGAAGCATATGAAAACCATTCAGCAGGAGTTTGGCGCCCTTATCCGTGGAGTTGTTCCAATGTTCGACCGTGAGCCTAAAGGGCTAAAAATGATTCCGGAAGTGGCTAAAGTTTTGTTTGGGGAGGCATAAAAATGAAGGCGGACATAAGCTTCAGCGAATACATTGCCTCAAAACCGAATTTAAAGTACCTATTTTTTGGAGGAAAAGGCGGCGTTGGCAAAACCGTTGTGGCGGCTGGCACAGCCTATTATCTGGCTGAAAAGCTTGGGAGAAAAACTTTGATTTCTTCCACAAACCCAGTCCACAGCCTCTCAAGCGCCTTTGGTCAAGACCTTTGGGGCAAAGGAATCCGAAAAATTGAAGGTACAAAGAACCTTTACGCTGTGGAAATTGACGTTTCAGAAACCATTGAAAGGTACAAGAATGAGATAAGGGAGAAAATTTACACTTTTCTTAAATATGCTGATATTCCGTTAGACCCCGAGCCTTTTGTGGATATTGCCACAACCAATCCCGCCTTTGAAGAGTCAGCCATGTTCGACGACATGGTTAGCCTAATGTTGAAGGGCGAGTTTGACGCCTACGTTTTCGACACTGCGCCCGTAGCCCACACATACCGCCTCTTAGGCATGTCAAAAGTTTATGACCTTTGGCTCCATAAAATGATCAAAAGCAGAGAAGAAGCCCTCTCCCTCCGCGTTAAACTTTCTTTCCGCAAAGAAAAAATAATGGAGGAAATTAAGAAGGACCCCCTTCTGGCAAGTTTATTAGCCACCAGAGAGAAAACCGAGAAGGGACGCATGTTCTTAACCGACAAGGAGAGAACAGCCTTCTTCTTTGTAACCTTGCCCCTTTCGCTTCCAATAGCCGTCATCGAACGTTTCATAGGATGGGTTCAAGCCTTCGACATTCCAACAGGTGGAGTGATAGTGAATGAAGTCCTTCCAAAAGAGGAGTTCGACCTGAAAAACGCTTCACCCTACATAGTTAACAAGATTAAGGAGCAGGAGGGCTACTTGAAAATTATCCATGAAAAGTTTCCAGGAATGGTTCGCGGATATGTGCCACTATTCGAGACGGAAGTGACAGGTCTAGAAATGATTGCCCGCGTTGCAGAAGCCCTAGCCAAAAAATAAAAATGGGAAATTTAGGCAGTTTTCGCTGCAGCCCCTAATCTCTTGAAGGCTTTTGCTCCCTCGTAGCACATGAAAAGCCCAAGTATCAGTAGGAAGATGTTGACGCCAACGGCAACAAGTGCACCCCATTTTGTAGGGTCTGCCAGATAACCTGTTGGTCCAAAAATTCCAACGTAAATTAAGTAGGTCAGCGCTGACAGTGTTGTTATTAACATAAATAACATTGGGATTATTGTATAGATTCTAGGACGCTTCTCCTTGGTTAGCCATAGTGAAACAATCATCAGCGCCAACCCAGCCATAAGTTGATTAGCACCGCCAAAAGTGCCCCAGATATACTGAAATGCAGCACCTATGTGAGGGCTTGTAACAATGTAAACTATTATACATACAACGATGGCGCTGAAGTACTTGTTTTTGAATATTCCGCCAGCTCTGGGACCTGCTAAGTCTGACAGAACCAAACGTGTAATTCGTAAGCCTATGTGCATGATGGTTATTGCAAGTATGATTAGCATGACTGATGCTAAGCCTTCTCCAACATTGCTTGGTATCCCCAGATTTCCTAATATTGTGCGTGCACCAGTGACAAACGACCCCGCTGGGTCACTCACATTTTTGGTTACAGCTGGGTCTAAAATTGCAACAGATGTTAAGGCTACCAAGGCTAGTATGCCTTCAGCAAGCATTGCTCCCCCACCGACAAAGTGGGCGTCTGGCTCCGTGTCCAGCTGCTTTGCAGAAACCGACGACCCAATCAAGCTATGCCATCCTGATATTGCCCCACACGCAATTGTTACAAACATCATAGGCCAAAGAGGACCAGAAGGCGTTACCTTTAGCGCTGAGTCAAAAAATGTTGTAGTCATTGAATATTGATAATTGGGTGCTCCGACCAGAGCCCCAATTATTACGCCTATAACACCTGCGTAGACGAGGTAGAATGAGAGATAATTAATTGGCTGTATAAAGACCCATATTGGTAACACTGCTCCCAAGAAGCAAAACAGCAAAGTTATGAACATCCAAAAGTCCAAGGCATTTGGAAACGGTGGAACAGGACCCGTAGCGGGCACTGGTTCCAGTGGTGCCTTATAAGGCATGGCAATGCCGGCCCATATTCCGAGGAATATTATAATGACGGCGATTATCGTCGTGTACACTATGTTAACTTTAAATTTGTATGTAAGAAAGCCTGCTATTACACCAATTATGGCCACGATAAGTACGGGTATAGGACTTACTGGAAACCTTTGGAACAGCCTTGCAACTTGATTTGTGAAACTTGACAAGACTAAGATAATGTACCAGAGAATATACCAAAGTAAAATTGTTCTGGCTCTGGGTGATATTAGCTCATATGTTATTGGACCAAATGATGCTCCTTCAGATCTAACAGAAACCATTAGGCTTCCATAGTCGTGGATCCATCCGATGAAAATTGTTCCGAATAGAATCCATAGAAGCGCTGGGAGCCATCCCCATTGAAGAGCTATTATTGGACCTAGCACTGGTCCTAGGGCTGCTATGCTTTTCCATTGGAAGCCGAAGAGAACATATTTGTTTGTTGGGAAGAATTCTACGCCGTCCATGTATGTGTGGGCTGGGGTTTCACGTTTCGGGTCGGACATTATGACGTTTTTGTCGAACCATTTTATGTAGCCCCAGTAGGCAATGGCATAGATAATTATGCCCAGTAGAATCACTATTACTGACAGCAAGATAGCCCCTCCGTTTTATGGTTTATCCTAGTCATCTTAATATAAGACTTGCGATAGACTCCATTGAGGAGGAGGCAGCGGTATGTATGAAATAACCCTAATTTTTGCTCTTGCCTTCCTCTTCCTAATCGTATATTTTATCGGAATGTATAGAAATAGGAAAATTGCGGTTAGCTACGCCAGAACCGTTAAGGAGCACATGTCGCCAAGAAGCAGCTTTGTCGGTTTCCGCCCCTATAGCCGCGGCGGCTTCCGAGCCCTCTGCAAACTTAAAGAGGAAGAACCCTTCACAGAAATCGAGATGGCCGTAAGCCTCGTAGACCGCGAAAATCTTATGCATTATCCCCTCGCATTGCTAACAAAGGATAAAGACCTCCTTGCATGCTGGGGCTTTCTTAAAGGCACCTTAACCTTCAGCATGGAAATACTCCCAATAAAAGAGGAAAAACTATGCCTAAAAGTAGCTAATGAAAGGGGCTTAACACGGGTAATTTCAGACGGCGAATTCTACAAATCCTTTGCCGTCTTAGCCTCAGATGAGGAAACGGCAAACAAATTCCTATCAAACCGCCACTTGCAGAGGCACATCCTCGAAATGAAGACTTCAATCAAACGTTTGTCCATAAGTGGAAAAGAGTCAAGGCTGTATTTAATAGGCGAGTTAAAAGAGGCATCCTCTGTAAAATCTCTGATAAACATGTTTATGAAATGCGGAAAGCATTGCGAAAAATTTCAAACATAACGGTTAAACGGGTATAGCATTACTCCATCATTTTATGAGTTGTTTGTACTTGGCACAAGCATTTTAAAATAAGCCTTTCCAAATCCCCTACCGCAGAAGTTCCGAACAAATTCCTCAAACAAGCCGAAAAGGCTTCGGGTTTCCGTGCAACATCTAACGGCTCAATGGAAACGGCCATCTCAAGATAAGTCCAAACGGAGAAGGTGAAACGCTCTGAGAAAATGGACTTTAAAACACTGTCTACAATTTTTGCCAGCAACTCATCAAAGGTCAAGAAAGCATTTTGCATGGACAAAACGCCCAATTAAACCATCTATCCGCTTGCCTTGGCTCGCCTTCACCTCTCTACACGCCTTTTGAACGCATTTTCTGCTGAAATTATCGGTGGCATCACGGCTTGTGGAGCTTTTCATATATTACTGTGGTTTTTGTTTGGATTTTCGGGGTTGGCGTGCTCGTTGTTATTGGACGTTTTTGTATATGCCTATAACCGCATTCGCATTCGAACCCAACTATTTTTCCGCCGCGTTTGATTTTTCGCCATTTCGTTGAGTGGCATTTGGCGTTTTGCCTATGGATTTTCCATAGAACTACCGCCTCCTCTTGGGTTAGAGGCGCATAGTGTTTTGCCATTGTGAAGTACCATATGGCGTAGCCTATGAAGGCGGCCCAAACGATTGCGGCTAGGATTTCTATCATTCTAACATCCACCTTTTACATGTGTATTTTTGTTCTACGTGTATTCGATATGTCCAAATTTGGACATATCCAATTTGGAAATACAACAACTCACGATATAAGCATTACCTAAAAATCCGAATACTTCTAACGCCTAAAACTGTTTAAGTACGTCATTCTTATCCATCATATAACCACAATAGTGGCACTTTAGAACCAGAGGCTCCTCGCTTTTCACATAAAACTTGGATTGGACAGGCTCGTTGCTGTTGCTTACACACGCTGGATTTGCACATTTAACTATGCCCTCAATGACGCTTGGCAGTTTAACCCTCTGCTTCTCCACAACCTTATAATCGCGGATAATGTTTATAGTTGCGTGGGGCGCCAACAAAGCAATTTTATGAACTTCACTGGGGTTAAGCTCCCTACCCTCAATCTTAACGATGTCTTTAATCTTAAACCGCTTGCTCGGCACGTTCATCGCAATAGTGATTATACGTTTTTCCTTACCAGTTATTCCCAAAATCTTTACAACGTCCAACGCGTGGCCGCCAGTAACGTGGTCTATGACGGTGCCGTCTTTGATTTTTGAAACGTAAAGCATTGTTTCGCTCATTTAGCTCGCCTTTATACGGCTATAACAGCCTCTAAGATAAAAGGTTTTAACTCGATGAAAAGCTATTTAAGCAGTGCATAAAGCTTCTGTTTAGGGTGCAGGTTTGGAGTTTGCGGGAAGAGACATAATATCCATCCGAGACTTTTCAAGGGAAGAAATAGACTACATACTGAAAACAGCCCAGGCGATGGAGCCGCTAGCCAAGAAAGGCTCAGACATGCTTAAGGGGAAAATTCTCGCCACGCTTTTCTTCGAGCCCAGCACCCGCACACGCTTAAGCTTCGAGGCAGCAATGCACAAGCTTGGAGGCTCCACCATAGGCTTTGCAGAGGCAGAAATAGCCTCAGTCCGGAAAGGCGAAAACTTGGCTGACACAGTGCGCACAGTAGAGAACTATGCAGACGTAATAGCGATAAGGCACCCTCTCGAAGGCGCAGCAAGACTAGCCGCAGAATTCGCCAAAGTACCCATAATCAACGGCGGAAGCGGCGCAGAAGAACACCCAACACAGGCACTGCTGGACCTCTACACAATTTTAAAGGAGAAGGGCATGATAGATGGCTTAAAAATTGCCCTCGTTGGAGACCTAAGATACGGCAGAACGGTGCATTCGCTGGCCTATGCACTGTCAAACTATGACGTGGAGCTTTGCCTTGTCTCTCCGGAATCCCTAAAAATGCGGCGGGAGGTCCTAGAAGAAATAAAGGGTAAAATTTCAGTAACGGAAGAAACGGACATAGCCAAAGTTATTCCAAACCTAGACGTTTTATACGTAACAAGGATTCAGAAGGAACGCTTCCCAGACCCAGCTGAATACATGAAAGTTAAAGGCTCTTACAGAATTGACTTAGAACTTCTGAAAAAGGCCAAAAAGGATATGATAATTTTGCATCCGCTCCCCCGAGTGGATGAAATAGCTTCAGAGGTTGACGGCACGCCGCACGCTCGCTATTTTCAGCAGGTTTGGAATGGCATAGTGATGCGGATGGCGCTGCTCGCGTTAATATTAGGCGCGGTAAAATAGGCTGATGGCCTACTCGCCGTTTATATGTAACGTTTAAACACCGTTAGCGTGCCCACAGACCCACAGCTTGGACACTTGTGAAGAGCGCCGAACATGCTCTTACGGCATTGGCTGCAATAGGTTAAGTTGCGGTTGTAGGTGAAAAACGCCACCCCATAGTTTTCAACAAGCCTTTTAGTTAAGGCGAAAAGCGCCTCAGCCTCATGTTCAGCTTCGCCAAGCTCTATAACAGTGAGATTCCCGCCGGCAAGCAGCCCGTAAAGCTCTTTTCCAATAGCCAAAGCCTTTAAAGAAGCCTCCAAATTTTGGATGTTTACTTTGTTGAAAGCCGAATAGTAGGGTTTTTCCCGTGTTCCTCGAAAATGAACTTTGGCAACTCCGAAACGTTCAATGTCCTGTCTCGCCAACCTTGCAGAAGCCTCTTGGGAAGGCACAGCTGAGGGTAAACGTCTATCCCGCCTACTGTCGCCTTTATAAAAAAGGTTTGAGACGTAACGGGCAGTTTCAAGGGCAAACTTTAAGGAGTCCTCATCTTCGTAGATGCCCTTTCCAGCGAAGGTTTCTGCCGCCTCTTCTAGGCCAACTAGGTTTACCAAACGTACAGAGTTTTCCAGCCGAAAATAGTGGTCGCCGTTAGCCGTCTGATACAAAAACTGGAGGAAGCCCTTACCGCTCTGTCTCAGCATTCTAAATTTAACTTCAAGGGCTCGCGTCGCCATGTCAAGTCTTTCCCTCAAAAGCGCAAAGAATTTGGCTTTGTCCCCGCCGCATTCATGGACTGCCCGTGGCAAATTAACCGTTACAAGTCCCAAAACCCCAGTGCGGAGAGTGTCGACTTCCCAGTCGCCTTCCAAGTCAGCGTTAAGTCTAAACCCAAGGGGGGAAAAAACACTGTGCCTCTCATTTTCTTCAAGGAGGTTTGCAAAGTATGGGGTGCCCTTCTCTGCAGCTAGGCGATGAGCAGCAAGCATTATGCCAGCTGCCTCGCCGTCTTTAAAGGCTTCTGGACGTACTTTAACAACAATTTTCGGATTTAAGAGGGGCTTATGTAAGCTTTCTTCAGCTAAAATCTCCAGAACAAGCAGTGCCAAAAGCCTGCATTCATCCACAAAATCTCCATAACAACCAGAGGCCGAAGCGCCAACAACGGATTTATCTGCCAAAAAATCAGGAACCGTCAGCTCCAAATTTAACGAAGCGCTGACATGTTGGCTTACATTGAAAATAAACCGCCTTAAAGCCTCCTTAACTTGGAATGTTTCTAAGCCTTTTAAAAAAGGTGCAGTGAAAACATTAAAGTATTCAAGTATCTGCATTTCTCCAGTTTCCTTCGCCGAATGCAAAAGCACGTTAAAAGTCAGATTTAAGGCAGACTCTAAATTTTTCGGAGGATGTTGGGAAGATTGAAGGCTGCCTCCATTTTTGAAAAAGAACCTTAAATCATGAACAACTTCGCTTGGTTTTAAAATCCAATATCCCAAGCCATCGATGTGGAGTTCCCCCGAAAGATGGGCATCTGCAATGTCTCTTGGCAACACGTTTAAGAGGGTATACTCTTCAATAACGTTTTTTCCAAACTCTTCCCATATGCAAGAGACAGCTTGGGAAACTTTGCCCCTTCCCAGTGTACGGGACACATCGTGTACCGGAAGCCCCAAACGGGTAAGTCTGTGGCGGTATTCCTCCAAACCTTTTTCAATAAGAATTCCGTTAACAACCTCCCTTATCAAAGGCGCCGTTAAATACCTTGTTCTAGCCTTTAAGAGACGTTTTTCCGCCTCTTTTGCAACCTTTTTGGCTTGTTCAGCCGGCATGTTGGCCTCCCTGACAAGGGAGTCCACAATCTTGTTAACGTCAAACTCTTCTAGGCTGAATCGTGAAGTGCGGACAAGAATCCTCTGGGTTTTCAAACTCTTCTTCTCAATTTCCTCAGCAACCTCAAGCACCATCTTGCCCAAATCCGTTAAGCGATACTTTCTAGAATCCACATCCGCCTCAACCAAATCCGCCCTAAGCAAAAACTTCAAATGGTAAGCAAAACGTCCAGCATCCCTGCTGGGACTCATCCTCAACAAACCCATCAACTCCGAATAGGAAAGCTCACCCTTATCAAAGAGAAGATTCAAAATCTGAAGCCTCACAGGCGAAGAAACCGCCTTCAAAACGCGGATTCCACGTAAACGTTGATGTTGACTGGACACCCTTCAAGCCCCCAGCGGTAAATAGTTATTATCCCCCCGTTAAGGGTTTAAAGGTTAAGAAAACACCTTTATTAAACCTAACCACAAAACTACCATAGGCATGTCGCGGGCGAAAGGGGCTGTCGGCTAGCTTGGTCTAGGCTTGGAGCCTCGGGCGCTCTAGACCCCGGTTCAAATCCGGGCAGCCCCACCATTAACTAAATTGCTTTGGCGACTATGTTTAGGCTTGTTAGTGGGGTCGTGGGCTGTAGGTTGGATAGGCTTCCATAGTGTGTGCCACTGTTTCCCATCCAGCCTTCTTAAGAAGCTCAACAAGCTCGCTTAAGCTGTATATGTGGAGTTGGAAATCTACTTTGTCAATGAATTTTAAGTCGTTTTTGTGGCGTTTATAGAAAGTCCACGTTGTGCTTAGCTGGGCTATTTTTGGGTCGTAAGTTCTATTTTCTAGGATTACAATGTTGTCTATTTCTGAATAGTCTGTTGGCGTGAATTTTAAGGAGAAGAATTCCGTGTGGACGGTTTCAGCGATGAATAGGATTGCGCCTTCTTTTGAAAGCTCCCTTGCTTGTTTGAAGATGTTTAATTCCTCCTCTTTGGGAAAATAGCCTATAGAAGTCCAAGCATTAACAACTACGTCGAAGGATTCAGAAACCCCCTTTAAAACCTCTTTGAGACATCGCACATCCCCCTCTACAAATTTTGTTTTGTCTGAAACACCGTGTTCTCTCGCCTTTTTATTTGCATCTTCTATAAAAGCCCTTGATATGTCCACGCCCACGGCCTTAAATCCCTTCTTGGCCATATGAATAGAAATTCTTCCGTTTCCACAACACAAATCTAAAAGGTTTCCAGAGGCTATTCCAAAACCGTTAAGCACTTTTACCATTCCATTTACAAGTTCCTCTGTTATTTTCCATCTTTCGTCAAGAAGTTTTAGGAAGATGCCTGCCCTTTCAACAAAAAGCTTCCTAATCCAGTCTTCCATAACAATAACGCCTTGCATTTTTCAAAATGGGAGGTTTTCACTTGTAAACTTTCAGCGGTTTTCCAAGCTTCCCCTCATTAAGCTTTCTTATGCCAAGCCCAGCCGTTTTGGGGAATATGCGCATGGAGTTTTTCACTTTTGTTCCGCCTTGCTTGACGAGTTTGTCTTCGAGAAGCAGGTCGGAGTCTAGGTCGGCGTATTGAATGTTTTTCACTGCTGCGGCTAGGTGGGCTCCGGCGGCTATGCCTATCTCTGATTCGCCCATGCATCCTATCATGCATGGTATGCCGGCGGCTTCGGCTATGGCGGCTATTTTCTTGGCTTTGTGGATTCCTCCGCTTTTCATGAGTTTTATGTTGATTAGGTCTACGGCCTCAGCCTTTATCAAGCGTAGGGCATCCTCAGGCGAGTGAGCGCTTTCATCCGCCATTACGGGTATGGGCGAGTTCCGCTTGACTTCTATTAAGCCCTTCAAGTCTTCGGCTGGAACTGGTTGTTCAGCGAACTGCACATTGTATTTTTCAATTTTGTTTAGCACTTCTATGGCTTGCTGGGGTGTCCAGCCCCGGTTTGCGTCAATTCTTATCTGGATGTTTTCGCCGACAGCCTCGCGGATAAGCTTTATCCGTTCAATGTCTCCCTGCGGGTTTACGCCTACCTTAACCTTTAAGGCTTTGAAGCCCTTCTTGACGGCTTTGACGGCGTCTCGGGCCATTTCTTTTGGAGATTTTATGCCCAATGTGATGTCGGTTAGCACTTCTGTTCTGTAGCCGCCTAAAAGCCTGTAAAGCTCTTTTCGAACAGTTTTGCCAAAAATGTCGTGCAAAGCGATGTCTATAGCCGCTTTTGCAGAGGGGTTTCCAGCCACCACATTGTCCATAAGCCCCACGTTTTGTTCAATGCGCAATGGACAAATGCCAATAAGCCTAGGCGCAATCTTATCTATAGTTTGGATGACGGTTTCCGCTGTTTCGCCCGTAACCCGCTCCGACGGGGAAGCTTCCCCCCAGCCTATGACGCCATAATCCGTGACAATTTTCACCACCACATTGTGGCTTTCAGTGCTTGCTCCAGGGGCTATTCGGAAAGGCTCATGATAAGCCAAGGTAACGGGGTAGACTTCAATTTGCTGAATTCCCAACTAGGATGCACCAACAGAATATTTACGCATATTTACTGGAAAAGCTTTTACCTTAACTCTTTGAACCTAAGGTCTTGGAAGTGGGAAGGCGTGTGAAAAGGGCGGCGTGTTCCGCTATTGTAGTAGTGCTTTTTCTTTTAGCTGTGCAATTCAGTACAGCCAAAGTCCATGCTAGAATGAAGCTTTCTATCCCATACTCGGTTTTCAATTCGGCAGAACCATTTTGTTATGAAATGGAGGATGCCCATAGAAAGTTTGAAGCCAAAATCACTTTAAACATAACGTTTGTTGAAGGAACAAATAACGCCGTGGTTCTAAGTTTTTTCGACACAAACTTTTCAAGCAAGCGTGGAATAGCCTTGAAGATTTACCAGTGGCCTATAGATGTTTTCTATGTTGAATGCGGTTCAAATGAGACGCGGGTAGCCACTGTTTTGGGTAGTGAGGGAGGATGGAGAAGCAGGGTTGGGAACATTTTATGCATGGCTTTCGACGGAGAACGCTTTTACATTGGAAACACTTCTGATAAAGGGCTCATTCTCAATGGTTTTCCTTTAGGTGAAGATTGGGTATTAAGCCATATTCAAGCTTCAGGCAACACTAACACCTTGACGGCTGGCTTTGTTGTGGTAGAGTTTGAAGAGGTTGAAGTCGCAAAACAGTCTTGGAGCAGCCTCTTTATTGCTCTAATTCTAATGCTTGTTTTAGCTGTTTTCTGGGCCGTTTTACCCATAGGTTTTCTGAGAATTTTCGTTTTGTTGATGATTTTGCTTTTACTTGCATCTTTAATTCAGCCGTTTATAGCGAGGCATTACGCCAAACCTCTTGTTATCAAAGATACTGAATCCTACATTGTGATTATGACCTATTCTCAGCCGGAAAATGTTCTGGAAAGGTGCACAACAATAAGGGGAAACGAAACTAAACAGGGGTGGGTTAGAAACTGGCTTAATCTTGCCAAGCAGATGGGTTTTAAAGGCGTTGGAGTGGCGGAGCTTGAATGTTATTATTTGGATGGCTATCTGGATGAGTATTTGAGGCTTATCGGCGAGTATGGGTTGAAGGCGGCGCTTTACATTATGTGGAGAGACTTCACCATAAACGTATGCTTTGCACAAAACGCTTCAAGACCAATTCCAAACGAGTTTTGGATGCCTAAAGATTTTCCAGATAACACGGCAAAAGTTTCCGCTTGGCTGAGCTTCATAAAAAATGTTACGGAAATAGCCAAAAACCACTCCAACGTGGAGTTTTACCTGCTCTTCATGCCCTTCAGATGGCAAAACAACGCGTCAACTCAAGCTAACTTTGAAAATTACAGAGAGTATCGACGTTGCATGCAGAAAGCCGTAAACACAATAAAGCGGGTGGACCCAAGCCGACCGGTTTTGCTTGTTTCAGACGGCATTGAAATGGAAGATTTAACCCTCGTCCAGCTTGGAAGAATCCCCTATGATTTGGAGAACATTGACGGCTATGGATTCACATACTACAGTAGAGCAGAGAACTGTTTCTGCCGTCCCCACTTCCAATGGATTGTGGAATTCTATAGGAGAAAGATTGACGAGATTTTGAATGGAAAGGGTTCCTTGTTCTTGGCGGAGTGGGGATGGCACACCTCTGAAAAAGTGGGTTATGGATATTGCTTCAATGAAGAGAAAAAATGCGAATTGGTTAAGGAGACGGTAAAGGCTATTGCAGACCTTCACATCAAAAGCTGGGGATATTTTTCACTCCAGGATTTCCCGTCGGAAAATACAGACTACGGACTAGCCTACCACAATTACATGCTTAAGCCAAGCGGGGAAGTCATGCAAAAACTGCTAAAGGGAAAACCAGCCTAATAGAGTTCTTCAGCTGGTTTTTCGCCCCGTTGAGCTTTCAATCCCTTGAATTTCAGTTTCGCTGTGAGGATTTTCTCTGTTGCGAAAAATCTTGAAGCCGCATACATAACAACAAGAGTGAAGGCTGAAACATAGACTATGCCAAAAACAACCGTCCAGTAATCTCCCATTATAACGGCTTTTGAGGCTACAACTGGGTGGCTGAAGGGAATAGCATAAAAAACAAGTTCTAAGGCGAAAGGCAAAGTGTTAACATCCAAGTATATGAGGGCGATAGATGGAAGGAAAACCAGCGGATAAATATAGCTTACGAAAGACTGGGCGCTTCGGACATCTTCGGCGAAAGCCGACATGATGACAGCCAAAGCCAAAGCTGAAAGCATAGTTACAAAGAGGGTTAACCCCAAAAGCAAGTAGCCAAAAACTGATGGGACAAGCCCCAAAGCAGCCAAATCCAAGTTTAAGCCTTCTGGAATTCCAGCCATAACAGAGCCAAGCATGTAGCTGTAGCCAGCCATGTAAGCCACCGCGCCGATAGCCGCAACAATTATGGAGCTGGAAAGCTTCCCCCATAGAATCGCGAGGCGATCCATAGGCAACGTCAAGAGGGTTTCAAGGGTTTTCTCCTCCTTTTCCATGGCAACCGAGGTGGCGGCAATCTGGAAGGCATACATGAGCAGAATAAGCACAGTGATTGGCATAGCTATGGACTGCGACATCAAAAGCCCAGAAACAGCGGCTGGGTCAACACCCCGCTTAATTTCACCCTTGATCACTGTTGCCTTTTCAGGGTATAAAACGTCTGGAGCTATAGCCCTATTAAACTGGTTTATTAAGGCGTCGACAACGGTGGAGCCGACGTTTTCAAAGACGCTTGTTCCAAGCAGAATGCCATAAAACCACAACGAAGCCTTCACGCTTGAATTGCTGAAGTGGGCTGTTACATTTTGGCTGAAGCCTTCTGGAATCTCCAAAATTTGCGTGGTGTTGTAACGCGACAACAGTTCCAAAACTTTTCCGTCATCTAATCGCATATTGTTTTCGATGTAAAGTGTGATGTTTAAGCCTTTCAGAAAGCCTAAGAAAACGCTGGACCAGTTTCCACCGTCGTTGTCCACCACGACTAGAGTGGCTTTTATGGCTTGTTCCTGGGCTGTTTGCACTGCATAACCCATAATTCCGCCTAGGACTGGAAACATGACGAGGGGGACAACAATCATTCCCAAGAGAATTTTGGGGTCTCTGGCCAGCTCTTTAAGCTCTTTTATGAGGAAGTTTCCAAAACCTTTAAGCAATTTTAACCACCTTCGCGAAAACCTCTTCAAGGTTTGAGCAGCCAAACTTTTCCTTA
>Ga0078972_1006468_pt1 | contig 27736 bp, 23 predicted proteins | sample YelNatPaOPGAMG01_FD_67568 | JGI IMG/M metagenome (GOLD analysis project Ga0078972, IMG submission 67568) | Hot spring thermophilic microbial communities from Obsidian Pool, Yellowstone National Park, USA - OP-RAMG-01 (SPADES assembly) (version 2) | ecosystem: Environmental > Aquatic > Thermal...
CGGACGCGGGCATCATCAAAATATGCATTTTCACCAGTCCTATAAGAACCTACCTCCGCATAACCACTCGTCCACGCTGAACATGTTCGCGTCCCTCTCAAGACATCATCTTCATATAGAGAGTAGGACGACGAAGTATAAACAAAGGTATAGCGATGATATGAAGTAATACTCAAACTTCTAGAAATTGAAGGGCCCAACGCAGTGTAACTAGCTCCTTGCCCTGTCCTATAATAAAATTGGATATAAGTTGGATAAATATACGCACCACAAGAATTATTTGTACCATCTATATTTGCGCCTATCCAAAAATGGGAATTGTTTGCATCTTTACCTCTAACAGAATACTCAAAACTACTTGATGAAGACATTAATGACTTAACAAAAGTATCAGCTGATTGTGAAGGAGAATTCAGCCCTTTGCTTTCCTCTGTAGTTTGAATAGTGGCACCGCTACCATAATACATGCTCCACTTAGCGGACGGAAAGCTTCCTATGGTGTAGCTTTCAAAATCATCAAATAATTGAAAGGTATTTGCACCGCTGCTGGCAACCGTTGCTGAAGAATTGCCATAATACATATAAATAGTTGTTGTATCTGGCGGGGCAGAAATTGAGGGAACTTTTACCCAAATTTTAGTTGCAGCCGTATTGCATGTTCCAGGTTCCATCCAATAATTAATTTCTGTTAATCCATCTGAAGAAGTAAACCTTAAGTCATCACAATCATCTTGAATATTATCTCCTGTTGTATCGACAGTAACTAATATTTGGTAATCGGTTTGGGCAGAACCACCGGTATTATCAATCGTAATTGCTTTTCGATACCCCCAATTATTCCCTCCTGCATCAGCCGCAATCCAATTAACTCCGGGAGTCGCTGCGCCCTTTAACTGCGCTACCCCACCAGAAAACTCAATTTTGGCATTGTCATAGGTATATTCGCTTGAAGTGTTTAAATTCCAGGTAGCAGTAGCAGCAAGGACTCTATTTGGCACGGCTAAATTACTTATCATTATGCCAGAAATTAACAAGATATATAAACCAAGCGTCGCCCAGTGAACTTTTTTATGATGAGGATGATGATGCCAAGCGTGATACCAATTAAAACGTCCGCATAGATAATTATGCGCTCTATGAAGGTGACGTTGTCTGATTAAGGTTGTGTGTTCATGGTCTATCATTTTATCTCAAAACTTAAAACTCAACGTCAATTTTCTTACATAGAAAATCAAGCGCTTTTCGAAGCGGTTTAATGAGGGGCGTAAAGCTGTACAGGTGCTCGCGGCAGGACAATTTTCCCCTCCTCCTAAATTATAATTATTTAAAATTGAACTTTAACGGGTTGTTTGGCTTCAGATTCCTCTAACTCAAACAACTCCATCGGCTTAAAACCGAACATAGAGGCAATAATGCTATCAGGAAACTTTTCAATTTTGATATTGAGGTCACGAACATTACCATTGTAAAATCTTCGCGCTGCCTCAATCTTATTTTCAGTATCCGTTAGTTCGTCCTGCAATTTTTGGAAATTCTCTGAGGCGCGAAGTTGGGGATAATTTTCAGCAACAGCGAAAACGCTTTTTAAGGCACCGGTTAATGCATTCTCTGCCTTTGCTTGAGCCGCTGCCCCTTGGGCATTTATGGCAGCAGTTCTGGCTTTGGTCACATTTTCAAACAACTCTTTCTCATGAGCCGCATAACCTTTCACTGTTTCTACCAAATTAGGAATCAAATCATAGCGTCTTTTTAACTGAACATCAATGTCTGACCAAGCCTCTTTGGCTCGATTTCTTAAAGTCACTAAACCATTGTAAATAGCCACGAGCCAAATGATTAAAATAACCAAAATTGCGATTAAAATCCAAATCAATGCTATCATATAACCTCCCTTCGGTCGCGTTTTAAATGTTCCAAACGACGATTAGAACGATTAGAACGTCTAGAACGTTTGGAACGTTATTTATTCGTTTGTTAATATATATTTAAAGTACTGTCCGTCTTGCTTGCCCGCTGGGTCAGTCTTATCCTCAAGCAATGACCAAAGAGTGAAAGTTTTTCCATCGGATTTATAGCCGTACCATTTTTCGGGGTCTTGCGGGTCCACGGGTAATGATTTTAAATAATTGGGCACCAGCGCCTTTGCCAAAACACCATTTTGATTATTCGTCTTATCTATCTCCGAAGACACAGGATAACTACCATTATCCTTATGATATGCCATCAAACCCATTTTTATGGTCCCCAAATCGCTCTTTCTTTTAGCATCGCGTGCCTTGATAGAACTTTCTAATCCTTGAAAAAGACCCATTAGTCCCTCTTTGGCTGTTTCCTCTTCTTTAGGTGCTGTTATGTTAAAGGGCTTATTAAAATCAGAAAGTTTAATTTCTCCCTTAAGATTAACTTGAGAGTTTCCTGTTTGAGAGTCTATATTAACCTTTAGTTTATAAATTAAATGGTCTTTTTTACCTATAAAAATATCAATTTTAGGGTCTGATGTGGGCGTAAAACTCTTATCTTGGTAAAGGTTTTTTAATTTAGTCTTATCCAAGATGAACTGGTAATGATATACAGACTTTCCTGCTAAACTTTCGCCTTGTAGCCGCTGACTGGATTTTATGGCTTGAAGCAGTTTTTCTGCAGATTTTTTCAAAGTTTCTTCTTGTCCTCCTGTTTGATACTGGCCGAGATCCCACATTAACCACTTATTTGCTTCTGAACCTATTAAGGTGCTTAAAGCAGGTATTTTGAAATAAATTTTGTTCTCAACCTGCCTAAAATCAAGAGTTAAAGAGGCAGGAATGCCCAAAGAAGTAATTTCTTGTGAAGAAATGTCCACTGTGGCCGTGGCTGAAATTTTATTTGGCTTTTCGTAATCGCCGGCAAGGCCAAAGTTCATCGAGGCAGTCTCTGCTGATTCTCCCAGAACTCTTTCTTGGTTAATTTGGGGGAAGACTTTTGTAATCTGGGGGTTGTTTTGCAATGAGACGTTTCCTTCTATAGTAAAGTTGCCAGAGAAATGGCAACTGCTCGCACTCTCCATTTTTTGATTTACCACCACAAGCGCTTTTTGCCCGTCAAGTGGCAATCCTTTCCAGAGTCGTTCTAAACCCACAGCATTATAGTATTTATCCAACCCCAGACTAAGATAGCCATTTTCTGTAGCAAAAATTAGCCCAGCCGGCAAAAGAAGTATAAAAAGAATAACAAGCAAAACCCAGAGCCATTTTTTAGATCCACCTTCTGGTAAAGGAACAGAAGATATCTCGGCAGTTGGAATGGGTGGAATTGGCGGTTGGGCAGGAGGGTTTGTTGGGGAGGAGACAGGTGGCTCCCAGGGGTTAGATGCCTCAGGGGACGATGGTGGTAAATTAGGCTGATTTGGATTTTCGTTTGGGTTTGTTGGTTCTATCATTTTTCCCCTCACTCTTTATTAAATTCTTTCGTATATTATCCTCGGCCTTCGAGGCATGTTTTGGTTTCTTGGTCTTTTGTCCCTTTTTCTCAGACGTTTCCGCTTCAACGACTATCTTAATCTTGCTAGTGATTTGATGCCCTAACTTAATCAATACCTCTGTCTCGCCCACGCTCTTTATCGGCTCACACTCTACTTGCTCTTTTTTTAATTCTATTTTACTCTCTTTTTTTAACTGCGCAACAATCTCTTCAGGCCCAATGGAACCGAATAGTTTACCCTTCTCCCCTACTTTTGCTTTGATAGTCAGCACCAAACCCTCTAATTTTTGAGCCAAATTTTTCAATTCATCTATTTTTGCTGCTTCTGCTTTTTGAATTTCTGCCTTTTGTCTTAAAATCTCCTTGCTGCGCCGGTCTTTTAAATACAAAGCATATCCTTTTGGAATTAGGTAGTTTCGGGCAAACCCAGCCGCTACCTGCCTAACTTCACCAAAAGACCCTAAATTTTCAACATCTTTTTTAAAAACAATTTCCAATTTTTTCTTCATTTCATCACTCTTTCACTTCATCACTTATTTAACTCTTGTATCGCTCTCTCAAGTTGGGGGTCGCGTCCGGCATTAATATCCTCATCAGTCATTTTCACAGTAATATCAGGCTCAAGACCATGCTCATTAATTGCCCGACCGTTGGGGGTTAACCATTTGGCCACAGTAATCCTCAAGGTTGAACCATCCTTCAATTCCTCAAAACTCTGCACTGTACCTTTGCCGAAAGTTTTTTCACCAATCAATTTACCTCGTTTGTGATCAGAAATGGCACCAGCAACAATCTCAGAACCGGATGCCGAACCACCATTTACCAGAACTACAAGTGGCAAATCTGCTAATTTCGCATTACCTGTTGCCTTTAATTCTTCCTTTTTGCCCCCTTTCTCTTCCTCATAAACAATTATACCATTTTTGATAAATAAACTGGCCAAATCTACTGCGCTATCTAAATAGCCGCCCGGATTGTCTCTTAGGTCTAAAATTATCCCTTTGGGTTTTTTAGTTAGAATCTCACCGGCTGCTTTTCGACTTTCTCCTGTAGTTTCTTCAATGAACTGAGTAACCTTTAGATAGGCTATGTCGCCCTTCATTTGCCATTTGACACTCTTGATTTTTATATTTTCCCTTTTTAACTTAAATTCAAGCGTCTTTCCGTCTCGCGCAACACCCAAAACAACCTCGGTCCCTATTTTCCCCCTAATCGCATCCACTGCTTCGTCTAAACTTAACAATGAGGCGTCTTTGCCATCAATCTTTTCAATAATATCGTTTGCCCTGATTCCTGCTTTCTTGGCTGGCGAATCTTCTAAAGGAGCGATGACAGTCAACTTGCCATTTTTTATTGTCAGCTCAATCCCTACTCCCTCAAACTCGCCTTTTACCTCCTCCAAAAACTTTTTAGATTGCTCGGGGTCCAAAAAGGCAGTATAAGGGTCGCCCAAACCAGCAACCATTCCCTGTATTGCACCATAAAACATCTTCCTCTGGTCTACCTTGGCTGGCCCTGCGTATTTATCCTCAATTTTTTGCCAGACCTCCCAAAACAAAGAAAAATCCAAATCTTGTGGTCCTTTTAGTTCGCTGTTAATGATTTTTGGGATGTATCCTTTCTTAAATTCTAAAGCGCCCCGGCCAGTCAGATTACCAAAAAGATACGCGCCAAAAATTAAAATAATGATTGAAAAATAAAACAAAAATTTTTTAAATCTCATTATTCCTCAAAAGTATAATAACAAGAAAAATAAAAAAAGAAAATACTGCAAAATGCTGTTCAAAAAATGCGCTGGAAGATGCGCAGTGAAGCAGAGTTTGGAGACCGCCTTTTTAGATTACTATCACTTTTTATGGCGTCACTATTTTCATTGAAATAACGTCACTTATGTTGTAACTACTATTTGTCCAATAAGGATCATGTATTAAATATTTACCATTTGATGACCCCGTGATGACAATAAAATGGTTAGAACCATCAGCATTATATCTGGGCCCTCCCACATAAACGCTAACAATGACAGGATGCCCTTGATTTAATTCGCTATTGACCCGATCCCAGTTTATAGGTTGCGATGGCCCAACACTAATACCAATGGATTGCTTAAAACCGATCCAACCACCGTCATCAGTAAAATATGAAGCAACAACAACGCCCGGAGGCGTGATATAATGGCCATATTTTGTTGCAACCATCGCAATTGAAGTAATCAAGCAACCGGCTTGCTTGACTGATAAACCTGAATTACCGAGGTAGACATCAGGATAGTTGTTTTGATTATAATACCAGCTACTATCTATAGATGAAATCAACTGGGAACCTACTGGCGCTCCTTTACCTCCTCTATTATAAATTTCGTCTAATAACTTCTGGAGATCGGCTACCCTTTTTTGCATAGCCGCTGTCTTTGAAAGATAGTCTTGAATCTCTAGATTGGTAGCATTTGCTAAACTATTTTTTTGCGCCAATTGCTGATTTAAAACATTTTTATTTGCTTCTTCTTGGGCTTTATAAACTTCTAAATCTTTTTTTCTGTGGGCTAACTCTGTTTTTTGCCTTTCTAAATCTTTTTCAAGTTGGGTAATTGCGCTAATGGTCTTTTCAATTTTAATCTCAAGCGCTTCAAGGTATGACCCGTAAGTAACCACTTCGGATAAATTTTCTGAACCGCCTAAAATTTCAAGAGTGTTTTTGTTGGCTACCTCATACATTACCCTAATTGCTTCATCTTGATTTTTTTGCTCAATAGCCAATTCGTTCTCTTTCTGGGCAATTTGAGAATTTAAGTCATTTATTTCACTGTTTGTTTTGTCTATTTGCGATTGGGTTCTGTTAATTTTTGCCTGAGTGGCCGCGATGTCGGAGTTGATTTGCGAAATTGCTTGCCGCAAATCCTCAGCCTCTTTTTTCTTCTGAGCAATATATTCCCTGTTTTTTTGAATATTTTGCATTAAAATAGATTTTTCTCTTTCAATCTCACTCTTACTTGCGGCGGACACAAAAACAGGAGCCAAAGCAACTAAAATAGCCCCTACCAAAATTAAAGAACCCAATTTTCTATTTTTATTAACCCTCATTCATCCCCTACCAACTTATATTATACCACATTCAAAACAGCCCTTCAACCGACCTTGTGGATAATTTTTTTCGTCTGGGGATAAGTAGCAAAATTATATTTTTAGGTATTTCCTTACGCTAACCAAACTGCACAACCCACCGACAAAAACGCCAATCAAAAATTGAACAACAAAAATCCTAAAGAGGTTAGAAGTGAAAAACTGTTTTAGGTCAAAACTTACCTCTCCTAAATATTGCAAAATTAAAGGCGAGGTATAACGAAGCAAAAGATAGATGAAAAAAGTGGAGAGTATTGTCGCCAAAAAACCATACAAAACTCCTTCAACCAAAAACGGACCTTGAATAAAACTATTCTTTGCGCCAACCAATCTCTGAATTTCTATCTCATCTTTACGACTGATGATTGTTAGCCGGACAGTATTGAAAATAACCAAAATGGAAATGGCTAAAAATATGATGGCTAAAATTAAACCAATTTTTTTAACAAACTTGGTAATGTTGGTCAGCCGTTGAATAATAAGTTTATTCCTCAGGTAACTGATGCCTTTTTCTTGAATTAAAGGCTGCCATTTTGCGCCCGAAACGTAATTTGAAACTTCCTCCAAAATCTCCGGCTTTTCTACTTTAATCTGCAAACTCCTGGGCAAAGGGTTCTTTTCTGGGGTAACCAACTGTTTGATTCGCTCTGAGGTTGGCATCGCCTGCCAAATCTCATAGGCCTCTTCTTTTGAAATATACTTTACCGACTTAACACCAGGAAAATTCCTAATAGCCTCTTCAAGCTGAAGAATCTCCGCTTCCTTTGCCTCATCTTGAAGATAAACAACTAAATCCATTTTTTCTTCAATGGCCTTTGTCACGGTTTGGGTCACCAAAACCAAAAAGAAAAAAATGGAGATAACAAATAATGTCAAGGCAAACGTAAAAACAGTGGCTAAGGAAAGCCAAGGGTTGCGCCAAAAATTCTGAAAACCAAATTTAATAACCCTCCAAAAACTAATCATACGATATATTTCCCTCTCTTTTTGTCATATATTAACTTACCTCCTTTTAAGCCAACTACCCGCTTTCTCAAGGCATTAACAATCTCTCTATCGTGAGTAGCCAACAAAACCGTGGTTCCCTTTTTGTTAATTTGAAATAAAAGATTGATAATTTCCCAAGAAGTGGCTGGGTCTAAATTGCCTGTTGGTTCGTCCGCAATTAAAATATGAGGTTTGTGCACCAACGCACGGGCCAAAGATGTTCTTTGCTTTTCGCCACCAGAAAGTTCATCTGGATAATTATTCGCCCGACCGGACAGTCCAACCAACTCCAAAATTTTTGGCACCCTTTCTTTGATAACCTTTGTTGGTTCGCCAGAAACCTCCAAAGCATAGGCCACATTTTCATAAACAGTTTTGGTCGGAAGCAGTTTATAATCTTGAAAAACAACGCCGATTTTTCTTCTATAAAGAGGGATTTCTCTTTTAGGCAAAAGGTGAATATCGCGGTTGCCCACCAAGATTCGGCCAAAGGTAGGTTTTTCCTCGCAAGTCAAAAGCCGAATTAGAGTGGTCTTGCCTGCTCCTGAAGGACCAACTAAGCAGACAAATTCTCCTTTGTGAATAGCAAAAGAAACCCGCGACAAAGCCCGTATCTGACCATAATGCTTTGAGACTTTTTGAATGTCAATCAGAGGTCGTATCATCTATCTCCCATGACATTTTTTAAATTTTTTTCCTGAACCGCAGGGACAAGGATCGTTGCGGCCAACCTTTGGTGTTTGTCGAACAACTGGTTCCCGTCCGATACCTGCTCTTTCTGCAATGGTCGGTCCTTCTCCCATTATTCCGGCTGACGCCTCACTTATTGGTCTTGGAATACCCAATCCCCTTCCTTGCTGCCTCTCTAATCCTGAAAATGTACCAGCGGCTAATCGTTCATCCGCGCCCCGTTCTTCTATTGGCCTTCGCTCAAACTCTCCAGCAACCGGCATTTTTACTTCAACCTTATAGATGATATTGGCGATTTGACTGGAAACAGCCGTAAGATATCGTTTAAAAAGATTATAGGCTTCGTATTTATATTCTACCAAAGGATCGCGCTGACCCCAACCCCTCAGTCCTATGCCCTCTCTTAACTCCTCCATAGCATTTAGGTGCTGGACCCACAAGGTGTCCATGGTTCTTAAATAAATGATTCTTTCTATTTGCCTTAAAATGTCAGCGCCCAACTCTTTCTCTTTTTCTTCATACGCTTTCCTAGCCAATTCTACCAGATTTTCAACCAAAATCTCGCCTGATGAATCCTTCAATCTCTCCAATTCCTTATCAACAAAAGAGGTCTTTGGCAAAATCGCCCGAACACTTTCAAAAATCTCTTTTTGGTCAGAACCAAGGTGCATTGAGCAAAAATTCCTAATGTTCTCCTCAATAATCCCCAAAATATCATCTTTCAAATTCTCTTTAGCCAATATCTCTCTTCGTTTCTTATAAACCACCTCTCGCTGCTTATTCATCACATCATCATATTCAATGAGGTGCTTTCTTATATCAAAGTTATAACCTTCAACTTTTTTCTGCGCCTGTTCAATAGATTTTGAAATTAAATTATGCTCAATGGGTACATCATCAGGCAGTTTCATAAATTCCATCATCTTTTTAATTCTCTCTCCGCCAAAAATTCGCATCAAATCGTCTTCCAAAGAAACATAAAACTGGGAGGAACCAGGGTCGCCTTGACGTCCGGCCCGGCCACGCAACTGATTATCTATTCGCCTTGATTCGTGCCTCTCGGTCCCGATAACATGCAAACCACCGAGTTTGACTATTTCTTCATGCTCCTTCTGCCACCTTGATTGTTGATTGTTGATTGTTGGCTGCGCCGGCGGCGGGGTCCCGCCTAAAATTATATCCACTCCTCTTCCTGCCATATTGGTTGCCACAGTGACTGCACCCTTCTTGCCCGCTTCTGCGATAATCTTGGCTTCTCTTTCATGGTTTTTGGCATTCAAGACCTCGTGGGGCACACCTTCTCTTTTTAGTAACTCAGACAACATCTCATTTTTTTCAATGGAAATAGTGCCGACCAAAACCGGCTGACCCTTCTCATGCCTCTGCTTAATATCAGAAACAACTGCCCTGAATTTTGCTTCCTCAGTTTTATATATCTTGTCAGGCAGGTTATTTCTAATCAAGGGACGATTGGTTGGAATAACGACTACATCTAATTTATAAATTTTATAAAATTCTTCTGCTTCGGTAGCGGCAGTGCCAGTCATTCCGGCCAGTTTTTCATACATTCTAAAGTAATTTTGAAATGAAATGGTTGCCAAGGTGTCTGATTCTCTCTTTACCTCAACTCCTTCTTTCGCTTCTATTGCCTGATGTAGTCCTTCTGAATAACGCCTGCCATGCAAAAGTCGTCCGGTAAACTCATCCACAATAATTATCTCGCCATCCTTAACAACATAGTCCTTATCCTTTTTAAAAAGACACATCGCTTTTAAGGCATTTTCAAGATAATGGACGAGCGTAACGCCACCTTCAGTATAGAGATTTTTCATACCCAAGGCCTTTTCTACCTTAGATATCCCCTCGTCAGTCAAGGTAACCGCTCTCATCTTCTCGTCAACATTAAAATCAACATTCTCTTTCAGTCTGGGAACAAGGCGGGCAAAGGTTTGATAGAGCCTGGCCGATTCTTCTGCCGGGGCGGAGATGATTAAAGGGGTTCGAGCCTCGTCAATCAAAATTGAATCAACCTCATCAACAATGGCAAAATAATGACCACGCTGGACAATATCATTTAAATCATAGACCATGTTATCGCGCAAATAATCAAAACCAAACTCATTGTTTTGACCGTAGGTAATATCCGCCTGGTACGCTTCCTTGCGAGTGCAGGGCTTTAAGTTGAATTCTTCGCCAAATTTAATCTCCTTTTCTCTCCATTCAAATAAATAAGACTTCTCATGGCCAATACAGCCGACCGAAAGACCAAGTAGCGCATAAATCGGGCCCATCCACTGGGTGTCTCGCTTGGCCAAGAAATCATTAACAGTAACCAAATGACATCCTTTGCCTGTCAAGGCATTAAGGTAAAGAGGTAGCGTTGCCACCAAGGTTTTGCCTTCGCCAGTCTTCATTTCAGCAATTTTCCCTTGATGTAAAACAATTCCACCCATCAGTTGAACATCAAAATGCCTTTGGCCCAAAGTTCTCTTGGCTGCTTCTCTGACTGCCGCAAATGCTTCGGGCAAGAGGTCATCCAAAGTCTCACCTTTTTGCAGGCGTTCTTTAAATTCCTTCGTTTTTTCTTTTAACTGGTCATCCTTGAGTTTCTCAAATTGCGGCTCCAGGGAGTTTATCTGAGAAACCAAGGGCTTTAATTTATTGAGTTCTTTTTCATTTGAATCAAAGAGTTTGCCTAAAAAATTGAGCATAACAAATTCATCTTAACAAATTTATCCTCACTCTACCACCCCTCCCAATCTTGCTCGCTCGTAAATCTCTTTCTCTACCTCACTTCTATCCCGGCCATATTTCATTCTGGAAAGTCGCCTGACTAACTCGCCTGTCTGCCTATTTTCGGTCTCGGCTGGCTTGATTGTTCTTAATGAAAAAGGCTTGGAGGCTACTCCATCTATCAACAGTTTGATGTAGGCATTAAAATTATCCAAATTCATCAAATCCAATTCTGACAATCCTTCAAACTCCTTCTCTAAAAACTCCGCGTCGTGGGCGCCTACCCTAAAGGTTATTAGTGTGCCCGCATTCCCAACCACCGCATTTCTAATTCCCTCGTCCAGTTGAGCTATATATTGGTTGGTTACATTTAAACAAAGACGGTATTTTCGCGCCTCAGACAAAATGGAAATAAAGGAATCAGTCGTAAAATTCTGAAACTCATCTACGTAAAGGTAAAAATCGCGTCTTTGTGCTTCTGGGATGTTTGCTCTTGACATAGCTGCCATCTGAATTTTGGAAACCAAAACTAGGCCCAGCAAAAACGAATTAATCTCGCCCACTCTTCCTTTTGATAAATTAACCAGCAGAATCTTACCGTTATCCATTACCTCTCTTAGATCAAAAGATGATTTTTGCTGCCCAATAATATTTCTCATCATATAGTTGGTCATAAAACGTCCAAATTTAGAGATGAAATAATTCAACATCTCTGATTTATGGAATTCGGCCGTCTGGGCCATTTGCTTTTCCCAAAATGACTTTACCACCGGGTCTTTCACATAAGAAATAGCCTCCTCCCTGAAATCAGCGTCAGTGAAAAGCCGAGGAATCTCAAGTAGGGTGCCACCACCTGGTTGTTCCATCACAGTTAAGGCAGCATTCCGACCCCAGTGTTCCCATTGCGGACCAATTATCCCAATTCTGCCCGGGTCAAAAAGTTTATAAAAAATAGCAATCCACTCTCCAACCAAAAAATCCTTCTCCTCAGGACTCTTCCACTCCAACAGATTCAAACCGCAAGGTCGCTCCATATCTGCTGGCTCAAATAATATTACATCTTCTATTCTCTCTTTGGGGATACGATTCAGCAGGGCTTCAACAGCATCACCATGAGGATCAATATAGCCCACTCCCTTGCCTGCCTTTATATCACTCTCGGCCATCTGCAAAAATAAGGTTGTCTTACCAGTACCAGTTTTCCCAATCATATAAATATGCCTTCGCCGATCATCCTCTTTAATCCTTACTTGTTGCGTTTCTCCCCGATAAATATTTAAGCCAATCAAGGTGCCCTCTTTTGGCAAGTTAGCCGGGGCAGACACCCTTTTGGCCAAAAGCCAATGAATTTTTGGCGTTTCTATAAAACGATTTGGAAAATGGATTAAAGAGGCAATCTCCTCTGTATTCAGAGTCAGGACAGGTCCGGCGTTAAATGATTTTAAAATGAAACTTCTAACCGCCTCAGTTAAATTTTTGGGTTTAATAGGAGTAAAATGATTTAGTTCTGGCGAGCCAAATTGAGCAAAGGCGGCTAAAATATTATTTAAATTAACCTCGGCTTCTTCTTGAGTGGGGGAGACGGTTAAGATTTTAATTTGCGTATCAAAACCACTTTTCTGTCCTTTTTCTTGAAGGGCTTTAATCTTTGCCTCGTCAATGGGAGTAATCACTGGCGGATTATAAGACTCTTTGGACTTTTCAGAAACAGTACCTCCCTTGGCCGCTGCCCCCAAATCAGCCAGAAATCCAACAAGCGGACTCTGAGGCTTTTTCCCTTCTTGTATCCTTTTTGCTTCTTTCTGACAAGCACTCTGCCAATGTTTTGTCTTCGGCCTTATCACAATCTGAATTGCTGCCTCTGAATTTTCCCCTAATTTTGAAAGAGCGTTTGTAATGGCATTCAATGGCTCGGATTCTAATTTTAGATATGTTCGTAAAGGATAAATAAATTTCTTATGCAGATTCAAATAGGCAGCCCTGATAAAGCCTTGTTCGTCTTTGAAAAACCTGAAGGTTGGGTCTTCCTCAATTTGGGCATTCGGATAAAAACTGTAAATCTGCTTTTCCACCAAAGACTGAATTTCTTTTGGGCAAACAACATAAAAATAAATTGCCCCTTCTTTGGTAATTAATTCTAAGGAGAGTTGCTGTTTTGAACCTATCGCGTAAATATTGGCAAGAAATTGTTCAAAAACAGAAATTGTCTCTTTAAAATCCTTGGGCGCCTCTCCTTCTTTCGGCTTACCTTCCTTTGGCAGAGAAACGAGCAGAGTTTTAAAAGCAAGCGCCCTTTCAACAACCTCCTTGGCCCCGAATTGGGAATAAAAATAATATAAAATACCCGCTAAAACTGCGGCGATGGCAAAGGCCACTACTGCCCAGATTAGACTTGGCATTACGTCCCTCCAAAATCTGCTTTAGCCTCGCGCTCTTTTTATTTCTTCTTCCAATGCTGCCGCTCTCTTTGCCTGCTCTTGGTCCTTTGGCAACGAAAAATGCAAAGTTTTTTGAAATATATCCTCGGAGTAACCCGATTGCTGCCCCTCAACTAATTTACTCACTGGACCTTGCTGTATATCTTTGGGTTGATTTTCTTTTCCTAAAACTTCTGCCCATCTTCTTGCAAACTCTGTTTCCAAATCTAAAATAGGTGATTTCTCTGACTCAACTACACCTTTAGGCTGGCGGGCTTCTTCTGCGGAAGACACTTCGGGCACCGCCGACTCTTGTTCTACACTAATCCGTTTCGTTGTTTCCATATCTTCCTCTTTGCATCTATTATTTATTCTTTATACTCTTCTATTTTGCGTTCAAATTTCTCTTGAAGCAAATCTACTGCTTCCCTAAAATTACTTGCCGTCTCTTTAAGATGAAAAGTATACTCTTTGCTTTTTAATAGACGCGCCTTAAGATGAACTTTTTTATCTTTCCCTTCCTTCGGACCTAACGTATCCTCAAAAATTATCTCAACTAAACTTGGATTTGGCAAGCGTTTTTCAAATTTCCTGATCTTGTTCTCGGCGTAACGTTTAATCTGAGCAGGAATTTCTAAATGCCTAACTGTTTTAATATTTATTCTCATTTTCTGCTCACAATTCAATAATTTAGATTATTAAATTTTTGTCTTAATCTCTTTAAAATTGCAGTATTTTTGGAGGACTTTAGGAATTTTTACCGTACCATCTTTTTGCTGGTAATTTTCTAAAATGGCGATGAGCGTTCTTCCGATGGCCGCGGCCGTTGAATTCATTGTATGAACATATTCAATTTTTGCTCTTTGTTCTTTGCTTTTTGGTTTAAATCTGATATTGAGCCGTCGGGCTTGGAAATCGGTATCATGAGAACAAGAGGTTAATTCGCGATATCTATTCTGACCCGGCAACCAGACCTCTGTGTCGTATTTTTTGGCATTGGGTGCCCCCAAGTCGCCACCTGACATATTAACCACCTGATAGGGCAAACCTAATTCTTGTAAAATTTCCTCCACAATTTTTTGCAAATCCTCAAATTCCTGCCAAGAATTTTTTGGGTGGGCAAAAACAAACATTTCAATCTTATCAAATTGGTGAACACGGAATATCCCATAGGTATCTTTGCCATAGGAGCCGGCCTCGCGCCTGAAGCATGAGGAAAATCCAACATATTTTAAGGGCAGTAACGATTCGGGCAAAACCTCATTAGCATGATAACCACAAAGCGATACCTCAGCCGTACCAGCCAGATACAGATCATCTTCGGCCATTTTATAATACTCTATTTTTTCAGTTGGGAAAAAACCCGTACCAAACATCGCTTTATCGCGGACCAACACTGGCACAACCATAGGAGTGAATTTCCGCTTGATTAGTTTCTCAAAAAGATAATCAATTAAAGCAAATTCAAGGAGAGCGGCTTCATTTTTTAAGTAACCCATACGGCTACCAGACACCTTTGCCGCCCGTTCTGTATCAATAATATCTAAAATCTTGCCAAGTTCTTCATGGGTTTTTGGTTTAAAATCAAATTTTGGAATCTCTCCCCATTTTTTTATGATTTGAGAACCTTCTTTGTGATGCGGCACAGATTTATCCGGAATATTATGCATCAGAGCCATTAGTTGATTAAACTCTTCCTCAACCCTTTTTAATTCTGGCTCTAATTTTTCCAATTCTTTCTTAATCTTCTTCCCGCCTTCTATATCTTTTTCTTTAACCAGCCTATTCCGCTGGGCGCGCAAGTTCTCAATTTCGCCTAACAATCCTCGCCTTTTTTCATCCAATTTTAAAAGTCCATCCAAGTCAAAACGGGTGTGTTTTTTGTCTAACGCTTTTTTAACCTCGGCCAAGTTTTCGCGAATATATTTAATGTCAAGCATTTTTCTCTAAAAAATATTGTATCATAAATTAAACAAAAAAACAGAAAATACATTATAATAGAACCATGTGGAAAGTTTTTGGATTTGTTTCATTGTTAATTGCAACAGCAATAATTGGGTTTTGGGCAGTAAAATATTTAACAAAAAATAAAGAATTGGAAAGCGCACCATCTGCAACCGAAGCCATTGCCAAAGCAAAAGCCTTATATCTTCAACAAAAATCTGCTGGGACTAACTTTTCTAATGGACCTTGCCTATCTAATAACCTACTTCCTGGCTGGGTGGCTGATATCGCTCATAAACCCAGGCAGGCCGTAGATGATTTACCAGAAAACCAGTGCGAAGCCTTTCTAAAGGGCAAGGCCCGACACTTTGTTGAATTAGATATCGAGGGCAATTTAATAAGAGCACAATAAAAATTTTTAGGGCTTCGTCGCTTCTTTTAATCTTCTAATAACGAATCTTCTGTCCAACCCAGCCAAAAACCATCCCGCTTGGGGACCCGAATCTTGGCCTAAAAATACCTTGTAGATTGCCGAAAAAGCCTCCCGCGGGTTAATCTTTATTTCGTTTTTGATTTGATGGATTTTTTGGTGTAATTCTTCGCCGTCTAATTTTGTTTTGACGACCGTTTCTAAAATGTTAGACAAAAATTCCTTTTGCTTCTTGGTCAATTTTGCTTTTGGTAACTCTTTTTGAATTTCAAACTTATATTTTTCAGACGCATATTTTCTCAACCAGTTTCTGACGTAATTTATTTCATCTTTAATCTTTGCTCTTTTATCTTTAATCTGTTTATCATAGCCGCTTCTTTTCAAACTCTCCAATATATCTTCAAGATTTCGGAATGATTGAGCAGCCATCACCAAATGCTGAAAAGGAACTCCTGAAAGTCCCCCATACTCATTCCATAAATTGACTACGCTTTCTTGGATATCAAATTCATGGTGTTTATTAGGCCTTGTCCTTTTGTAAAAATAAATCAAGATTTCTGGCGGCAAAACTTCTAAAACCTCCAGTGGTGTAAATCCAATACCTGTTGAGCCAGCCATCCTGCCTTCTCCTTTTACATAGACCCATTCATAAGGGATAGGAAAGGGCGGTTTCCCATTAAAAACCTTCTCCACAATTTGACGAGCCGTATCAAAAGCGCCACCTTTTGTCGCTAAATCTTTACCGAAACCCTCAACGCCAACCCCAAAAATACGCCATGTGGCTGGCCAGTGGGCGCGCCAAACCAATTTTCCTCCACCTTTTGAAAAGTCAACAACTCCCCGATGGCCGCATTCGCATTGATAGACGACGGAATTTCTAACTAAATCGGTCTCTATAACCTTAGTCGTAGACATTCTTCCGCACTCTTCGCATCTTGGCAAAAATGGCGACCAATCCTTGGAAATTTCTCGACCACTGACGCTTGAAATGATTTGAGCAATCCTTTCTTTATTTTCTAAAGCCTTCTGAATCATTGACGCGTAGGTGCCGTTTTTGTATAGTTTATCAATATAGCGGACCTTTGGTTTAATCTTTAAGACCTTAAGGGCTTCTAAAAATGGCTGAAGGAAGTGTTCATCGTAAGTTTTATGGCAACCCCAAAGGTCTGGAATCTCTGAAAGAGGAAAACCAATATATTTCTCGTATCGTTTGGGCAAAAAGGGATAAAGTTTGCGCAAATAATCAAAATTATCTGCAAAAAAATTAAAAGAGACCTTTAGACCATCATTCTTTAAGGCCTCGGATATTAAATAACCTACCATTACCTCCTTCAGATTACCCAAATGAATAGGGCCCGAAGGAGTAATCATTGTTGAAATAAAAATCTCTTTCTCTGCTCTATTAACAGACAGACCTTTGTCTTTCTCTATTTGTTTTGCCAACTCTTCAGCCCACAAAATGACCCCTTTCGCCTGCATTAAACAGAAAAAATACCCTTTTAATACTACTACTATTTTACGGCAATAAACGCTGTTTGGCAATACGAAATCACTCTATCTCTACAATTTTATATTTTACTATTCCTGTTGGTGTTTGTGCCTCTACCATATCTCCCTTGCCCTTGCCTAACAAACTACGGCCCAAGGGGGAATCATAAGAAATTTTTCCTTCTTTAGGGTCAGCCTCTGTTTTATTAACCAATATGAATGTCTCCTCTTCATCCTCGCTTTTAACCCTAACCTTGCTGCCGATAGCCACCTTATCTGTTTGGGATTTAGTAATAATTTTGGCTTTTTTTAATGTAGATTCCAATTCTAAAATCCGTCCTTCTACAAAGGCCTGTTCATTTTTGGCTGCTTCATATTCTGCATTCTCGGCTAAATCTCCATAGAATTTAGCCTCTTGAATTCTTTCTATAATTTCTTTTCTTTTAATATTTTTTAGATGAGATAATTCTGCCTGCAATCTCTGTAAGCCCTCTTTTGAGAGATAAACTTCTTTCATTGTCTACTCCTTCTTATTAAACAAAATCCCCTTTCTGAAAGGAAATTTTTAGTAGAAATATTTTAAAAGAGTTTTCAGAGCATGTCAAGACCCTTGTTTTGATTGCTGCCGTTGCGATGCCTCAACAACATTTTTTAATAACATTGCCACCGTCACCGGACCAACACCACCAATCTTTGGGGTTAAATAACCAGCCACTTTCTCAACACCAACACTCACATTTTTCGCTGCATCAATAACGACCGCTCCCTTTTGTACCATCTCCGGCTTGATAATATCCTTAATTGGCAATGCCCCAACCAACACATCTGCCGAGCGTAGCGCATCTAGGTTTTTAATATCGGCGGTGGAGACTTTTGCTCCTGCCTCCTTCATTAATTTAAACAGTGGCCTTCCCACCACTCTACCGTAACCCAGGATAACCACTTTTTTATTTTTTACGCTTAGTCTATAAAAGTCTAAAATTTTCATGATACCGGCTGCACAGGCTGGCGGGTATGGAGAATTGGGGGTAAGGCCATCTACATCTTTTTCTGGCGCTATGACTTGCAATATCTCATCAGGATTAAGATGAAAGGGCAAGGGAAGTTGGACCATAATACCATGAATTTTTGTGTCTTCATTCAGTTTTTTCAGTAGCTTCTCTATTTCCGTTCCAGTCGTCTTCTCGTTCAATTTAAATATCTTTACTCTTACACCTATTTCTTTTGCTTTTTTTGCCTTTTGTCTAATATAAATTAGGCTCTCAGACTCTTCCCCAACCAAAATTATCGCAACGCTAGGAACTATCTTTTTCCTTTTTAAATCCAAAATCTGTTGCCTGACTGGCCTTAAAATTGCCTCAGCCACCTTTTTACCATCAAGTAAGATCGCCACAGACACTCCTTTCCACCTAACCCACTAAAATGGACGCTATAAGCCAATAGGGATTTAGAATTTCTTATTCTCCCACCAGTATTGTAATATTTCTCTTGTCACTGGAACAGCAGCCGAACTGCCCTCGCCACCATTTTCAATCAAAACCACTGTTGCTATTTTGGGGTTTTCATAAGGCGCGAATGCAATAAACCAAGCATGCGGCTCTCCATGGGGATTTTGGGCTGTGCCTGTTTTACCTGCTACTGTAAATGGTAAGTTAGAGAGCGAGCGGGCTGTTCCAGACGCCACCACCCTTCTCATGCCTTCCCTCACTACTTGCACATTATCCCTTGAAACCAAATCTTTGGCAACTATTTCGGGGTCAATTTTCCGAACCAACTGACCTTCTGGAGTGTCAATCTCTGTAACAAAATGGGGCTTGTACATAATCCCACCGTTGGCAAAGTAAATGGTATAATTCAAAATTTGAAGAGGGGTGGCCAAAAAATCACCTTGGCCAATCGCTAAATGGTAACTATCACCTTGGTACCAAATCTCTTTTTTAACCTTTTCTTTCCAGGCAGCAGTTGGAATAAACCCCTCTTTCTCGCCACTTAAATCTATACCTGTTTTCTTGCCAAGGCCAAATTTCGCTAACCAATTAGTCAATCGTTTTTCGCCAAGACCTGGGATATTTTGCCATCCACCACCCAATGCATAAAAGAAGATATCACAGGATTGTTCGATTGCTTTATAAACATCAACTCTACCGTGACCGCCGGGTTTCCAGTCAGGAAAACTATAAACAATAGATGGATTATATTTATTGACAATGTTAATTACACCAGGGTCAGAAATAGTTGTCTTAGGATTTATAATTTTTTCTTCTAAGGCGGCGGCAGCAACTACTGGTTTGATAATAGAGCCTGATGGATAAGTGCCACTGATTGCGCGATTGAATAAGGGGGCTTGAGGGTCTTTAAGTAATTTTTCATATTCATCATTTTTAATCCCCTTTGCAAAAAGATTATTGTCATAAGCAGGCAGAGAAACCATTCCCAAAATCCCACCTGTTTGAGGATCGGCTGCAATAGCCACTGCCGCCTTGGATTTAGTCTTCTCCATCATTGAAAGAAGCGATTTTGTCATTTGCTCTTGCAGACCAAGGTCTAAAGACAAAACCAAACTATCTCCGGCCTTGGCAGGCGAAGCGGCTAAAATTCTTGTCACCCTTCCCAAAGCATCAACCTCTATGCTCTGCTTGCCGTCAACTCCCTTAAGATACTCCTCGTAGGATTCTTCTAAACCGCTTTTACCTTTAGACTCACTAACATAGCCTAAGATATGAGATAAAGAAAATTCTTTTGGCAGATACTCCCGACTGGGTTTTTTGACTACTTTTACCACAGGCATTTCCGTCGTTTTACTTTCTAAAAGAAGAGCTTCTTCTTGCGAGAGACCCTCTTTCAAAACCACTGGTTCTTGGTAATTTCTTCTTGCCTCTACTTTTTCAATTTCAGAAAGCGGGATATTTAAGTCTGCGGACAACTTTTTATATAGAGCAAATCTATCCTCTTTTTTTATAGGCAAGTCAGCCGGATAGACTTCCAGCGAAAAAGAAGCAACATTTTTAACTAAGGGGTTCTTGTTCCTATCAAAGATAATGCCCCGAGGTGCTTCTACCGCCCGAATCCTCAAACGGTTACCCTCTGCCTGTTCCCTGTAACGAGCACCCCAAACCACCTGCAGAGAAAAAAGTTTTAAAAATAAAGAAAGGAAAACAACACCAATAATTAAATAAAACAGAAAAATGTATCTCTTGGTCTCTAAGGCTTCATCTTCTACAATCTGCTCTGTCTGGGCTTCCGGCTCAATACTAACCTCGTACTCGCCTTTGACCAATCTCTTCTTGCCCGAAAGGAATGAAGGGAAAAATGGATTTGTCATAATCTCTCTTTTTAATTAAAAACAATATTAGTCCCAAGAATGTAGAATAAGCAGCATTAATTATTGGAAAATAGACGACTGTCAAATGTTGCAAGGCGATAGCGAATAAAGAACTGTAAATTAGATTGCCAACGAAACAAAAGGTTAAAAAGATAAGAATATTGGAACTCTCAAAGTATTTTCGGATGAGAAAGTAGGTCAACAAAACTATGACGGTCGTAATTGAAATGTTGTACGGAAATCCAACACCCAATAAATCTAAAAACAGTCCTCCAAGAATGCCCCAAAAAAATCCTTTTTTGGTCTCGTTTTGAAATAAAAAGAATATGGCTATAGTTAAAATCAAATTAGGACTAGCATGAAAAATGGTTAATTTCGGCAAGATGGTCAAACTAAATAAGGCTGTTAGATAAATTAAGATAACAATTTTTGCTATTTTCATTTGTTTATCACAAAAACCATCTCTAATTTAGAGAAATCTAAAAGTGGTTTTAAAGACGCTTTTTGAAAAATATCAGCCGGCGACGAAACAACTTCCTCAATTTTACCAATTAAAAGTCCTTTTGGGTAATCACCCCCTAACCCCGAGGTGATAACATTTTCCCCTTTCTGTAAATTTATGTCTTTTGGCAAATCTTCAATTAGCAAACCGTAACCTAGTTCTCCTCTAACCAAACCCGCTGCCCTGCTCTCTTGGGTCAAAGCAGGAACTGCCGAGGTCGGATTGGTCACCAAAAATACCTTAGAAGTAGAAAAATTAACCTCTACAATTTTCCCTACCAGCAATCCCTCGGAAATCACTACTTGATCTAATTTTACGCCATCCATGCTTCCTTGATTTAAAATAAGATATTGCAAATCAGGAGCCCGACCAATTATAGAAGCCGGTATAAGTTTTAACTGCTTATTCTCCTGGGCAAAACCCAACTGTTTCTTTAGCAGTTCATTTTCCCTTTTTGTTTCAACAAGTTCTGCCTTTTCTGATTCTAATCTTGCTACTTCTTTTGTCAGTTGTTCGTTTTTAGAAGCCAAATTGCGCACATCCCATATCGTCTCAAGAAAATTAAGAGGCGAAGAGATCAAAAGAGAGCCGGATTTTTCAAAAACGAATAAAAAAGGTTTAGAAATAAACAAAAATGCATCTTTGGCTGGTCTATAAATAAAAGGAGAGGCAATCAAAACAATTAGAATAAACAAAATGTATCTTGTTTTCATAACTTGTATTATAAACTTTTACTCTGGCTGGGCACCAAAACTTCTTTTAGCGCATCGATATCTTCTAAAACTATCCCACAACCCCTAACCACAGCAGTCAGCGGGTCGTCAGCCACAGAAACAGTAGTTTCAGTCTCTTTAGATAATAGTTGGTCTAACCCCCTCAGTAGTGCACCGCCGCCACAAAGAGTTATCCCTTTTTGCATAATATCAGCAACCAGTTCTGGTGGAGTCTCTTCAATAGTTGCTTTTGTTGCTTCTACTATAGAAAGGACTGATTTTTTGACTGCTTCCCTGATCTGCTCATCAGTAACTATAATCTCTTTCGGTAGCCCGGTGACTAAATCGCGTCCCCTCATCGGCATAGAAAGGGATTCATTCTGAGGAACCGCAGAGCCAATGGCAATTTTTATTTCTTCAGCGGTTCTTTCGCCCAAAAGAAGATTAAACTCATCCCTGGCAAAATTTAGGATATCCTCGTTCATTTCATCACCAGCAATTCTAATAGACCGCGAGGCAACGATGCCACCCAAGGATAAAACTGCCACCTCGGTCGTCCCACCGCCAATATCAACTACCATGCTACCGGAAGCATCTTGAACAGGAAGCCTTGCACCAATGGCAGCAGCAATGGGCTCTTCAATAAGAAAGACTTGCCTAGCACCTGCATTGATAGCCGCCTCCTCAACTGCCCTTTTTTCTACCTCGGTCACGCCATAAGGAATCCCCACCACAATTCTGGGTCTTGGAAAAAGTGTAAAGGCTTGCTTGTGAACCTTTTCAATAAAATATCGGAGCATCTGCTCAGTCACTTCAAAATCAGAAACAACACCATCTACCAATGGCCTAATAGCAACAATGTGACCCGGTGTTTTGCCCACCATCTTCTTGGCTTCATCGCCAATGGCGAGGATTTGCTTTGTCTTCTGATTAATGGCCACAACAGATGATTCTCGAATTACAATTCCTTTTCCCTTCACATAGACAAGCGTAGAAGAGGTGCCTAGGTCTATCCCAATATCATGTGAAAACAATCCCCAAAATCTATCAAGCATATTCTCTCCACAGATATTCTATCTCTAATTTAAGACTAAATAAATAGGAGGTTTGCCCCTCCTACTCTATTCTATAATAAATGCTAGATTTTTTATTTTAAATACTCCTTCTTTTTTTGCTCGTGCTCTTTTTGGGTTGTGCTAAATATTGTTTCACCTTCCTTTGTATGGAAAAAATACAAATAGTTCGTCTGCTCTGGGTATAAAACTGCCTTAATGGAGGAAAGTCCTGGATTTGCAATGGGGCTAGGAGGCAACCCAGCATATTTGTAGGTGTTATATGGAGAATCAACATTCTGATAATCTTCTTGTTTTATAGGCCCCCAATTACCCTTAGCATACTGCACTGTTGGGTCGGCCTCAAGTTTCATACCTTTGTTTAAACGATTCAAATAAACTGAGGCAATTTTTGCACGGTCGTCTCCCTTGGCTTCGCGCTCAACAATGGAAGCGAGAATAATCACATCATTCATATTCTTCCCTTGCTTTTTAATCTCTTCGCCCAGCGTATTATTAACCTTTTTATTAAAATTAGAAAGCATCTTCTTAACAATTTCTTCGGCTGTTGTTTTTATTGAAAAACGGTATGTATCAGGGAAAAGATAACCCTCCAAGTTAGACGCCCTTACGTCAGCCAAAAAAGGAAATTCATTTTTATATTTTCCCACCAAAGAAGTTTCTTTTAAGAAAAGTTCCTTATCAACAATGTTCATTTTCTCTAATCGTTCGGCCATATCTTTTGTGCTAAAACCTTCTGGAAAAGTAACCGTCCATTCCTTAACCTGTCCCTCGGTCAGTATCTTCACCGTCTCGGTCAGATTTAACGATGGCTTCAATTCATAAACACCGGCCTGAATCACGCCCTTTTTCATTTTTAAAAAGAACAAAAAAAGCCATTTTGATTTAATTAAGCCGTGGCGCATTAACCCATCAGCAATCTGGAAAGACGACTCAGCCGGTTTAATTTCAAAATACACTGCTTGGCCCTGGGTTTTGGCTGGCGGTTGGATTTTTAAATAAATAACTAAAGACAAAAAGGCCGCCGCGACCAGAACAGCCAACAAACCAACCAAAATTTTCATTCTTTTATTCATTTTCTCTATCCAAATGTTGATTCAAAATTAAAACTGCCGAAAGTATATCAAGCCGCCCCTTTTTGCTCTTTGCAGATCTCTCTTTCAAAATTCTCTCTGCCTCTTTGGTGGTAAATCTTTCATCCTCTAAAATAATGGGTAAGGCAACTTCACGACCCAGATGCTCTGCAAAAACCTTCGTCTTTTCAGCCTGTCTTTCAATTTCACCTTTTAAGTTCAAGGGTAAACCAATAATAATTTTTCCAATCCTTTCCTTCTTGCAAATCTCTTTAATCTTCTTAACTGCAAAACCTTGAGAAATATTTAATATTATTCCGTAAGGCTTGGCCATTTGACCTGTTTCGTCAGAAATAGCCAGACCAATGCGTTTTTCTCCATAATCAAGCCCTAAGAGTTTTTTCATAATGTAGTCAATTTTATCTTAATCTTGTCGGCCTGCGGAAGTCTTTTGGCCCAAGCAGGCCATAATTTAATTCGAGCATCCTGAATCTCGCTTAAACTCTTAAGATAAGCAGTGGCTTCGGCAGGAGACTTTTGGGCAATCGCCTCTTTTAATCTATCCTCATTGATTTTTGGCGCCACTTTCGTATTTATAGTAGCCTTTACCTTCATGGTCTGCGAGCCAGAGTCATAAGAAATAAGGGAAAGCTCCACTGAATCTGAAGGGCTGGAAACCAGCCTTTTGTCGGATGGCAAAGCTCTTTCTAAAAATTGAGATAGTAAAGTTCTATAATCCTTTTCAGAAACCACTAAGGTGGAAATTTTAACCCGGACCCTTATCTCAAATTCAGATGCTTGTGTATCTGCACTCACGTTGGACGTGGCAGACAAAGTTTCCTGCTTCACCGCCCCTTCTAAAAGTTTTTGCCCTTTCCCCAATTTTGACTTTAATTCTTCTTTACCTTTGTTATATAATTCTTTGGCCACTTCCTCGCTGGCTTTTTTAATATCATCCTCAGAGACGACCGAAACAAATTTATCATAACCGCCTGTCATATTTTCAGAACTTGAAGCGAAGACAGAATTGGTAGAAAGTCCTGGAATTGAAAATTGAGAGGGGCCGATATTATAAGATTCGCCTGGCTCGGCCGCGGTGACCTTAACCGAAGCAGTACCGGGCTTTGGCTCGCACACACCAGTGGTTACATCGCAAGAATAGGTCAAGGGAGGCACGGTCACTGATGAATTGGTTAAAAAAACCTTGCCTGTTTTTTTATCCTTAATTTCTATGTTTGCCTTGAGAGGAAACTCGCTACCCGAGCCGTCCGGGTTTTTAAAATTATTAGTGATAACCACAGTACCCGAGGCTTTTCCCCCAATATTTTTCTTGCCCGTCGCCTCTCTTTTCTTTGTCTCTTCTTTCTCCAATTCTTTAACCTCGCCGGGGATAATTCTATTATCTATATCCACCTGATTTGCTCTTTGCTCAACTGTAATATCTGTGCTTTGACTAAATTGTTCAGTTTTAACCTGTAAAAGCACTTCAGCCTTGGTCAAGAGAAAATAGAAGATTGCCAAAACCATACCTGCACCTAAAAATAAAGCCAACCAAAAACCAAAAGGAATCGACGGAAATTGGATAACAGGACGAGAAGGTTTAATAGGCTTAATAGGCGGACGGCTATCTTTCTCGGGCGGCCGCGATGGCTGCGGCTCTTCTACTCGCTCCAATGATGGAGCATAGGTTTTTATCACCACACCAGGTGCGGTAGGGATTTTCGGTGCTTTTGGTTTTATCTTGCCTTTATCCTTTAAATCAGAATAAACAGAAAATCCAACAAGGGAAGCCAAATTTCTTCCTGTTTTATCAGATGTTACCAAAGCAATTTCTTTTTCAAGCTCCGCCGCCCTTTTAGAAAGTAATTTTAGATTAACCAAGGATTGCAAGATAACCGAACCCTTGGGAATAACTAAAATAATTGACTTTTCCGGAGCGTTTTTTAATTTGTCCAAAACCGAGGTAATTTCTTCGCCTGGTTCAAGATAAATTACACGGTCCACAAGTACTCCTTTTCCTTTTACCTTTTGACTTTCTATGTTCTTAGTGCCCTTACTGCTTTTGATAATATACCCTCAACAACTGTCTCTGTTCCGGCCAAATCAATAGCCAGATTTGCCAAAGCCATAGGGGTTACATCGCTTGGCTCTTTTAGCATATTTGTTTCATCTTTTATATTAACAACTTCCTCTGGTTTTAGAAAGCGAACCAAAGGCGGTTTGGCAAAAGGCAAAGAAGAAGTCCATTTTGTGGTTAAAAGGATTTTTTTAATTTCTGGCAATTCTGAACCTCCTCCACAAAGCAAAATTCTGGAGGGCAAAAGGTCTAAAGAAAATTCTGATAAGGTTAATTCTACCCCGGAGAGCCAAACTTCCGCATCAGGCATAAGCATCTCGCCTATCTCGGCGTTTAGTTTGGAGGGTAATTCATTTTTGGAATATTTAATTTTTAATTCCTCAGCCTCATCAAAAGAGATACCCTTGTTTTCAGCAATGCGCCTGGTAAAAGCTCGACCGCCTAGGGCAAACATTTTCGTTCCTTCCACGCCACCATTTCTGACAACAGCAATATCTGTGGTTCCACCACCAACATCAATAAAGATGGCTGAAAAATCTGGCTTTTCCTCAAGGCCAACTGAACGGGCAACAGCATAGGGCTCGGCAGCAATAGAAAGAAGATCTAAATCCAAAGAAGAAGCGACACTTTCTAAAGCACCTAAATGAACAATGGGCGCAAAGGCATTAAAAATTCCAACCTCCACCTCCTTGCCTTGGAAACCGAGCGGGTTGGTCACTTTAAATCCATCTATTTTAACATCCACGATGGCTGCATTAACCAACTGAACATCAATTTCCCGGTAACCACTTTCCCAAGCAAGTTGCGCTCTTGTATTCTCAAATGCCCTTCCTTGCACCTTCTCTACAATGGTCGTTAGCTCTTTTAAGGTTATCTTTGCCTTTGGGTCGTCTCTGGTATATCGGACCACCGTAGTAGAACCCTTTACCAATTCACCAGCGATTCCGATGATGGTCTGAGTGGCTGCGATTTTAGCCTGCTCTTGTGCCAGACTTAAAGCCTCCTGACAATTTTTAATAACGCCTTGAATATCAGTAACCGCCCCTCCCTGCATCTCCGAAAGCCCTTGCCTTTTTTTACCTACCCCGATCACATAGCCCTTTTCGCCCTCAATTCTAAAAATCAGGGCCTTTACAAATTCAGTCCCAATGTCCAAAGCAAGCGCGTGGTTTACCTTTTTTGGATTAAAGATACTAAAAATGCCCATTTATCCTCATCAAAAAAATAATAACAAAAAAATTGGGTAGAAGCAAAAAAATCATCTCCGCACACCCTTTCCCAATGCATTCTTATCTAATACATACTTAGTTAAACACAGTCTTGCCCAACATGCTTCTATCCACTATCTTAAAACACGTCTTAATTATCTTAAATACATCCTAAAAATCTTGAATCAAACGCCTTGAAATCTAAAAAAATTCCACTTTTGCGATATATCATTAATTGTGGAATAATTTTGATAATTGGATCTCGCCTGCTTTGTCGCACTTTAATTTAATCTTATTTTCTAATCTCGTTTAATATTGCCTTGATTCTTCTTGTACCTGCTGACGAAGACTCTTCTTTAATAATTTTAAAATACCCCAGTTCGCCCGTTGAGCGAACGTGTGGACCGCCGCAGATTTCTTTTGAGAAATGACCAATGCTATAAACCCTCACTCTGTCCCCATACCTGCTTTCAAAAAATCCCAACGCGCCAGCCTGTTTGGCCT